>ERZ1031292.21-NODE-21-length-93697-cov-26.656233_pt1 | contig 93697 bp, 79 predicted proteins | sample MGYA00518215_ERZ1031292 | MGnify/ENA primary metagenome ERZ1031292 (study PRJEB33718, sample SAMN03159822) | human skin metagenome | collected 2014-02-25 | study: EMG produced TPA metagenomics assembly of the PRJNA266117 data set (Human skin bacterial metagenome... | reverse complement strand
TCTACACGTAAGGAGTCGTCGGCAGCGTCAGATGTGTATAAGAGACAGGACCACCCCGCCTAAAGAGACCACCCCATCGGGGGAGGGCACCTCGATAGGGGAAGAGACAGTCGAAAACGACGTGGCTGCGGTGAGAAAAGTACGCACAGACACAGTGCTCAATGCAGAGTCTGCTGTGACCGCAGAGGCGGACGAGGGTGCGAGAGCACTAGTGGCTCTGTCGGACGCGAACGTTCGCGTTCATCTCGCCACGCGGTTCTATAACCAGGCAGTGACAGATACGCGCCATGTGAGGCACCGCCCGCTGGTTAAACTCCTTCACCTTGCTGGAAATGCACCCAACCCCGCCTATTTCTAACCGTGGCAGCGCGCCTCACCGTTGAGCTCCTCCTTTCCCCAGTCGACTGTGTCGGCTACCGTGCCTAGCTACGTGAAGGTGAGATGGAGCGTCGACAAGCCCCGGTCTTGTCCGCCGGAAACCGTGTGCTTTCGGGCACTTCAACTGGTGAAAAGCCTGTATCCATCTTCAGTTCAATTCTCTCGTCGGAATTGGTTTTCTAAAAGTTAACCTGGGATTCATGCAGCCGCTATGATTGGTGGGGGATTCCGGTCTCAAGATGACTACGAAAGAAGGAGATCTAGTGTCTGATAATCAGGCTCAAACCGAACACGGTACCGCTCGCGTGAAGCGCGGCTTGGCTGAAATGCTCAAGGGCGGCGTCATTATGGACGTTGTCAACCCGGAGCAGGCCAAGATTGCTGAGGATGCCGGCGCTACTGCCGTGATGGCTCTCGAGCGTGTTCCTGCCGATATTCGCGCCGAGGGTGGCGTGTCCCGCATGAGTGACCCGGACATGATCGATGGGATTATTGACGCGGTCTCTATTCCGGTGATGGCGAAGGCTCGTATTGGCCACTTCGTTGAGGCACAGGTTCTCCAGTCCCTGGGCGTTGACTTCATTGATGAGTCTGAGGTGTTGACCCCTGCGGATTACAAGAACCACATCGATAAGTTCCAGTTCACCGTGCCGTTCGTATGCGGTGCAACCAACCTTGGTGAGGCACTGCGTCGCATCAACGAGGGTGCTGCGATGATCCGTTCTAAGGGTGAAGCAGGCACGGGCGATGTGTCCAACGCTGTCACCCACATGCGCACCATCCGCGCGGAGATCAACCGCCTGTCCTCTATGGCTGAAGATGAGCTTTATGTTGCGGCTAAGGAGCTCGGTGCACCGTATGCTCTTGTCCGCGAGGTAGCTGAAAACGGCAAGCTCCCCGTCGTGCTCTTTACGGCTGGCGGTATCGCAACGCCTGCCGATGCTGCGATGATGATGCAGCTGGGCGCCGAGGGCGTATTCGTCGGTTCCGGCATTTTCAAGTCGGGCGATCCGGAGAAGCGCGCAAAGGCTATCGTCCAGGCCACGCAGAACTACGATGATCCGGACACCATCGCTCAGGTGTCCCGCTCGCTGGGTGAGGCCATGGTGGGCATCAACGTCGATGACCTGCCTAAGGATCACCGCCTGGCTGACCGCGGCTGGTAGTGAGCGCCATCTAACAACCAAGCCCATCCGGTTTGATTTTGCCCCTTATGGGGGCAAATCCGGGTGGGCATTTTGCTGGGCAAGGTGCCTCGTTCCGGGCTGATCACATTCTAAAGTACGTAGTTGTTCCCATGCTGTGGGCAGACCAAGGAGCCTGCACAGCTCGTTTCGCGTCGGGGACGAGAACCACAAAGAGGAAACAACAGGTCATAGCCAGGTTTACGCTAGTGGCGCCAGGCGCTCTGGTGGTGCCAGCTACGATGCAGACCGCTGTGGCGGTGGCTCAGGTAGCAGTGCGGGCAGACTCAATTGGTGAGAGCAATGGGCGTAGGAATCCAGGCTGGGATTTACATGGGTACACGTAGTGCTGAGGCACAATAGGGGTAACCGCAGCGGAGAGGGCTACCATCAGATGAGGTGCCCCTGTTCCATTAGTGAAATGGATGGTGCGGGACGCGTGAATCCATAGTATGGAGCGGCGCGGTTAGAAAATCGCTTGAATGAGCACCGCGTAAATTAATTCGGCACCGCTCACAAGCTCGCTGCCGCATCGCAGTCAGATCTGCGGATTAGAAGGATGAAAAGTGGCCATAATTACCGGTTTCGAACCATTTGGTGGACGGACAGAAAACGCCTCGTGGCGCGTGGCGGAACGCGTTGCGGGAACCTTCGCGGAGGAGGGGTTTGACATCCAAGCGAAACAGGTACCCGTGGAGTTTGATGCGATTGGCCCCTTTCTTGCGCATCACAGGCGCGAGACCATCATCAGCATTGGCGAGGCTGCTGTTGCAGATCGTGCCCGCCTGGAGATAGCGGGGCGCCTGTGGCAGCATGGCACAGACAATACCGGAAAGTACTTTAACCGCCCGCTGGCCTCCATCCTCCTTTCGCGGACCCACGAATCTCTAGTTGCTCGTGTGCAGGCAAACACGACGGGGAGTGAAACATCTCTCCCACAGCGTGAAACCAATGACGGAGCTCGGCGCCGATCCGGGGTACGGGTTCTCTACGACGGCCCTCGTCCACCGGCCGCAGTGATCGGCGAAAACGGACTCGAGTATGCGGTACGAGCACCTGAAAATGTAGTAAATCTTGCGCGTAAAGCCGGATTGGCCATTTCAAGCGACGCGGGGCTGTACATTTGTAACACAACGACGGCTCTCGGCTACGCGTTTTTGAATACGTTTGCGTTTCTTCACGTTCCTGCAGTTGAACCGTCAGAGAAAACACTCACTGCGGTCAGCGCGTTTGTCCGCTCCCTACTCGTACACGCACACGGAGGTGACCATGAAGTCCAAGATTGAGAAAACACTGAGCCTGGAGCGCATTGATACCGATATCTTCGTCGGTCCGATCGTCGAATCGCACTTCATCCGCACATTTGGTGGACAAATCGCTGCACAGACCCTTGTCGCGGCGACACAAACAGTGGACTCCGATCACACCGTCCACTCGCTTCACGGTTATTTCATCAGGCCCGGTAGGGCAGAGCTGCAAACAGTATTCCTTGTGGAGCGAATTCGCGACGGCCGCAGTTTCGTGTCCCGCCAGGTTAAGGCTGTCCAGGAGGGCAAACCGATCTTCATCATGCAGGCCAGCTTCCACCGACGGGGAGACACAGGCATTGAGCACGCGGACCGAATGCGTGATGTGCCCTCTGCGGACGAGCTCCCGGAGGGGCCACTCGAATCCATGAACGCCACATATCGCGCACTGCTCGAAGAATGGAGTGATTGGGACATTCGTGTCGTACCGCCGGATCGTTACCAGCACAACCCCTATACGCCATCTCAGCAGGTGGTGTGGTTCCGTGCGAAGGACAAGCTTCCCGACGATGAAACCTTCCATATCTGTACTCTGACCTACATGTCGGATATGACGCTGCTCCAGTCTGCTCTTGTCCCGCATCCGCACATTGATGTCCAGGAAGCCTCTTTGGATCACGCTATGTGGTTCTTGCGTCCCTTCCGTGCCGACGAATGGCTTCTTTATGACCAGGTATCGCCGAGTGCAGCAAATGGGCGAGCGTTGACGCAGGGTAAAATTTTCGATTCAGCGGGAAACCTCGTAGCTGTAGCCACGCAAGAGGGACTCACCCGCACGCTTAAAGATGGAACTTCGCCGGTTCCCATGACGAACTTGAAGGGATAACCCTATGAAAATTGGCATCCTCGCTGTACAAGGCGGAGTAGCAGAACACGAGCGTACGCTCCGGCAGGTGGCGGAGAAGTATCGGGATAACTCTGATTCGTCGTGGGGCAACCTCGAGATTGTGCTCGTTCGGCGGGCGGAGCATCTCGAGGGGATCAACGGTCTCATCCTCCCTGGTGGTGAATCGACAACGATGTCTCGTCTGCTTACCCTGTCTGGCATGGATACTCTCCTCAAAGAGGCGTTGGATGCGGGGCTGCCCGCCTACGGAACATGTGCAGGCATGATTTTGTTGGCTTCCAATGTTTTGGATACCCGCCCGGATGCAATCTGGCTCAGTGCCCTCGACATTACGGTCCGTCGCAACGCTTTTGGCCGACAGCGGGATTCCTTCGAGGCCGACCTTACGTTCACCGGAATCGACGAACCGGTTCACGCGACTTTCATCCGTGCCCCCATTGTCGAGGATGTTTCTGACAAGGTCGAAGTGCTGTGTCGCGAGCCAGAGGGACGCATTGTCGGTGTGCGTCAGGGGCGCGTTTTAGCTACGTCCTTCCATCCGGAAGTCAGCGGTATCACGGATGTCCACGAGTATTTCCTATCGATGTGTGAGGACGCGAATTTCACCTATACCGCCTAGAATGTGACCGCTGTCAGCCACGGTTGTTGCTGCCGAGGAAGGGCAACCGGCGCCGGGGCACTCCGAGGCCGCAAAAGGGGTATTAGGATTCACTAACCGTTTTTTCGTCGGCCTTCCACCAGTGAGCGGGGGAATGAAGGTAGGATGGTGGCGATCACCGCCCCCGCCCTGCGGATCTAAAAGAGCCGCGAATGGAGGACAGCGCTGCGGAGCGTCGTGCCCTGGATCGTGTTCCTCCACCGGTTGATCGGTAACCTGTGGGGTGGGGTGTACGAACGAGTGCAGAAGGCACTCGTATAATAACTACGTTCAGTTAAAGCAACGGAAAGGATCCTGGTCTATGTCGGGTCACTCAAAATGGGCAACCACGAAGCACAAGAAGGCCGCCAACGATGCTAAGCGTGGCAAGGAATTTGCCAAGCTCATCAAGAACATCGAGGTAGCTGCCCGTACAGGTGGCGGGGACCCCGCTGCAAACCCGACCCTGGATGACATGATCCGCAAGGCCAAGAAGGCCTCCGTCCCGAACGACAACATCGAGCGCGCCCGCAAGCGTGGCTCCGGCGAAGAAGCCGGTGGCGCTGACTGGCAGACGGTCATGTACGAGGGTTACGGCCCCAACGGTGTCGCTATGCTCATCGAGTGCCTCACCGATAACCGCAACCGCGCAGCAACTGAGGTGCGCACGCGTATGACCAAGAACGGTGGCAACATGGCCGACAGCGGTGCCGTGAGCTACATGTTCTCCCGCAAGGGTGTAAGCACCGTGAAGAAGGGTGAGCTCACCGAGGACGATGTTCTCCTCGCCGTCCTTGACGCTGGCGCAGAGCAGGTTAACGATCTCGGTGAGATGTTCGAGGTTGTCTCCGATGCCTCCGACACTACCGCTGTGAAGGACGCACTTCAGGCCGCTGACATTGAGGTCGAGGACACCGATTCCGAGTTCCGTGCCTCCGTCGAGAACCCTGCGGATCTCGCAACGGCGAAGAAGATCCTCAAGCTCATCGATATTCTCGAGGAGTCCGACGATGTTCAGAACGTGTACACGAACATGGACATTCCTGAGGACGTTGCAGCCCAGCTTGAGGACGAAGATTAATCTCACTTTCTGCTCCTGGTAACCGATGTCAGGTCCAGGCAGATGGGTATAGCAGGTCACCGTATATTCAGTGGCGGTGGCCTGCTTTCGTCATTGTTGGGTAACCCGTCGCCATGAATGTTCCTGGTGCGAATTCCGCTGGAGCATCTTTTGTTGCTATGGGGGATTGGTGCTTGTCGACGCTCCGCTGCCTAGGTTCTTGGTCTTGGTGCCGTCCCCGTTGGTTCTTGAGGGATAGCACGGTGCTGCCCCTAGCTCCACGCGACGGTGTGCAGACAAAGACTTAAGCACGCGGAATGCACACCCGCGAACACCGAATGCGGACCCACGAACATGGGATACTGACCCCGCGAACATGGGATACTGACCCGCGAACACCGGATGATGCGTTGTGTAGCAGTTGCAACGACATTGAGTGGCTCTCGTGTGCTACCTTATATTGGAACGTAAATTCGAATACACGGGAAAGAGTTTGTCAGGATGGAATCAACAGTGGGGCTCAGGGTTCTGGGCATAGACCCAGGTCTGACACGCTGTGGTTTATCCATTGTGCAGGCAGGGAAAGGCAGAACGGTCATTCCCGTCGCGGTCGGTGTGGCGCGGACACCATATAAATCATCCATGGGTGACCGCTTGAAGGAACTGTATGAGGCGATCACGGATTGGATTGCGGAGTACAAACCGGATGTCGTTGCAATGGAACGTCTCTTCGAGCGTGGGGAGGTTTCGACCGTTTTGCATACAGCGCATGCTGTAGGAGTGCTTATACTCGCGGCTTCGCAGGCGAATCTCGACGTGCACGAATACACTCCTTCGCAGGTTAAAAAGGCGATTACTGGTAACGGTCGAGCCGACAAGAAGCAAATGACTGCCATGGTGACGCGGATTCTGGGTCTTGAGAACCCGCCAAAGCCCGCAGACGCGGCCGACGCACTGGCTATCGCGATCACTCACTGCTGGCGTGCACCCCAAATTCTCCGTGAGGAAAAAGCGAAGGAGCAGCTTCGCAAAATGGGTATCGACCCAGATCGTGCAGCCGGACCGAAGGGCATGAACACGACGTACCACCCGCGCGTCGTGCCAACGCCTCAAGTGACTGGAGAATCTCTACGCGACCTCGGAGGGGCGCAGTCATGGGTGAGGCGTTGATCGATCTAATAAGACGTAGATCGGTGGCACCTGTAACCTGCGATGCCGGTGGTCATGTGTGGTATGCCGCGCTCGACGGCAGTATCAACCAAACTGCGGCACTGGTTAGGACGGGTGTGATCAGAGGTCAGCAGCAGACGTTGCGCCGATACGAGTCGCATCCAATATGTACAGATATCTAGCACAATGATGCACTTTGAATGCACAGTGACGTGCCAACTCTCCGCTGTGGTCGGGGCGTGGCGGAGTTCATAGAATAGTAAAAGTGAAAGTGGAGACGCGCGCTGCATGCGCGTCGAATAAAGGAGTAGTAGATGATTGCGTCCCTTCACGGTGAGGTTGTTGCCAAGTCGCTTACTGGCGGTGTCATCGAATGCGGTGGTGTCGGTTACGAGTTCCTCGCCACCGCGGCGACCCTTGCAGAATTACCGCTGGGGGAGGATGGTCGGGTTCTAACCACCATGGTGATCGGGGAGAAGGTTGTAACTCTCTACGGCTTCGCCCATGATTCGGAGCGCACAATGTTCTCGCAGCTGCAAGACGTCCAAGGCCTCGGGCCGAAGCTGGCGCTTGCATGTTTGAACACATATTCCCCATCGGAGATCGCAGTGGCTGTAGCCAACGATGATAAGAAAACACTGCAGGCTATCCCCGGAGTTGGCGCGCGCATGGCCGCGAAAATGACAGCTGTTCTCGACGGAAAGCTAGACGAGTTCATTGATTCGACCGCCACTACTTCGTCCGCCGCTGAACCAGTAACCGGTGGATCGGAAACCGTAGTTGCTGCCCTTGTTCAGCTCGGGTTCGATGAGGATTCCGCCAATCACGCTGCAGCCTGGGCAGAAGAGTCCAACCCAGGTGGCGACACGGGAACAAACCTTCGCCATGCTCTGCAGTACCTAGGTAAAAAGAAATAGCAGCAAACGTGGTACTGACCGAATTGGTCGAGTGAAACTCGTGTTTTTACCGACTTTTTGTCTAGTCGGTGGACCGCAGGAACACCCTAGGCCGGAGATTCAAGATACAAAGATTCAAGATAGCTGTAAGGTCGAATAAGAAAGGGGGCTCATGCCATGGCCAATGTAGAAAAGACGGAGTTCGTATTACCTGGAGATGACAACGCTCCAGGCAATAACGTCGGTATCGGACGAAACCCAGAGTCGGCTGCCGTCAGCCCTGAGAAGCAGGAGACTGATCACGATTTAGAGGTGAGCCTTCGCCCGAAGTCTATCGATGAATTCATTGGCCAAGATAAGGTCCGTAAGCAGCTCCGCTTGGTGTTGGAAGGTGCCAAGAAGCGTGGGTCGGCACCGGACCACGTCCTGCTTTCTGGTCCGCCTGGTCTAGGCAAGACGACTATGGCCATGATTATTGCGCAAGAGCTCGGCACCTCGCTCCGCATGACGTCCGGGCCGGCTCTTGAACGCGCTGGTGACCTCGCAGCCATGCTGTCCAACCTCATGGAAGGCGATGTGCTTTTCATCGATGAGATTCACCGCATTGCGCGCCCTGCAGAAGAGATGCTGTACATGGCGATGGAGGATTTCCGCATCGATGTGATCGTCGGTAAGGGCCCCGGTGCTACTTCTATTCCGCTGGAATTGGCCCCCTTCACACTCGTCGGTGCGACTACGCGGTCAGGGATGCTCACGGGCCCGTTGCGGGATAGGTTCGGTTTTACAGCGCACATGGAGTTCTATTCGCCCAAGGACCTGACCTCAGTGGTCCTTCGCGCAGCGAAGATCCTCGGAGTCAATATCGATAAAGAGGCCGCTGCTGAGATTGCCGGCCGTTCGCGGGGAACGCCACGTATCGCTAACCGTCTCCTGCGTCGTGTACGTGATTACGCTGAAGTCCATTCAGATGGCCACATCGACGTGGATGCCGCAAAGACAGCGCTTGTCGTGTTTGACGTGGATGAAAAAGGGTTGGATCGGTTGGATAGGGCTGTGCTCAACGCGCTTATCAAGGGGCATGGCGGTGGCCCGGTTGGCGTTTCCACTTTGGCCATCGCGGTCGGAGAAGAACCGTCGACAGTTGAGGAGGTGTGCGAGCCGTACCTCGTCCGCGCTGGGCTTATTTCTCGTACTGGGCGTGGACGTGTGGCAACGGCCGCGGCGTGGCAGCACTTGGGCCTGACTCCACCGGATGGTGCTCTCGGACTTTTCTGACGCGTCTGGATCGAGGTCTCTTTTCGCACCCTTTGGCTCATGTTTCCTGTCTCAGGCTACAGTTCCTAGGTTCCATTTTCAGATCTCATGTAACGTACTGTGGCTGCTCGCCAGTCCTGTCTCTAAACTCGCCGGTTCTGCCAAAGTGACGGTGCAGGCCTCACACGGCAGAGCCTGAATACGGAGGCTGACGTTGGGGAGTCTATTTCTGCGTCGAAGGGCCTTTCTTGCTTGAGTTTTAATTCTCTACACCCGCTTTCGTTAGCTAGGCCCCAGATCGCATAGGTAAGCGGAAGGAAGATGAGATTCCGTAACACCAGGCGAGATGTGTCCAAGTTCTTACATGAAGCTGCTGCTTTTTGTGCGCTGCTGCTCTTCGTAGGCTGTTGTTCTTTGTGAGCTGCTGTTATTCGCCTAGAAGTCCCGCGAGAGAAAACTAGTTGGAGCAGTCAGTGCCACGTTGGTCCAGTACGTAACAGGGATGATAGTGGTGAATCTGGCGATATCTCCTCGTAGAAACTCTGGTCCGCGGGTGCCCTACGTTTCTCTTGCCGGCCGTTTTCTGGAACAATTCAGTTCATGGATCTCATTATTCTTCTCGTCATTCTTGTCATTTTTGCTGCCCCCATGTTCTTGATGCAGCGTAAGCAAAAGAAGCAGATGGAACAGCTCCGGAGCATGCAGGGGCAACTGCTTCCCGGCGATCACGTCGTGACCACCGCTGGCCTCCATGCTCTCGTTCATCTGGTGGACGAGGATGAGGTGGACCTCGAAATCGCCCCTGGTGTCATTACCCGCTGGGAGAAGATCGCCATTGTGAAGAAGATTGAGGACTCTACCGAAGCCGCAAATAATGCCTTCATCGAGTCTCCCAAGACCGAGACGGAGGCCGCTGGTGGTGCAACGGAGCACACCGATGGATACGAGCGCCCACAGAGTTTTGGGTCCGATGCAGGTCGACCCGACGATGGCGACGCGCGCTAACCTCCGAATGGTAACCCCACCATCCCGTCTTGCACGAGCAGGTCTAGTCGGCTCATAGAAATCCGCGTCCGCTTTTAGGAGTCCGCTATTAGGAGCCCGCTAGGACGACCCCGCCTGTAGGGTCCGGTACGTGGGTCCGCTCATCCGGCCCGTTCTACTTGCGCGAGTAGGACGGGTCCTTTATTTATGGTGGAGATTTATGGTGGAGGTATGTGCGGTGGAGGAAAATTGCTTCTCAGCGAGCGTGCAACCGTCTCTCCGGCAGCGAGGCCGGTGTGCTACCCCCGGCGTGACAGTGAGCGTTGCAGCGAGAGAGCCAGCACAAGCGGTGCAGATGACGTCTCTCCGTGTGATGACTGGAAAGGGCTACTACCGGGCGTCGAAAAGCCAGGAAGACAGGGGTGGTGCGTGCGCTTTAGCAGCGCATGTCGTAACATAGACCCGTTGTGCACCCTTCTCTATGAAGGGTAAAACAGTACTACTTGCTAAACGTGGCGCTCACAAGCGTCAGAGATGATAAGTTGACTGGCCATGATACCGGCAACCAGTTCGGTTGCCGCAGGTGCACGCCACACCGGGCGCGCTGCTCATGGCTTGTCGTGGAGGATTTACATTGGCGTCACAATCTGAACGCAAGGCCGAACCTAAGGCTCGGCGCACCACGGATTTCGTAGGTCGCTACCCGTGGGGTGCCCTGGGTATCTTCGGAATCATTCTCATTCTGGTGTACTCGCTCCTATTTTTTACACCCGGCGCAAACACGCCGAAGCTAGGCATTGACCTGCAAGGTGGTACACGCGTTACGCTGGTGCCGCAGGGGGGCGAACCTACCCCCCAGCAGCTGGACCAGGCTCGCACGATTCTTGAGAACCGCGTGAATGGCATGGGCGTGTCTGGTGCCGAGGTGGTAACCGACGGCAACACGCTCGTCATCACTGTGCCTGGCGAGGACACAGCACAGGCCCGTAACCTTGGCCAGACCTCGCAGCTGGTTTTCCGCACAGTATCGCAGCCAGCTGCTCCGCAGGTGGATCAGATCATGCCCACCCTGACGGATATGGCTAACCGTTGGGTTTCCTACGGGCTTGTTACGCCGGAAAAGGCCAACGAAGTACTCAAGCAGTACCACGACCTGCTTAACCAGCAGGCTGCTCAAAATGGTGGGGAAGAGGCTGCTCCCGCAACCGGCGAGGCGCCGACCGTAACTGCCGAGCCGTTGCCAGAACCGAAGAACTCTATCGAGGAGCAGAAGCGGCGCGATGAGGTCTTCGACATGATGTTGAAGGATCGTCAGTCCACTGAAGGTGCTACCCAGATGGCCGCAGCAGCCCTCATGGAATGCTCCGAGGAAAACACCCACGACCCGATCGCTGGTGGCGACGACCTGTCCAAGCCACTCGTCGCTTGCTACCCGGAGATGGGTCAGCCATTGCTTCTCGGACCCTCTCCACTGTTGGTGGGTGAGCCTGAAGACGGACGTCGCCTGACTGGTAACGAGATTGATACCAACCGCCCGATTAACGGTGGCATCAACCCGCAGACCGCACAGAACGAGGTCGTTTTCACCTTCAAGTCTGACAATGGGGAGACCGGTTCTGAGACGTGGGCCAAGCTGACGCAGGAGTACCTGAACAAGCAGGTCGCTGTCACCTTGGACTCGCAGATTATTTCGGCACCGCAGGTGCAATCGGCCACGCCGGTTGGATCCTCCACCATGATTACCGGTATGAAGAATGAGGAAGAGGCCAAGACGCTGGCTAACAACCTCCAGTACGGTGCCCTTCCGCTGAGCTTCGTCGGTGAGAATGGTGAGCGTGGCGGCACGACGACAGTGATCCCGCCGACACTCGGTGCAGCTTCGCTTCGCGCCGGCCTCATTGCAGGCCTGATCGGTCTCCTCGCCGTCGCCGTTTTCTCCTTGGTCAACTACCGCCTTTACGGCCTGCTGGCAATGTTCACCCTCGTGGCATCGGGCACGCTCGTCTACGGCTCCCTCGTCCTTCTCGGCCGATGGATCGGATATTCGCTCGACCTCGCAGGCGTTGCAGGTTTGATCATCGGTATCGGTACGACGGCCGACTCCTTTGTCGTTCTCTACGAGCGCATTAAGGACGAGATACGTGACGGCAGAACATTCAGGTCAGCAGTTCCGCGTGGTTGGGATCGCGCCCGCAAGACGATTATCTCCGGTAACTTCGTCTCCGTCATCGCCGCGGTGGTTCTCTACATCCTCGCCGTTGGCGACGTGAAGGGCTTCGCCTTTACCCTCGGACTGACGACGGTGTTCGACCTTGCGGTGACCTTCTTCGTCACCGCACCGCTGGTTATCCTCGCCTCCCGGAAGAAGTTCTTTGCTAAGGCGAGCGTCAACGGCCTAGGCAAGGTGTACGAGCTCGTTGAACAGCGCCGTGCAGCCGGCGAGCAGCTGGCCGCCGATACCGGCTGGTACAACCAGCGGATGCTTGCCAAGCGGAATGCGGGTGCCACGGATGGCGAATCCGTCTCCGACGAGGACGGCAACATAGAATCAACTGCCACAAGCGAAGCACCGGAATCGAATATGATTGCCGACGACCGTCCATCATCACTTATCACCCTTGAGGAATCCATCGCCAACGAGCCAAAAGTGCCCGAACACCTGCGAGCTCCGCTCCTTGATGATGGCAGCCCAGATGGTTCCCATATCGTGAACCAGGAGGAGAAGTAACAATGACTACTCAGGTACGGGTCGACAACGACGTAACCCCAGAAACCAACCACTCCTTCTTAACGCGGCTGTACACCGGCGAGGGTGGCATCGACTTCGTCGGGCGTCGCAAGCTGTGGTACATCATTACCCTGGTCGTGCTTGCGGTCTGTGCCCTTGGCATCATCTTCCGGGGCTTCACCCTGGGGATTGATTTCCAGGGTGGCACAAAGATGACGATGCCTGCTGCAAACCTGGATACTGCAGCGGTGTCCCGCACATTTGAGGAAGCCACGGGTGTCACCCCAGAAGGCGTGCAGATCGTGGGTGCACAGGATTTACGCATCCTTGAGATCGCGTCCGAGCGGCTTTCCGACGAGCAAATCATGTCTGCTCGGGAGGCTCTGTACACCGAGTTCCAGCCCAAGGACGCGTCGGGCGAAGTCACTCCCGATGCCGTCGGCGATTCTACGGTGTCAGAGTCGTGGGGTTCCACGATCACCAACCGAATGATTGTTGCCTTCGGCGCATTCCTGCTGTTGATCTTCATATACATTGCCATCCGCTTTGAGCGTGACATGTCCGTTGCCGCAATTGCGGCGCTGGGCGTCGACGGTGTCTTCATCGCCGGCTGCTATGCGCTGTTTGGCATGGAGGTCACGCCTGCCGTGGTCATCGGTCTCCTCACGGTCTTGGCCTTCTCCCTCTACGACACGGTGGTCGTGTTTGACAAGGTGCAGGAGAACACCGAGGGATTCGAGCACACCACGCGGAAGACGTATGCTGAGTTGGCTAACCTTGCTGTGAACCAGACCGTCATGCGTTCAATCTCCACGACGGTTATCTCCGCCCTACCGATCATCGCTCTGATGATTGTGGCGGTGTGGCTCATGGGTGTTGGTACTTTGAAGGATCTGGCCGTGGTTCAGCTAATTGGCGTTATTGAGGGCACCTTCTCGTCCGTGTTCCTCGCAACACCCCTTTTGGTCAGTATGAAGAATCGCCAGAAGAAGTTCAAGAAGCACAACCTGCAGGTTGCAGCCGTTCGCGGGACTGACGTTGATGGGGCAACCTACCAAGAGGCCGTTGAGGCTGGACTGGTGAATGAAGATGGTACGGCCGCTGTAGATGAGCATGACGAGGTTGTGGGAGCGAATGGCCTTCGTCCCACAGGAGTCAACTCTGAGGATGCCGAGCGGTTTAACACCCCAGATGGTGAGACTTCGTTGGGCGCTAGCTGGCGACCAACGCGTCGTTACTAGTAGCGCTCCTTCGATCGCACGGCGAGGCAGATCACCGAAAACCCTCGTGCTGGCGCAACAACTTGGTCGGAGGTAGACCACTCAAAAGTCATAATTCGATTTAGACCCCGCGCGGGAGTCCGGTTTTACGAACTCCCTCGCGGGGTCTTGTCATCGCTGATCACGGTGCCGCCTGTTGCGCATCGTGAGCGCCCATAGAACGCCTGTGCTTATGAGACGCGCGTCAATCGCTGTCGCGTGAGTCTTGTGGTTGGCATTGGAAGGGCAGCAGAGCTGCAATGCGTGCCTAGGTGAGAAAAAGGTTTCGCGACTGTGCGAGATCATTCTGCGTGATTTTCCTTCGTTTCCTCCAGCGACAGCAGCGATGGTCGGGAGAGAGGTGAGCGGAGCATTAGCCAACAGCCTGAAATGATGGGACAGATGTTATCTAGCGTTAATCAAGTCAACGGCATAGAATAGTCAGGTACGCCTCGCCTACGTTCAGGCGGCGCTTGTAAAGCGGGGTGGGTTTGGGTCTTAGGGTGCGACGCAGCTCGTCGCACGAGGTGAGTGAAGGAGATTTACGTGACAGTACGCAGAGCTATCCGAGCACTCGTAGCAGCGGTGTGCTCGGTAGGGCTTCTCGCATCCTGCTCATCCGGTGGGAAAGATGGAAATGATGAGAAAATCTTTTCCTACTTTGTCCCCGGGGACGTCGTGACAACGAACTCAGCAAGCTATATCGGTTTTCTCACCGATTCCGCACTTGTCAGTCCGCGCCTTTTCCCCGGTGTTTTCGTGCACGGCCCAGCCGGTCAAATGATTCCGAACCGGGATGTAGCGACAGCACAGCTGCTTCCCGGGGCCAAGCGCCAGGTCGTGTACACCATTTCGGATACAGCCACCTTTTCCGATGGGGTACCTCTGACATGCGATGACTTCGCCCTCGCAGTGCAGGCCGGAAAATTCCCGGAAGTTTTTGACTCCCACCTGCCACTTATGGAGCAGATCGAGGGAGTTAAGTGCCAACCTGGAGCGAAAGAATTCACGGTCGTGTTCCATGAGGGACAAGGGCAGCGTTGGAGGAACCTGTTCCGCTCAGGCACCGTTATGCCAGCCCACGTTCTTGCCACGAAATTTGGTCTCACGGAGGCGGATTTCCTTGCACGTGTGCAAAGTGGCGACGTCGCACAGATGCAGGAGATCGGTGATGCATGGGCACAGGACTTCCGCGTTGATAACTTTGACCCAGCCGTACAAGTTAGCTTCGGCCCGTATCGTATCGAGCGCGTGACTGAGGGCGGCGGGCTCGTGCTGGTCGCGAACGAACACTACAACGGTGATGCCCCCGCGATCTCCCCACTTGTGATTCGTCCACATGGCGGATCCACGGGTGAGTTCCACGAGTCGGGGGGAGTCATCGGTATCGCTGACGTTCCGCGTGTGGCTGATGCGTCATGGACGGATAAGAAGAGCGGGTACGCCGTTGAGCCAACAAGCGGGAAACTGATAGACCAACTTGTGCTCTCGAAGACCGGAATTTTTACTGCGCCTGAGGATCGGCAGGCGTTCGCGGCCTGTATTAACCAGGAGGCAGTTGCACAGCAGTCAACCAGCGTATCTGGGGTCCCCGTGACCCCTCTTGGAACCCGGTTGTCCTCTGCCGAAACCCCTACAGCGATCGCTACTCAAGATATAGGTGCGGCACATATGGCCGTTGACCTCCCGCTGGCAGAGCGGCTTCGCGGTAAAACAATTCGCGTTGCATACGTGGGTCCGAATGAGCGATATGCCGCGATGGTGGAGGCGATTCGTCAATCCTGTGAGCCGGCAGGAATTACCGTCGTCGATGTATCAGCGGATTTCGACCCACAAGCCGCGACTATTGAGCCCCCAACTGTCGGTGATGCTGCAGCGGCGTACCCCACCGATGCAGGGATTGTCCCGGAGCAACCCGTCGAGCCACCGCTGACCACGTACGCGGCGGGAAATTACGCTACAGCATCTGGCGCTGTCGTTCCGCCGATGGCGGATGCCTTGCTTATAGCAGTGGAGCCGGCGTTTGAATACGGTCACGTTGCGGCGTCGACGGAGGATCAGGAGGAAGTGAGGAAGGCAGAAGAGATGCTGTGGCAGGAAGTGCCGACCATTCCACTGTCCTCTCAACCCCGAGTATTTATTATGGATACGACAGTAGACAATGTAGTGATCGGAACGACCCGTTCCGGGATCGGCTGGAACATGGACCGCTGGGCCAAAAGGAGCTAAATAACTCATGACATTCAACACCGCGCGCGAGGCTCTCGACGAGCTAACACGGCATGTACCGGGTTTTCCTGAAGAAGGAGTCGTTTTCGAGGATCTGACACCTGTCTTTGCCAACGCTAAGGCATTTACGCTCGTCATCGATGAGCTCGCATCGTTTTCTCAGAAGCTCGGCGGGGAGGTTGTTGCGGGACTGGATGCGCGAGGCTTCCTTGTTGGCTCTGCCGTTGCCTACAAGCTCGGACAGGGGTGTCTCGCCGTGCGGAAGAAAGGCAAGCTTCCGCCACCGGTCATCACTGAGGAATACACTCTGGAATACGGAACGGCAGCGCTGGAAATCCCGGCGGAGGGCATTGACATCCAGGGTAAGAAGATTGTGCTTATCGACGATGTTCTGGCAACCGGTGGGACTCTCATGGCCGCCACCGAGCTTGTTCAGCAGGCTGGTGGGGAAGTTGTCGGTTACGTAGTCATTCTTGAAGTGGACGGTCTCGGTGGCCGCGAAAAGCTCGGAAATGCTCCACTTCTGGTACTTTCCGTAGACGGCGAGTAAATTTTAATAAATGGCAGGTGAATCAAACAAGCAGCGTCCGCGACGGAGTATGTCCGCCCGCCTGGCAAAAAGTCTCACGGGAGGGTGGTCGAGGGTCGACCCGGCTATTGAGCCACTGCTATCTATTCACCGGAAGTTTTACCCAAAGGCTGATGCCGATACCATCGAGCGCGCCTACCATACCGCCGAGCGCCTTCACGAGGGTGTCCAGCGGAAGTCCGGAGATCCGTATATTACGCATCCGCTGGCCGTAGCAACCATCTCTGCAGAGATGGGCATGGACACGACAACGGTTGTCGCCTCCCTCCTTCATGACACCGTGGAGGACACGGAGTACACCCTCGAGGACCTCACTCGAGATTTCGGGGCTGAGGTTGCCAAGCTTGTCGACGGTGTCACGAAGATCGATAAGGTCGCCCTCGGTGCGGCTGCGGAGGCTGAGACAATCCGCAAGATGGTCGTCGCCATGGCTGATGACCCGCGCGTGCTTGTGATTAAGGTTTCGGACCGACTTCATAACATGCGTACGATGCGCTTCCTGCCTCCAGAGAAACAGGCCAAGAAGGCGCGCCAGACGCTGGAAGTCATTGCTCCACTCGCGCACAGGCTCGGGCTGGCGAGCGTCAAATGGGAGCTTGAGGATCTATCTTTTGCCATCTTGTACCCCAAGAAGTACGACGAGATCGTTCGCCTTGTTGCAGAGAGAGCTCCTGCGCGTGACCGCCAGCTCAAGGAAATTATCAGCGCCGTAAAGAAGGAACTGAAAGCCAACCACATTATCGCTGAGGTTGTCGGTAGGCCGAAGCACTACTGGTCCATTTACAAGAAGATGACCGATCGTGGCCATGACTTTAACGAGTTGTTTGACCTCGTGGGAATCCGGATCCTCGTGGATACGAAGGCGCTCTGCTACGAAGCCATTGGCGTCATGCATTCGCTGTACCCCGCGCTACCAGGACGCTTTAAGGACTATATCTCTAATCCCCGCTATGGCGTGTACGAGTCGCTCCACACGACGCTGCTCGGCCCCAACGGTAAACCTCTCGAAGTGCAAGTGCGTACGCATGAAATGCACTATCAGGCGGAGTACGGCATCGCCGCGCACTGGCGTTACAAGGAGACTAAAGGAAAGCACACGGGTGGCCAGGCTGAGGTTGACCAGATGGCCTGGATGCGTCAACTGTTGGACTGGCAAAAAGAGGCGAGCGATCCGAACGAATTCCTCGATACCCTTCGCCATGACCTAACAGCTAAGCAGATTTTCGTCTTCACACCGAAATCTGACGTTGTGAATCTACCTGCAGGCTCGACCCCGATTGATTTCGCTTACCAGGTGCACACGGAAGTCGGACACCGCACTATCGGTGCCAAAGTAAATGGCCGGCTGGTAGCTCTGGAGACAAAGCTCAACAATGGCGACAGGGTAGAGGTGTTCACCTCTAAGGATCCCGACGCGGGTCCCTCCAAGGACTGGGAATCATTCGTCGCTTCGCCACGTGCGAAGACGAAGATCCGCCAGTGGTTTGCCCGCGAACGTCGCCAGGAAGCCCAGGAAACTGGCAAAGAAGAACTCACGGCTGCAATGCAGCGATCGGGATTCCCACTTTCCAAGGTCTTCACGGAAAAGACCGTCAAGACGGTTGCTGAGGACCTGCACTACAACGACGTTGCACCGATGTTTGCTGCAATCGGGACGGGGACAGAATCCGTCGCTCACGTGGCAAAGCGGCTCATCGCACTTTTCGGCGATGAAGAAGAGCCGATCGATCAATCAAAGAGCGGTGAAGCCCTTGCGGAAGAGCTCATCGCTGCTGGCCCTCGCATCCACCCGACGGATAAGAAAGGCAATGATGCCGGGATCCTCGTTGAGGGCGACCCAGATATTGCTGCAAAGCTTGCCCGGTGCTGTATGCCCGTTCCTGGCGACGCGATCTTTGGGTTCATTACCCGTGGCGGTGGCGTTTCCGTTCACCGGACGGACTGCACGAATGCCGCTCAGTTGAGGAAAGAACCCGAGCGCTTAATCAACGTCACCTGGGCAAGCCAAGGGCAGGGAGTTTTCTCCGCGACTCTGCAGGTGGAAGCTCTCGACCGCGACAACCTTTTGTTTGACTTGATGAAGGTGGTCAGTGATCAGAAGGTTTCGCTTCTAGCCACGTCTTCTCACTCCAGTGACGACAACGTTGCGTTCTGCCGGTTCTCCTTCCAGGTTTCGGATACCAAACAGCTTGGTGCCCTCATGTCTAAGCTGCGCAACGTGGAAGGCGTGTATGACGTGTATAGGCTCACTTCTGGGGGATAGGCCAAAACTAGTTCTTGAATTCCTAAAACGGGGCACCTGGCCCTTTAAATTGCCGGACCTTCAGGTGAGGAAATTCTGGAATGGCGTTTTGGCCTGAACTCTCGCGGAAGGAATGAAGGAAATAGGTGCGTTCGAAGCAGCAGATTTGAGGGATCTGTAAACCGTCGCAACTGAGGTTTTGTTGCCGGTCGATTCTCCCCGTTGCTACTAAAAGAGGAGAAGCTTTTTAAAGAAGAAAAGGCACCTGCCAATTAACAGGTGCCGGAGTTACTTTCTTAAAGCGCGAGAAAGGCTACTTGATGAACTTCTGAGCGGTGGTGTAGATAGCGAAGAGCGCGCCAATCGCCGCAGAGATAGCAGCAATGTAGGAGGAGATATCCTTGATGACATCGAGCGGCTTCTTGTAGTTGCACCTGGTGTTACCGGCGGTCCACATGAAGTCGGCCTTGCTGCTGGCGGTGTCGCAAACTACCTTGCCATCCTTGTCGTATACGATCTGCTGGGCGAGATCGCCATCCTTGTCAGGCTTCTGGTAAAGCTTGAAGACTTCCTGCGAAGAACCTTCACCCTGGGTGATATCGCCATGGTACTTGTAGCCCGACGGCGGGTTGATAGTAGTGGTGTTATCGTCGGCGAGTGCGGTGGTCGCACAGCTAAGTGCAACAGTGGAGGCTGTGGCAACGGCTAGAAATTTACGCATACGTCGATAATAAACGGACGGTGGGAGTTACGCAAGGCAAAACAGACAATTGGGGAGAATTTGAGGTGGTTGAAAATGTCAACGACTAGTTCGGTCGTGACGGTTTTGCTTGGTTTCAGGAAATTAGTGTTTCAGAGTTAGCGACGAGTCCTTAAGGTAGAAGGTGAACTGTCGTTAGGGAATTTTGTTGTTTTTGCTTTGCAAACGCAAATGATTGACCTGGTGTACATAAAAGGAAAGAGCACGCCGAAGCGTGCCCTTTTGGAGTCTTGAAACGTTTGACTACTTGATGAATCGGTTGGCGTTGTTCACGATCCCCATTACAGCGGAAATAACCGAAGAAATCGAAGTGATGTAGTTAGTAATTTCCTTGATCACTTCCAAAGGAGTGCGGTAGTGGCACCGACCGTTGCTTACAGTAAACATGAAGTCGTTGATACCGGGGTTCAGAGTATCGCAGACAACCTTATTGTCCGGGCCGGTAACTCGAGTTTCCTCAAGCTTCCAAGGCTTCTCGTCATTCCAGCCAAACTCATAGTCGTAGGCTTCATCGGAGGAACCGAGCGGAATAGTGGTGGGCTTTTCCCAGTCCAATGCAGATGCTGGAGAAACGAGGCCGAATGTGAGCATTGCAGCCGTCGCTGCGGCGAAGATAGATTTGCGCATATCAAAATTCCTTACGTGGAAGTCGAAAATATGTCTGGCTTGGGGCGAGCTGTTAGCCAGCTCTGATCTCTCAAAGGCTTCCGAGAAATCTTCTGGCTGAAAGTATAGACGATAATCCGCCCGCTGTGCAGTAGCAATGAACAAGTTTGTATCGCAACGGTCAAATTCGGTGGAGTCAGGTACCAAAACGAACGTTTGGTGCACACCTGAAATTCCCTGTGTAAAGTCTGAGCAATTGCAAAAGCGCCATTCTTCCCGAAAGCGGGGGAAGAATGGCGCGGGGAAAAGTGGTTCAGCAAGCGGCCTTTACAGCTAGTTCACCTGCGCGGTTTCAATACGAACCTCTTCAGCCGGGGCGCCGTCCGAGCCACCGGTCTTTGTGCCCTTCGCAGCGATGCCGTCGATTGTTGCGAGGCCTTCATCAGAAATCTTGCCGAAATAGGTGTACAGCGGGGGCAGCGGCGAATCCTTGTAGTTGAGGAAGAATTGGGATCCATTTGTGCCGATACCTGCGTTCGCCATCGCAATAGTGCCGCGCTGGTAGTTCACGGGCGAGGACTGATCTTCTGCTTCGTCGGTTGGGTACTCGTTGGCGAAGTTGAAGCCGGGGCCGCCGGCACCGTTACCAGTGGGGTCGCCACACTGCAGCACGTAAATGCCGTTTGTAGTGATGCGGTGGCAGACGGTGTCATCGTAGTAACCGTTAGACGCGAGATGGGTAATCGCATTTACTGTGCACGGGCTGACAGAGCGGTCAAGGGTCATCGGAATGTCACCCTGGTTGGTTTTGAGAGTGACGTTAACAGTTCCGGTAGCAGGGATATCCTGAGTATTCGGTGCGGAAACTTCCCGTGCAGCGCCGCCTTCTTCGGGGTACTCACAGGTGACAGTCTCCGGCAAAGCTTCCGAACGAGTGAGAGCCAGCGCAGGAGCGGTAACCTCTGGCTCCTCGGTAGCCGTGGTCATCGTAGTGGACTCGACAGTTGTCGTGCTGTCTTCGGCTTCGATCTTTTCACCATCGTCTTTCGTAGCGAAGAAGTAGATTCCCGCCACAACGAGAACGATGACGAGAGCAGAGGCGAGGATCGTGCCCAGCGGGCCGCGCTTCTCCTTGCGCTCTCGTGTTGCGAGATCCTTGCGCAGCTTCTCCAAAGATTCCTCGCGAATCTGCCTATTGTTTTGTGAGTCGGAATTAGACACTAAAAACTCCCTGTCGGCTCAACTGTTAATAAAACTGTATTTCGTGCGCATCTTATCTTAGCCCTTGCGTTACTACGTCCATTGCTTCTGCTGGCGGGGAGAAGAAAACACATGGCGGAGGGCCGCAGTAATCGGGAAAGCAAATGAGCGCACGGGAATAAGGGGGCCGATGATTAAGTCAAGAGAACTTCCTAGGTCGGACTACCTCTTAGGCCGTTTTGCCTTTCATAGGCAATTTTTCCTTTCATAGGCAATGGCACTTTCCGCCCTTCTCCCAGTTCTCTTCTCGCTGCAACCTGGTCATCAGGCGAAAAGTTAAAGGAAGACCAAACCGAAATTAGGAAAGGAAAATGTGGCTCTGGGGCTCGTGGTGCTCACAGGGTATCTGCATTGACGGTGGGAATTCGCAAACGTACTTATTTCGACTCCTTTGTCTTGGTAGGCTAAAGCCCATGGAATGCAAGATCGCGGTAACTGGTCCTTTTCAGGCCAACACGTACGCTGTCATCGATAACGGTCATGCGACGGTCATTGATCCAGGTATGGGGGCTGCTCAGGTTCTAACGGAATTCTTTGCGAAGCAAAAACTCATTCTGGACTCGGTCGTGCTTACGCACGGCCACATCGATCATGTTCGCGATGCCGCCGCGCTTGCCAACCCTGCTGGGGTGCCCGTTTACTTGCATCCAGATGATTGGTTCATGATGGATGACCCAGCTGCTGGAGTCTCTCCTGAAGCTGCTCGCGCGTACCACGCGGAAGACATGGAAAAGGTAGACGATCTACGCGAGTTGACCGAGGACTCTGGAGCAATCATCGCCGGCCACCAATTCGAGGTCCGGCACTGCCCGGGGCATTCTCCGGGATGCGTCATCCTTGTAAGCGAAGAAGTTAAGTCCGTTTTCACAGGTGACGTTCTGTTCCGTGGATCCATGGGCCGGGTAGATCTTCCCGGTAGCTCACCGGCAGCTATGCGGGATTCCCTGCACAATAAAGTGAGGACACTACCCGAGGACTACACGTGTTTCCCCGGTCATGGACCCGGAACAACAATCGCTGCAGAACTAGAAAACAATCCATACTTGCGGTAGTCCATTGGATAGCCATGTGGCTAAAGATTCACGTGGGTACTCTGTCCTCCTAACGCGGAGGGTTTCATTCAACTACAGAATGATTGAGGTGCTCGAATAGTTATCACTAGCTTGCAGTTACCGGGTGTTATCTCCCCTTGTTTTTCTGCACGCAAGGTTGGTGTTCACAGCGCGTGGCGTTTTCCAGCCACCCTGAATATATAAAAGTGCTGCATGTCGAAGTCGACTTTTTGCGAGCAAAGCTCGCAGTGGGATGGAGGCGCAGGTGAATTCTTTTAGACCGGAGCCAGATCGGCTTGATCCAATTCTTCCGAGAGTAACGTCCGGTTTTCATTGGTGGGCAGAAGGTCGCGTGCCTTTCCAGTCCTGCAGTCGGGCCTGTGTTCAGGCCAGTGCATTCCGGCTCAACTGAAATCATGAATGTGGTCGCGGCCGGGGCTAGTCCACAGAGCATAGCGACCAGTTTACGACAACTCGGCCATTTGTGGACTGATCTGCACAGGGGACCGGCCTTCAGCTTCGGGTCTCGAGTAAGATGCTTAAATGTGACTGACGTATCATTTTCTGCTCCTAAAGGTGTACCCGACTACGTGCCCCCGGTTTCCCGCGAGTTTCTTGCGGTACGGGAGACGTTTACTCACGAGGCTCAGCGTGCCGGTTTCGAGCACATCGAGCTTCCTATTTTCGAGGACACCCACCTTTTTGCGCGTGGCGTGGGCGAGTCCACGGACGTTGTGACGAAGGAAATGTACACGTTTGAGGATCGTGGCGGTCGTTCTGTGACGCTTCGTCCTGAAGGCACAGCTGGCGTTATGCGTGCAGTGATTGAGCACAACCTTGATCGCGGGCAACTACCGGTAAAGCTCGTCTACTCGGGCCCGTTCTTCCGGTACGAGCGACCGCAGGCGGGACGCTACAGGCAGCTGCAACAAGTAGGTGTGGAGGCAATCGGCGTAGACGATCCGGCGCTGGATGCCGAGATCATTGCACTCGCTGATCGATGCTACAAGTCTGTGGGCTTGACCGGGTACCGGTTGGATCTGTCAAGCCTTGGTGATGCCGAATGTCGCCCGGCTTACCGCGAAAAGCTTCAGGCTTTCCTCCGCAAACTTCCGCTGGATGAGGAGACCCAGCGTCGAGCTGAAATTAATCCCTTGCGCGTTCTGGACGACAAACGTCCAGAAGTGCAGGAGATGCTTGTCGACGCGCCACTTCTCCTGGATCATCTCTCAAACTCGTCTCGAGAGCACTTTGAGGTAGTAAAGGGGCTTCTCGACGACTTCGGTGTTTCCTACACCATCAACCCGAAGCTCGTGCGTGGCTTGGATTACTACACCAAGACCTGCTTCGAATTCGTCCACGAAGGGCTTGGCGCTCAGTCCGGGATCGGTGGCGGTGGCCGCTACGACGGTCTCATGGCTCAGCTCGGAGGACAGGAGCTTTCCGGAATCGGCTTCGGTCTCGGTGTTGATCGCACTTTGCTTGCACTGGAGGCAGAAGGTGTATCCGCAGGCAGCCCCAGGCGGGTGGACGTGTACGGCGTCCCACTCGGTAGCGAGGCAAAGCGAGTTCTCGCAGGTGTGGTCAATAATCTCCGAGCTGCGGGAGTCAGTACCGATATGAGCTATGGTGACCGTGGGCTGAAGGGGGCTATGAAAGGTGCGTCCCGCTCCGGCGCACGCTACTGCCTCGTCCTCGGCGAGCAGGAGCTCGCAGACGGAAATGTCGCCGTCCGTGATATGAATAACCATGAGCAGGAAACCGTCTCACTGAGCGCGGTGCAGGCATTCCTGGAGGAACGACTCTAGAAAACGCTGCTACTGACAGACGAGAACCGGCCCGGGCGAGTGCGTAGGCCGGTTTTTGTTCGCAGTCCACGAGTACTGGGCGAGCATCGAATGGTTCAGTGTGAGCATCTCAAAAAGCGTGGACCTGTGTGTGCAGGTCCACGCTTTTAGCTGCTGATTTTTACAGAATGCTTAGCACTCGGTGATAGTGACCGGGAGTCCGATGTTGACCGCCAGGCCACCCTTTGAGGTCTCCTTGTACTTACTCATCATGTCCAGGCCAGTTTCCTTCATCGTGACAACCGCATCGTCGAGAGAAACATGGTGACTGCCTGTACCCATGCGTGCGAGCCGGGCGGCATTAATGGATTTCACTGCACCGATCGCATTGCGCTCGATGCACGGAATCTGAACCAGGCCACCGACCGGGTCGCAGGTGAGGCCAAGGTTGTGCTCGAGAGCAACCTCAGCGGCGTTTTCTACCTGGGCGGGGGTGGAATCGTAGAGCTCTGCCAGGCCCGCAGCGGCCATTGCGCACGCAGAGCCGACCTCTCCCTGACAGCCGACCTCAGCACCGGAAATCGAAGCGTTTGTTTTGATGACGATGCCGATGGCAGCAGCGGTGAGGAGGAAGCGTCGAGAAGCCTCGCGGTCGAAGTTGGGCAGGTACGTCTTGGCGTAGTACATCACGGCGGGGATGACACCGGCAGCCCCGTTGGTCGGTGCAGTGACGACGCGACCACCGGCAGCGTTCTCTTCATTGACAGCCATGGCATAGAGGTTGACCCATTCCATAGCCGTCAGCTGGCCGGCACGCTCAGCGTTTTCGTGCCGGAGAAGCTTCTGATGCAGCGCATAACAGCGGCGCTGAACGCCGAGGCCACCGGGAAGGATGCCACGACCGCGCATGCCCTTTTCGACACACTCAACCATCGTGTCCCAGACAAGATCGAGGTGGTTGTTGACGAACTCCTCGGAACCATGGAGTGCAACCTCATTTTCCATCATGATCTCCGAGATGGACATGCCGGAGCGCTCACACCGGTCGAGCATCTCAGCGCCGTTGGTAAACGGCCACGGGACCTTCACGTCTTGGTCCTGGGTTGCGACACCGCCGGACGTTTCTCCCGGTGCGTCCTGAGCTGCCTTGAGCTCCGAGGCTGATTGGATGAAGCCACCGCCGACCGAGAAGTACGTCTCAGTTTGGTCGGTCGGCTCGTCGTTCTCGTCGAGCACGGTGAAGATCATGCCATTGGGGTGCTCGGGGAGAGCGACATCGTTGAAAATGATGTGGAAGGAAATTTCCTTCCCGTCGATGCTCGTGATCGAACCATGGGTGGGGACGGCTGCGCCCGGCTTAGGATCGATGTCCAAGGGAACAGTGACCGGCTCATAACCTGCCAGTCCGAGTACGGAAGCACGGTCAGTTCCATGCCCATGGCCGGTGGAGGAGAGAGACCCCCGAAGCTCGATTCTCACGTTGGTGGGGTGGAACTCCTCAGCAAATCGTTTGGCGGCTCGCATCGGGCCGACCGTGTGTGACGACGACGGTCCAATGCCGATGCTAAAAATGTCAACAGCGCTGATGGTCATGATCCCTACTCTAACGGAAAACTATGACACCTCGTTAAATCGAAAAGGTGCCTTATACAGCCTGATGTATAAAAATTCACGTCCCTCGGTCGCGCTGTGAGAAAGTGCCCCGTTAATTAGGTTTCGTTCGGAATCTAGAGAGACAATAATCACATACCGTTATGCGTGCGATGTGGTAGACACCATCCGCTAGTGGGGGCGCTGAATGCTGGACTTGAGCAGAAAATGGTACGGCGTGGCAACACCTCCACGATGTCCGTTGGTAACTGTCGCTTTCTTTCTCTGTGTCGATTCAGTTCTGAGAGCGTGCGGGCTGAGAATTACAGCAACCGTGGTGAACCGGAAGCAACCAGGGGACGATGGGGCCAACAAGAAGGGTGATGCAGCAAGGCCCAAGCTGTCAGGACGAGCAAATGGCTTACTAGCACTTACTAGCACAGGTGGCAATGGCTGGGCAGAGTGTCCGTTGATTGCTGCCTAGCGTAGCGAGCACCGGGGACGCCAGGTGACACCGAGCTGGTGCCGGAGAGCTTTGGTTACTCTCCTGTGTGCTTGCGGAGAAGGGACGTGAAACTTTTCGGGTTGGATTCAGTTAACGGGGCAGTTGGCCCGTCTGACAACGGTCCTCCAAGGCCACCTGCGTGATCTCGCTCAGTGACAATTTCGCGTGCGAGTTGTCCGGCGGCGCGGGCAATACGGTGATCGATCGCCTCCGAATGCTCGCCTGCAAAATCTTCCGTCGCGACAAAGACTGCCGTCGGAACAATACGTGCGCGGAGGAAGGAGAACAGCGATCGCATTGCGTGCTCGAGCATGAGGGAATGCCTGGGGGTACCTGCCGTGGCCGCTAGAAGAACGGGCTTGTCCGTCAGTAGATCTTTGTCCATGACGTCGAAGAACATCTTAAAGAGGCTGGAGTAGCTCGCTGAAAACGTGGGGGACACTGCGACGATGCCGTCTGCGTTTCCGAGAGCTTCGTAGGCGGATGCTAAATCAGCCGACTGCGCACCCGATACGAGGGCTTTAGCCAAATCGACGGCAAGATCGCGTAACTCGATCGTGGTTATGTTGGCCTCCTCTCCGCGAGCACCAACAGCTGCGTTTACTGAGTCGGCAATTCTTTGTGCGACAGAGGAAGTTGTCGAGGGCTGAGAAAGGCCCGCTGTTACGACAACGATGGTGCGCATTGATTAATCATCCTTTCCAGGCAGGACAGCAAAGTGGGGAGAGTCTCTGTGTGCGTCGAGGTACGCGTGAGTGGGTGGGTCGCTGGGAACGTGGTCAGGTCGACGCTCCTCGAATTTTTCCCTCAACACTGGCACTACGTCACGGCCTAAGCGCTCAATCTGATCCAAAACGACATCGAGGGGGAGGCCAGCATGGTCAATGAGGAATAGCTGGCGTTGGTAATCGCCGACCCACTGCGCAAATTGGAGCGTACGGTCAATAACCTGTTCAGCTGTCCCAACGGTCAGTGGGGTAAGTTCCGTGAACTCTTCCAAGCTCGGTCCGTGTCCATAGACGGGTGCGTTATCGAAGTATGGCCGGAAGAAGTCTTTGGCTTCTTTCTCTGTATCTGCGATAAATACCTGGCCCCCCAGACCGACGATCGCTTGATCCGCACGACCGTGGCCAAAATGCTCGTATCGCTGCCGGTAAATCTGGACCATGCGAGCTGTATGCTCCTTGTTCCAGAAAATGTTGTTATGGAAAAATCCATCGCCGTAAAATGCTGCCTGTTCAGCGATCTCTGTAGAGCGGATGGATCCGTGCCAGACGAATGGTGGAATTCCGTCGAGGGGGCGTGGAGTTGACGTAAAACGGTTGAGAGGCGTGCGAAATTCGCCTCTCCAGTTAACAATATCTTCGCGCCAGAGCCTGCGCAGCAGATGGTAGTTTTCCACAGCAAGCGGGATGCCCTTGCGGATATCCTTGCCAAACCACGGGTAGACCGGGCCTGTGTTGCCACGCCCCATCATGAGATCGACTCGCCCACCGGCCAGATGCTGAAGGAATACGTAATCCTCTGCAATCTTTACAGGATCGTTTGTTGTGATCAGGGTCGTAGAAGTAGACAGGATAATATTTTTCGTCTGTGCCGCGATGAATGCTAAGTGGGTCGTGGGAGAGGAAGGAACGAACGGCGGATTGTGGTGTTCACCAGTTGCGAAGACATCAAGCCCAACTTCTTCGGCCTTTAGGGCGATGCGGGTCATAGCCTCAATTCGTTCGGCCTCTGTGGGCGTGCTCCCTGTGGTCGGGTCTGGGGTGACATCGCCAATAGTGAAAATTCCAAACTGCATTGTTCTCCTCGTCTCGTCTGGTGTTCACACACATACGTATGCTCACACACATACGTATACAGCGTGCGTGGTGCGGATTCCGGGGCAAGGCATGTAGGCAGACCACGTGACGCGAAATCGCTTCGCCCACGGTGCTATGCGCATCGCGGAGAGTGCGAGCTTCCAGGTTAGGTCAACCTACGTTGCTCTAGGAGATTCAACGCTCGACAGGCGAAGTTATTCCGCCCACGGCGCTACAGTTTCGTGTCTGATAGTTGAACCCGCTCGCTGAAATAAACGAACGGGCCAGTTAAGACACTTAATCGGCAAAAACGTCAAGGGAATCCAAGAGAAGCGCAACGTCTGCTTCTGAGACGACCCGGAGGGGGCGCTCGTCCTTCTTCCCGTGCTCAGTAATGAGAATAATCCGTGGGGGGCGTTGTTTCTTTCCTGCGCGCATAAGAGTCTCAGCTACGTTGTAGGACGTGGCGGTGCGCGGGAGGAAGGCCACACGCTGTGAGTCTCGTGCACGGTCGAGGACATCTTGAACAGATATGGCACTGAGCTCGCCGTCATCGAGGATATCCTCAGCCAGCCACTTGGCAATTGAGTTGGCGGTGAGCACACCAATGAAGGTCCGGCCTTCGTAAATAGGAAACTGGGAAAACCTCGTGCTCCGCAGTTTTGCCAAAACATTGCGCACAGACGTGTCCGGGGCGAATGTGACAACGTCTTTCTGGGGGAGGACCGATAGCGCCAACGGGGGATCGGTGAGGAATGCGTAGATTGCAGAGATATCGTTGATGATGTCTTCGCGTGGATCTGCTACCGGTTCGCCGTGCAGGTACGAGCCGTGGGTGATGGAGTTGCGTAAGTTTGCTGCTGCTTGCAGCGTGTCGGACTGCGCGGGGGTGATGATGCGCTTCTTTTCGCACAACCGAACCATCCACGTGAATGAATCCGACGGTTTGGCATCAAGCAGGCGACGTATCGTTGCCTCGATATTGTTGAATACCGTCAGAAACACGAGAGCCGGATCCTCGTTTTGTGCCATGGGATGTGGTTCCTCCTTGCCGTCGCGTCGGCGATGTCCGTTGATAGCGACACCAGTAGGAAAAGGGTCCTGTGGTAGTGCACCTTTGGATGGTTAGGGCGAGGCTATCTTTTGCAGACGCCGATCTCGTTAATACTTCAGTTACCTCAGTCTATGCTGAGGTGGCCTGGTATGCAGAGATATCTGCAAGATCAGCGGCGTGTACCCGCTAGATCAGGCTGGCGTTGTTCCTATGTCTCAGTGGGGTAATACCTCTGGAAGTGGTTTCCATAACCCCTGGATCAGGTTGCTTCAATAACCGACACTTTCCATGGTGACTACTGCCGGTCCTCGAGCGAGAGACGGCCTATCCAAGGGGTGCGAGTCCAAAATGGGCGAGTTAGCGAACGAGAAATGGGGATACGCAGCCAGATAAGGATCGGTGCCGTTGGCACACATCGTTGCCTCCGCGCGGAGAAATATCGCCAACTGGTGAACCTTAATACACCGGTAGCGATCGTGGGATGGTGCACCGCACGGTCACTGCAGAGGAGGATGTGAAGGGCACCATAGAGAATGTTCCGCTCAAGAAAAATGCCCCGCTCAATGAACCGTGCCCTTTCAGCTGGAATCGGGTTCTTCCGTCCAACTGTCGGGGCACGTCTCGAGCCAGGGCAGATGAAGTCGGACCGAAAGGTCCGGAACTATGCAATTACTGCTGATATACCCCGCGTTCGAGGAAATCACAGCTAGCCATTGAACCAGTTTCATAGCCAGTCAGGAAAGCCTGTGTACGCTGCTCAGAAGAGCCGTGGGTCCATTGGTCTGGGCGAACTTGGCCGCCGGAACGCTTCTGGATATTGTCATCGCCCACTGCCTTGGTCGACTGAATTGCCGAAGCAACCTGTTCGTTGGTGATCGGCTCGAGGAAAGCATCCTCGCCCTGTGCAGCGTGGTGAGCCCAAATCCCGCCATAGCAGTCTGCTTGCAGCTCAATTTTCACAGCGTTGGAGTCCGCGCCGGGGTTTTCGTAATCGCTGAGGCCCAGCGTTCCCTCCAGCTGTTGGATGGAGTGGCCAAACTCGTGGGCAACGATGTACTCCTGAGCAAATGGATCGCTTGACCCGCCGAGCTGCTCAAGAAGACTAAAGAAACTGGCGTCGAAATAAGCAGTGCGGTCAGCTGGGCAGAAGAACGGGCCGGTGTTAGAAGAGGCCTGGCCACATGCGGTGCTTACCGTCTGGTTGAAGAGGTGGAGACCAGGAGCCTCGTATTCAATACCGGCCTGCTTGGGCAACTGCTCGGTCCAGACCTGGTCGAGGGACTTGGCGGTCCACTCCAGGCGACATTCTGTGTTTGTGTTGGCATCCTCTGCAGTTTTGCAGATGACCTCGCCGTCCGTCGAGGGGGCCGGCGCTTCCTGGGTGTCATAGGTTGATCCGCCACCAGTGAGGCCGCCAAGCAGACCCGGATCGATGCCGAAGAAGAGAGCTACGAGGACGATGAGGAGGCCGCCGATACCGCCTCCAGCGATCATGCCGCCACGTCCGCCACCGCCACCGCGGGATGCTCGGTTGGAACTAGAAGTTAAGCCTTCACGGAATGTCATGCGACTATTCTTTCATGCCTGGTGATTTCAGGCGCGGGTTACCCGTCGCTGTGTGCAGATTTGGGGGTAGCTTTCTTAGTACTGCAAAAGATCGCGGGAGCATTCAAAAAGGGAACCGAGAGAATAGAATCCGACGGTGAGGGGATGCGTCGACAAGCAGTGGGGGATGCGCTGGCGGAAGCTGAAGATGAGAAGAAACCGCACAGGGTCTAGAGGGGTCCACTCCACAGGTGGACCCAGTGCCGTGGCCTCGGCTTGGGAAGAGGCACTGCGAGCGTGCTCCAAGCCCGCATCGTGCCGGCCACAGAAGGGCTCGTGCCCCGTTAATGCCTTCATATAGAGACTGACCTCCACCGTGAGAAAAGGATGCGGGCAGCTCGCAGTCTCTGTTGTGGGTGATACTTATCTGTTGCGCATGCCTGAAACGTCTTGGGGCTCTTCCGTGGCTAGAAGGAATGGGAGCGTTGTAGTGAACGACGTGGGGTTCGTGACTGGGTGCACGGGGCGCGGTGGTGGCGAGTAAACTACCATTCAATGTGTGCCCACCGGCACGAAAGCGTCGATGGCACATGAAAATGTAGTGAATTTATCTTCAGGCGTCGCCGGAACACGGTACGTCAGAACATACATATGGACGAAAGGAAGGCACGACAGGTGCTTCGCACTCATCTAGCAGGCGAATTACGCAAAGAGAACGCCGGCGATACTGTCACCCTGACCGGCTGGGTAGCTCGGCGGAGGGATCACGGTGGTGTGATCTTCATCGATTTGCGTGATAGGAGCGGTCTTGCACAGGTTGTCTTCCGCGAGTCGGAAGTTGCTGAGCAGGCCCACCATCTCCGCAGCGAGTTTTGTATCAAGGTTACGGGCGTAGTTGAGGCTCGCCCGGAAGGGTCCTCGAACCCGAACCTTCCTTCCGGCGACATCGAAGTTAACGTCAGTGAGCTGGAGATCCTCAACGAGTCCGCAGCTCTCCCGTTCCAGATCGACGACCCCTCTTCTTCCGGTGAGGTAGGCGAAGAAACACGCCTCAAGTACCGCTACCTCGATCTGCGCCGTGAGCGCCAGGCCGATGCCCTGCGTCTGCGCTCCAAGGCTAACCGCGCCGCTCGTGCTGTGTTGGACAAGCACGATTTCACCGAAATCGAGACCCCGACGCTTACCCGCTCCACTCCGGAAGGTGCGCGTGACTTCCTCGTCCCTGCTCGCCTGAAGCCGGGCACCTGGTACGCGCTGCCGCAGTCCCCGCAGCTGTTTAAGCAGCTGCTCATGGTCGCAGGTATGGAGCGGTACTACCAGATCGCTCGTTGCTACCGTGACGAAGACTTCCGCGCGGACCGCCAGCCTGAGTTCACACAGCTGGATGTGGAAATGAGCTTCGTTGACCAGGACGATGTTATCGTTTTGGCCGAAGAGATCCTCACCGCTCTGTGGGGCCTGATCGGGTACGAAATTAAGACCCCGATTCCGCGTATGACCTACAAGGAAGCGATGGAGAAGTACGGCTCCGACAAGCCGGATCTCCGCTTTGACATCCAGATCGTGGAGTGCACGGAGTTCTTCAAGGACACCACCTTCCGCGTGTTCCAGAACCCATACGTCGGTGCCGTCGTCATGGACGGTGGCGCATCCCAGCCGCGTCGTCAGCTCGATGCCTGGCAGGACTGGGCCAAGCAGCGTGGTGCCAAAGGACTTGCCTACATCCTCGTTGGCGAGGACGGCACCCTCAGCGGCCCTGTCGCCAAGAACATCACCGACGCCGAGCGCGAGGGTATCGCAGCTCACGTCGGCGCCAAGCCCGGTGACTGCATCTTCTTCGCAGCCGGCGACGCAAAGAACTCCCGCGCTCTTCTCGGTGCCGCACGTGGCGAAATCGCCAACAAGCTTGGCCTCATCAAGGAAGGCGACTGGGCATTCACCTGGGTTGTCGATGCTCCTCTGTTCGAGCCGTCTGCAGATGCAACCGCTTCCGGAGATGTGGCCCTTGGCCACTCCTCCTGGACGGCTGTTCACCACGCCTTCACCTCCCCGAAGCCGGAGTCGATGGATACCTTCGACACCGACCCGGGCAGTGCGCTCGCATACGCCTACGACATCGTGTGCAACGGCAACGAGATCGGTGGTGGCTCCATTCGTATCCACCGTCGTGATGTCCAGGAGCGCGTGTTCAAGGTCATGGGGATCACTGAGGAGGAGGCCCGTGAGAAGTTCGGGTTCCTCCTCGATGCCTTCGCCTTCGGCGCACCGCCACACGGCGGTATCGCCTTCGGCTGGGACCGTATCGTGTCTCTGCTCGGCGGCTTTGACTCCATCCGCGACGTTATCGCTTTCCCCAAGTCCGGTGGCGGAATCGACCCGCTGACCGATGCTCCGGCAGCCATCACGCCCGAGCAGCGTAAGGAAGCTGGCATCGACTTCAAGCCAAAGAAGAAGCAGGATGATACGGCGAAGGAAGCAAAGTAGGACTGCTATAGCTTTATCTAACGCATAGCTTTACTTCGCATGAGAACAGGTGAGCCGGGATCCACGTACGGATCCCGGCTTTCCTTGCGCTCTAGTCACAATCGGTGATCGGGACGCATAGGGAAAGTTCCCATGCTCAGGGGAGCCGGACGATGCAACGTTCCAGCTGCTGTCTGGGAAGCCTGCGGGGGAGGCGATTGTTGTCTTCATTCTCTGCTGGTGCGGAGCTGAGATGCAGGGAAATAAGCGACGGGGTTAGACGGTGACCGGCCATCACACGTCAACCTCCACTCCAATCAGCAGCTGTGCGGTACCCGATATGCAGCTGATTCTCCTCGCTTCGGGGGCGCGTGGCCGCGCGAATGTAAGGTATACATGAAAGAAAGGATAGGGATGCAACCTCCGGACTCGCAGACAAATAGCAGTGCGCAGTACCAGACGCTCGTCGAGAAGGCGGAAGCGCTGTTGTCGCGTCGCTTTGGTGGCCAACAAAAACTCACGGTTGTGGACGACATGTCCAACTCACCAGGGACGACAGTTGTGCGTGTCAGAGTTGCCCCTAATCCGTTCGTTGAGCAGCGCACCCTTGTGGTCAAACAGACGGAGGTTCGGGATCACCCGTACCACCGGTACACCTTCGAGTGTCAGCTTGTTGCCTACCAGTTCTTGACTGCGTTGCCCGAAGATGTACGGCCTGGGCCGATACTGCTCGGCAGCGATGTAGACAGCAGAATTCTTATCATTTCGGATACCGGGGATGCCGACACGTACGCTGATCTCCTCGTTAGCGACGATGAGGATCTTCGTCTTTCCGTGATCCGCAGGCTGGGGGCGACCCTTGGCCGCATGCATGCAGGTACTGCCGGTCACGAAAAGCACTTCAACACCCTTGTCCAACGGATGGCGCACCTGGATCACTCGATCGAGCAGTACAAGTCGCTGCACACCGATTCCCTTCGCGCGGCGGTGGAAGAAGGGACGCGCCTGTTGGGAGAAACAGGGCTCGATGTTCCCTCTCAAGCCACCGAGCTAGCCAAAGATGCGGTTCGACGTCTAAACCAGTCCAATTTTAAGGCTTTTACCCCCTTCAATCTCGCGCCCGACAACATCATCCACGGTGACCGCACGAGCTTCTTGGACTACGAGTGGTGCGCGTACCGTGACGTAGCATTCGACATTGCATGTGTAGCCACGGGGTTCCCACAATATGTGTCCACCAACCCGCTCACTGCAGAGGAAGTTGATGCATTTATTTCCAGCTGGACCGCCGAAATCACGGATGTGTGGCCTTCGCTGGCAGATCCGGAACGGTTGCAATCACGGATTGTGACGGCGATGGTTGGTTGGGCTTTCGGCTCTCTGGCTTATATCCACCACGGCTCGCTCAGTAAGATTATCGAGATCAGCGGCACAGAGGTTCCTCCAGTTCCGGATAGCGGTTTTGCCGTCTTGCGCGCTGATGACGCAGAAATCCAGCGTTTGGTTGAGCTCGGTCGGCAGGATCTGACAGAGACGTTTGCTGCACTCGCCACGTATTCGGGCAAGAGCGACAGGTTCACTGATGTGAGCCGGTTTGCCAATGATTTTGTTTCCTGGTTGCAGGAGCGGTGAGACAGTGGCGCAGGATTCACTTTTTGGGCCTCAAGACACGAAGAACGATTCGGCTCAGCGGTACTTCCATCCTGGCGGACACGCCCCGCTTGCTGTGCGGATGCGTCCACGGAGTCTTGATGAAGTTGTCGGCCAGCAACACCTCCTCGCACCGGGGAAGCCCCTACGCAGGCTCATCGAGGGCGACGGTGAGGCATCCGTTATCCTTTACGGGCCTCCCGGAACTGGGAAGACGACGATCGCTTCGCTCATCTCCGTCGCTACTGGCAACAGGTTTGTGGGCTTGTCGGCACTTGATTCCGGGGTGAAGGAAGTACGTGCAGTCATCGATACTGCGCGAAAGAAGCTCATTGAGGGAACGCGCACTGTCCTGTTCATCGACGAGGTTCACCGTTTCTCCAAAACGCAGCAGGATGCGTTACTGGCGGCGGTAGAGAATCGAATCGTGCTGCTCGTTGCCGCAACCACCGAGAACCCCAGCTTTGCGGTGAATGCGCCGCTACTCTCGCGGTCTCTCCTTCTCCAGTTGGAGAGCTTGGGACCAGAAGATCTGAAAACGGTTGTACTCCGTGCATTGGAAGATGAGCGGGGGTTTGGGGGCGACGTAGGTATCACCGACGACGCCCTGGATCAACTGGTAACGCTTGCAGGTGGAGATGCCCGCCGCGCATTGACCTACGTGGAAGCCGCAGCTGAAGGTGCACGCAGCATCGACGCAGAACGAGGCTCTGCCGGCGATGGGAATTCCCCATCCGCTGAGGAACGCTCCGGTCAGCGGCGAGAATCCGTCGCTGGTTCGGATCAACCCTCTGAAGCCACCGAAGCCACTAATGCCGCTGGACCCACGGGGGTCGATGCACATAACGACGAGGCGGAGGTCACCCCAAGTGGAAAAAGCTCCGCACAACGCGTTCCCACTCCGCCTGGAGCAAACGCGGACATCGCGGATCCTGAAAGTAGCGCGCATCCCGGAGGTAGCGCGCATCCTGAAGGTAGCGCGCTTCCCGGAGGTAACGCGCACACTGAAGGAAGCGGGGACTTTTTGTCTGTCGATGGTGGGGATCCCGAAGACGGTGCGCAGTCACCGACGCGGATAATCACGCTGGAGACTCTCGAAGAGACAATCAACAAAGCGGTGGTGCGCTACGATCGCGACGGTGATCAGCATTACGACATCATTAGCGCATTTATTAAATCTGTGCGCGGCTCGGACGTGGATGCAGCCCTGCACTACTTGGCGCGGATGATAGAGGGTGGAGAGGATCCGCGGTTTATCGCACGCCGGCTCATCATACTGGCCAGCGAAGATATCGGGATGGCTGATCCGACTGCGCTGTCCACTGCAGTGGCGGCAGCACAGGCCGTCGCGCTCATCGGTATGCCAGAGGGGCGCCTCAGCCTTGCACAGGCAACGGTGCATCTCGCGCTTGCGCCAAAGTCGAATTCGATCATTACTGCCATCGATAACGCGCTGGCCGATGTGCGGAAAGGGAAGAGCGGGCCGGTCCCTCGCCATCTCCGCGATGGACACTATGAAGGCGCGAAACGTGTTGGTGCAGCTACCGGGTACACGTATCCGCACGATGACCCCCGCGGGATTGTCACACAGCGCTACATGCCTGAAACGTTGGACGGTGCAACGTACTATCAGCCAACATCCCACGGCAGAGAAGCGAACATACAGGGGTTTGCAGCCAATTTGAGGTCCATCGTGCGCGGTGGGAAATAGGACGGTCACCGTTTTGTTGTGACTCACCCCGTGCGGACGTTGGCATGTGGTGGGGGTGAGACACGAGGGCAAGCACAGTGGTGGGGTAACATATCCCAAGTTAAAAATATTTTTCGCGTGAGAAAGGCCATCAGGCATGCAGACCCATGAGATTAGGGAACGTTTTACCAAGCACTTTGTGGATGCGGGCCACACCCCGGTACCCAGTGCGTCCCTGATCCTCGATGATCCCACCCTGCTGTTTGTCAACGCAGGCATGGTGCCCTTTAAGCCGTACTTCCTGGGGCAACAGAACCCGCCCTTTGAGAATGGCACGGCAACAAGCATCCAGAAGTGCGTGCGTACCCTCGACATCGAAGAAGTAGGCATCACCACCCGTCACAACACGTTTTTCCAGATGGCTGGTAACTTCTCGTTTGGCCAGTACTTTAAGGAAGGGGCAATCACTCACGCGTGGACGCTTTTGACCGGTTCGCAGGACGAAGGTGGCTACGGCCTTGACCCTGAGCGCCTGTGGGTAACGGTCTACCTCGACGATGACGAGGCAGCAGAGATCTGGCGGGACAAAATCGGCGTTCCCGAAGAGCGTATTCAGCGCCTTGGCATGGCGGACAACTACTGGTCCATGGGTATTCCTGGCCCGTGTGGTCCGTGCTCTGAGATCTACTACGATCGCGGTCCGGAATACGGCAAGGACGGCGGCCCGGTCGCCGATGACAACCGTTATCTCGAGGTGTGGAACCTCGTGTTCATGCAGAACGAGCGCGGTGAGGGTACCGGCAAGGACAACTTCGAAATCCTCGGCCCGTTGCCGAAGAAGAACATCGATACCGGCATGGGTGTCGAGCGTATCGCCTGTATCCTCCAGGGCGTGGACAATGTGTACGAGACAGATTTGTTGCGTCCCGTCATCGATGCTGCGGAACGCTTGACTGGCTCGACCTACGGTGAGGGTTCTCACGAGGATGACATCCGCTTCCGTGTGATTGCGGATCACTCCCGCACCGCGATGATGATCATCCTTGACGGCGTTACCCCCGGCAACGAGGGGCGCGGCTACATCCTGCGGCGTCTTCTCCGTCGCATCATCCGTTCTGCTCGCCTCCTTGGTGCTAAGGGCAACACGATGGAGACGTTCATCACCACGATTATGGATACGATGACGCCCTCCTACCCGGAGATCGAGAAGGCCCGCGAGCGCATCCTCACCGTGGCTGTGAATGAGGAGAAGGCTTTCCTTCGCACCCTCGAGTCCGGCACGGAGCTGTTTGAGCAGGAAGTGTCCGCAGTTAAGGGTGCCGGCAAGACGGAAATCTCCGGCGAGAAAGCGTTCACGCTGCATGACACATACGGTTTCCCCATCGACCTGACACTGGAGATGGCCCGCGAACAGGGCCTGACTGTCGATGAGGAAGGCTTCCACTCCTTCATGGCGGAGCAGAAGGCCCGCGCTAAGGCTGACAACCAGGCCAAGAAGCACGGTGCTGCGGATCTGACCGTTTACCGTGAGTTTGTGGATAACCATCCGACGGAGTTCATCGGCTACGATCAGCTGGAGGGCGAGAGCCCAGTGATCGGCCTTGTCGCCGGTGGAGAGAAGATTCATTCGGCCAAGGAAGGGGACGAGGTCGAGGTCATCGTCGAGGCCACCCCGATGTACGCGGAGGCAGGCGGTCAGCTCGGTGATCGCGGCACGATGACGATCGGCGATGCCACTCTGAACGTCAATGACGTTCAGAAAATTGGTAAGAAGCTGTGGTTGCACAAGTCCACCGTCACCGCCGGCGGATTCGAGGTCGGGGATACTGCTGCTTTGCATGTGGATGAGCAGTGGCGTCACGCTGCTCGCCAGGCACACTCCGCTACACACCTCATCCATGCCGCACTTCGACAGACTCTTGGGCCGACAGCAGTTCAGGCCGGCTCCATGAACAAACCGGGTTACCTCCGCTTCGACTTCAACTATGCTCAGGCTCTTACTCCGAAGCAGCTTGAGGAGATCGAGCGCATCACGAACGAAGCGGTGGATACGGATTGGACTGTGAACACCAATGAGATGCCGCTTGAGGAAGCCAAGGCGATGGGTGCGATGGCACTGTTCGGCGAAAACTACGGTGACATTGTCCGAGTTGTCGAGATCGGTGGACCGTTCTCGATGGAGCTGTGTGGTGGTACCCACGTGGCCCGTTCTGCGCAGATCGGGCCAGTGGCCGTGCTCGGCGAATCCTCTGTTGGTTCTGGTGTCCGCCGAATCGAGGCCTACTCCGGTCTCAACTCTTTCAGCTACCTGTCTAAGGAGCGCAGCCTGGCGGAAGGACTCGCTACGGCTCTCAAAACCCCGAGTGACGACCTACCGGAGCGTATTGCACAGCTGACGGAGAAACTGAAGGCTGCCGAAAAGGAAATCGAGAATCTGCACGCGAAGGCGCTGGCTGATCGTGTGGGTGCACTCGTTGATTCCGCGAAGAAGGCCGGTTCTTTTGAACTCATCGCTGAGAACCTCGGTGAGACCGTTGGTGCCAAGGATCTTCGCGCCATGGCGCAGGATCTAGCCAACCGACTCGGGAGCTGTTCAGCGGTTGTCGTCCTTGGTGGATCGCAGGGCGGAAAGGCTCCGTTTGCCGTTGCTGCTACTGCTGCCGCTGTCGACGCAGGTATCAAGGCCGGAGATGTGGTCAAGGTGATTGGTGAACACGTTGGCGGTAAGGGCGGTGGCAAGCCGAATTTGGCTCAGGGCTCGGGATCGAACCCTGCTGGATTCACCGCAGCTTTCGACGCGGTTACCCGCGATTTGGCTGCTCGCTAACTGATGGGGAAGAACAGGCGCACGGGCAATGGCGGTGGACGCTCCTCGCAGCAGCGAAGGGGCGGACGCGGTAACCGCCAGTGGCATCGGGCAACCGGTGGTCATAGAGGCAACCGGCCCAGTAGGCAAGGGGAGTCACGTGCCCCTGAAAAGGGAATTGACCCCCGTCTCGGTGTCGAAGCCTTGCGCTTGATGGGGCTTGAGGATATCGAACCTTCCGTAGCGGGGGTCGACGATCCTGGGGATGGTCGCCGACTAGCGCTAGATGTGGGGACTGTCCGAATCGGCATCGCTTCATCCGATCGCGATGCCCGAATGGCCATGCCCGTGGAGACTGTTCCCAGATCTCATAAGCGCGTCGGGAGCGAAATTCCAGACGGCGAGGATATTCGTCGAATTATGCAGATCGTGCGCGAATACGAACCTGTCGAGGTCATCATCGGATTGCCACGGGACCTGAAGGGCAACGGTTCGGCATCAGTTGTCCATGCTCGCGATATCGGTCAGCGCCTGGAACGCGTTCTGGCTGGGGCCGGGCAAGCAATTCCGGTTCGGTTCGCTGATGAGCGCCTGACCACCGTCATCGCCACGCAGGCTCTTCATGCCTCTGGCCTGACGGAACGCGCGGGGCGTAAGGTGGTCGACCAGGCGGCCGCTGTGGAGATTTTGCAGACCTGGCTCGATGCTCGGCGGAGTTATTTAGCTACCTCGCAAGACAAGACACAGGACGAAGACGGCGAGGCGGATGCCAACGGGGTGTGAACGGGTCTCTGCCCCGCTTTACCGCAGTTATCGTCTACGCATTTTGTCGTGGTCCTAGTGGTAGTCCTCGTACCTACATGACTGTCCTCGCTGCGAACACCCCACGGATCGATACTTCTGTCGCGTTCCTGTGCTCTTTTTGGGCGCGGGCGTTTTTTTGGTGCGGGTGTTTTGGGCACGGGCACTGCTTTCTGCATCTGCCGGTTCGGTAATGCACAGCTCGCAATGCAGGGGAGGGACATAGAGTCCCGAATGCTTCTGTCCTGACATCTCGCAGCCGGTAGGCTTTCCCGGTTGGTGGTTACCTCTCGCCGGTGTGTGGGCCTAGCTGGCGATTGGTTCGAGGTAGCTCTTTCTTTTCCGCCTCGAGGTTCACCACTCCAGCTGAGGATTCTGGTGCAATACAGTCCCCATTGCAGCAACCTCTCCACGGCAACGATGAGAGGTCGAAGGTTCATGTGGCTTGTCGACGCCAGGTAGCTGGTCGCTTCGGTGTCTTCGAATAGTCACCGTCTGTGCGCAAGGAAAGTGGTGAGAGGTAAATTTTTTATTAATTCCTAACCGATATTGCCGGGTCGTTGCACACGGTTTGGTAACAATAGGATAAAATTTCTGATTATGGCACGTAGATCACCAGCTCTCGGAGGCTCAGAACCAACGTCAGACTCGGCGTTTCGCAATGGTTACTGCGGTGCGCATGGCTCGCATGCCGGCAGCAGTGGTACTGGAGATGGACGTGGCCGGCGGATCGGCGTGCTTATCGGCCTGATCCTCACACTCATCGCTGCAATTGCTTTCATCGGAGTCAAGGCCCAAAGTGGTGGGGATTTTCGCGGAGATGGTAACGGACAAATTGTGCTAGCAGAAATCAAGCCAGGGTCAACGCTTTCAGAACTGGGACCGACGCTGGTGGAGACGGGAGTTGTTTCGAGCAACGAGGCTTTCCAATCAGCAGCGGCAACGAATACAAAAGCAGCGGATGTAAAACCCGGATTTTACAAGTTGCAGAAGAAGATGAGTGCCGAGGCGGCTGTCAACGCGTTTGTTAATCCAGAAAACGCGATTGATCTGCTGAAGGTTCCTACCGGCGCAACCCTCATGGATTCCAAGGTAGTTGGTGGGGACACTCGGTTCGGTATTTACTCACTCATCTCTGCTATTTCCTGCAGCGTGGGTGATTCCTGCTTGAGCCCAGAGGAACTGCAGTCTGCAGGCGCAAACGCAGACCCAACCTCGCTTGGTGTGCCGTCATGGGCAATGGGACATGTGCAGGAGGCTACAGGTGACCCGAAGCGCCTCGAAGGGTTGATTGAACCTGGTGAATACGTTATCGACCCCGAGGCGAGCGCAGAGGAGATTCTCACACAACTGGTCACAACCTCCGCTCAGAGCTTCACAGAAACTGGAATCGTCGAGCGTGCCGGAGCAATCGGTTTGAGTCCCTACGAGCTGCTTACGGCAGCATCGCTGGTGGAGCGGGAGGCTCCCGCTGGCGAGTTCGATAAGGTGGCGCGCGTCATCTTGAATCGCTTGGCAAAGCCGATGCGTTTGGAGTTTGATTCCACTGTCAACTACGGCCTGGACGAGCAGGAAGTTGCAACGACGGACGAGGATCGCGCCCGCGTCACTCCCTGGAACACCTACGCAAAGGACGGTCTTCCGGCCACACCGATCGCCTCGCCGTCTATCGAAGCAGTGACTGCCATGGAGAATCCGGCACCCGGCAATTGGCTATTCTTTGTCACCATTGACAGGGACGGAACGACTGTCTTTAACGACACGTTCGAGCAGCACATGGCCGATACCCAAAAAGCTGCAGACTCAGGAGTCTTGGATTCCAACCGCTAGCGGAGGATCAGAGGCCTTTTAGTGGATAAGGGAGCGCCCTATGGGCGCTCCCTTCCTTTTATTTCCCTATTTACTGGTCACGCTTGACCGCCGGATTGTTCTGTCTCCCCATGTCTCGCTACCAACGTCGTGTGACATACCGGAGAATGCGGTTTGCGTTTGCGCTCAGATGACGTAAGCCGCACCCTGCCGATCATCGTGAACATGGACGAGTGCGGGAGCACGAGCGCGGAAACGTCGATGTGCTTTTCATCTTTTCTACCCAGCTTGTACGGCATCCCAGCTTGAACGGCATCGCTGTGTGCTGAGATTCCACGTATGTTCTCTCTCCTCCGGGCGACAGCGTGGAAGGCTCCCGCAGGCTCCCAGTTTGGCCAAAGCGCGAATCGCTTCGCCGAACACGCTGAGTACCAGTTGGCAGCCGAGTTTCTCCCGACAGTATGCAGGAATACGGATGCGGCCCTTCTTTCTCTCCTGGTACATTTGCTCCTAACAGTGCTCTCGCACACGGCTCATTGGCCACGCACGCGCCCTTTATTAATTGCTCGCCAATCATCCTGGTGTCTGGATCGTGGGTTGGTGTGCACGTTAGGTTTCGTTCTCGTTTGTCACTGACATGTTTGTCGAGGTAAACCTAATGAGGGCACCGACCTGCGGGAGCTGTGGTTGGAGTGTGTGGAACGGCAGCATGCGTGCGGTCAGCGTAAAAACCGAGCATTGCGCGTGCGCAGTGCACAACTTATCAGTGGAGAATCTATGAACACCTGCTATGTAATCGGCTCACCCATCGCCCACTCACTGTCTCCGGTACTGCACACGGCCGGCTACGAGGCGTACGGAATTGCCGCCGAATGGACATTTCTCCGTCACGAATGTATGGCCGAGGAAGTGGCAGACTTTATCTCTCACCTTGACTCATCGGTGCGGGGAGTGAGCGTCACGATGCCGTGTAAATTTGCGGCACTGGATGTCGCAGATGAGGTTTCCGATCGGGGAGCCACAATTGGTTCCGCCAACACTCTTGTGCATAACGAGGATGGGACGTGGTTTGCAGACAATACCGATTGTGAAGGAATCCTCGGTGCGCTTGAAGAGCTGGGTGTGGCTGGCACTGTGCGTGGGCGTGACGCTGTTGTCATTGGTGGAGGTGGCACATCGCGGCCAGCATTGTGGGCTCTAGGATATCTTGGTGCGTCGGGTGTCACCGTAGTTAATAGGACCGACAAATCTGATGAACTGCGCCCCATCGTCGGTGATGCGGACTTCCACTACGTCGATTACTCCGTCGACCTAGCTTCACTGACTTCAGATGCCGCAGTTGTGATATCAACAGTTCCATCTGTGGTTTTAAGAGGAAAAGAAGAGGACATTGCCCAGTGTCCGGTCTTAGATGTCATTTACGATCCTCGCCCGACTCCGTTGGCAACCGCCGCGCGAAAGAAGGGGTGCAGCGCGGTCGAAGGCAACGTCATGCTCTCCTACCAGTCCTTCTCCCAGTTCGAGCAGTACACCGGGTTGCGGGCTCCTCGCGACGCAATGCGGAATGCTTTGGATGAATATCTCGCCGAGTGAAACCCCGACATTGATACGAAAGATGAAGCGTACTCGAGGTAACGATGTGCCTGGTGGACGAGTCACCATGTGCGTCGACAAGCAAAGGCGTGCGAAACCGGTTGTGCGGGGCAAGCCGGAAGCACAACCACTATGTTCGTACACTGGGGCTCATGTGGGGGGACATCGCTCAGGCAGAACAACAGCTACCAGCCACGCACCTGCTCGTCAGTGTTATTGCGAAGGGTGTTGATGAGTGGGTGGGGACAGCTGTTCTGATCCTTACCTTTGTCTGGATGTGCCTGCTTGTCGGATGGGATGTGTGCTTTCGGCGGTTGCCCAATTGGCTGACAGTCCCAGCCTGGCTTGTCGCTCCTACTGCATGCGTGGTCCTTGACGGGGCGCATGCTCAGGAACGGCTGTTAGCTGGAGTGGTCTGGGTGGCGCTCTACCTCGCTGTTGGTCTTCTAACGGGCGGTGTCGGCGGAGGAGACATCAAGCTCGCGTTTCCCCTCGGGATCATTGTCGGTTTTCCGTATCTCTTCGCCGCTGTCGCCGGTGCGTCTGTAATCACACTCCTTTCCGCTCGCCCCACACACCCGGTAGCCCACGGGCCTGCAATGATCCTCGCGGTTGTCCTGTGCTACTACGCTCGTTCACTTTGTGCAGGGTTTTAGCGTGAAAGCATGGGGGGACTGGCTTTGGTTTCCCGAAGGTGAGCTAGTGGTGCGGGCTGACAGGTGTGCGTGGAGGTTGGCTGTAGGCACGCAGTGCGGATGTGCGTGGGTGACGTTTCCGGGCGAACAGAGCCGTGCGCAGAGTTGGGAAGAAGGTGCACAGAGTGGGGAAGAACGTGCACAGAGCGGGGAGGAAATTGTTTTTCACGATATTCGTGAAAGAATATGCTCTATGCTTCGATGGTCTACTTCAGGAGAATCACACGGACAGGCGCTAGTAGCCCTGATTGAGGGGATGCCCCGCGGGATCGAAATGAGCACCCGCGATGTGCAGCGTGCCCTCGCACGACGTCGGCTCGGATACGGGCGTGGCGCCCGGATGAAGTTCGAGGCCGATGAGGTCACTTTCCTGGGGGGTTTTCGCTATGGATATACTCTCGGAAGCCCGATTTCCATTGTCATCGGAAATACAGAGTGGCCGAAGTGGACGACGATTATGAGCGCCGACCCCGTTGACGAGAATGATCCCGAGGTAGATAAGGCGCTGCATTCAGGCAGGGGAGCAACGCTGACTCGGCCACGGCCGGGTCATGCGGACTTCGCGGGCATGATCAAATACGGTGCAGAGGACGCGCGTGACATCTTGGAGCGTTCCTCTGCGAGAGAAACCGCAGCACGGGTGGCATGTGGGGAAGTGGCCAAACAGCTGCTGGCACAAGTCGCGGGGATCACCATCCTGTCCCACGTCGTATCGATCGGTGGGAGTCAACCGAAAGACACGAGTGTCCCCCAGCCGGGGGACGAAGAACGCATTGATGCTTCCCCGGTCCGCGCAATGAGCGAGGAAGCGACTGCAGCTATGGTCGCTCGCATCGACGAAGCGAAGAAACAAGGCGACACTCTCGGCGGTGTGGTTGAAGTGGTAGCGCATGGGCTGCCGATTGGATTGGGATCACACGTGACGGCTGGAAGCAGGCTGGATGGCCAACTGGCCCAGGCCGTCATGAGCATTCAGGCCATCAAGGGCGTGGAAATTGGTGATGGATTCGAAGAAGCCAACCGGCCCGGAAGCGCCGCTCACGATGAGATTGTTACTGACGACGGCGTGCCTACTCGCGCCAGCAACCGAGCTGGTGGACTCGAAGGCGGAATGACCAACGGCCAACCACTCGTCGTCCGAGCCGCAATGAAGCCAATTTCGACCGTTCCACGAGCGCTACGTACGGTGGACATGTCGACGGGCGAACCGGCTACTGCAATTCATCAGCGCTCCGACGTATGCGCTGTTCCCGCTGCAGCCGTCGTAGCTGAATCTGAGGTGGCACTTGTACTTGCTCGGGCAGTCCTAGACATGTTCGGTGGAGACACGGTGGGTGAGATCACGAAGCGGGTTTCTGACTACCGCGCGTACGTCAACGAGCTGTTGACGTGGGGGAATGGTGCGCATGAGTAAGCCGCGCGTTGTTCTCGTCGGACCGCCCGGAGCTGGGAAGACCACCATCGGGCATCGACTAGCAAGCACCCTCAACATTCCGTTCATTGACACTGATCAGCTCATCGAGAAGGAATACGGGAAGGCGTGCGGAGACGTGTTCTCCGAACTTGGTGAAGCTACATTCCGAGATGTCGAACGTGAAGCCATTTCTCTGGCTCTTTCCAACCACGGAATCGTCAGCGTGGGTGGCGGGGCAGTAACTACGCAAGCGACTCGAGATTTATTTGCCGGTCACACTGTGGTGTGGCTTGATGTCTCAGACGAGGCTGGCTTCGCTCGCACCAGCGCAGAGGGAACGCGCCCGGTGTTGGAAGCTGAAAATCCGAAGGAGCACTACGCAAAGCTTCTCGCAACACGGCGGGACTGGTACCGCGACGTGTCAATGTACCGTGTCCGTACCGACGACAAGCGACCGACCGCCATTGTAGGGGAGATCCTCGAGATCATTTGGGGGTAGTCGCTATCGCTATAAACACCCGCGTTCCTTCGGTGCGACTGGAGGGACGCAGCATGTGAGCTAAAGCGTTAGAGGAATCGCTGTTCGTTCCTGCGAAGCCGAACGGAGGACGAGCCACAACCGGCCGATAAGTGGTGACCGTGGTCCTGAATTTACCCCGGGAACGTCAGTGGAACCGTGGTTAAGCTTCGGTGCTAATGAGTTGTAAGTGGGGGAGAGTCGGTAAGTATTGTCGGAATTATTGGCCGACGTGCTCATCGTGGGGGAAGTGTACGGCTCATAACTCTTGAAGATTGCGCTAATTGTGCAGATTTCGGGGGTAGGCGTTCGTTGGAAAAGTGCAGGTCAGAGCCGTTGGTTCTGAAGAATTGAGCTAAATTTGTTCAGCATGTGGCAAAATTAGCAAAGAAGAAACCGCTATGTTACGTAACTTCGCGTGATTTTCTCTAAAATTTTAGCAAATAGATGTAGGGTCGCTACGGGCCGATGGAGGTAGAGAATGCCAGACAGGCAGAGCATCGTTGTCAATGCTCAAAGGCAGTACACTGTCACGATTGGGAACGACCTGAAGAAAGAAGTTGTAGCCTTTATCGCAGGTTTGGAGAAGGCTCGTCACGTTGTCCTCGTTCACCAGCCAACATTGGCTCACGCTGCTTCACAGCTGGAAAGTGAATTGTCCCTTTCTGGGCTCGTAGTGACCCTGGCTGAAATCCCCGATGCTGAGGCTGGCAAAACTTCTGCCGTACTAGAAAAACTCTGGGACCTGTGTGGGGAGAATAATATTTGCCGTTCCGACGTCGTTGTCGGGCTCGGTGGAGGTGCAGCGACAGATCTGGCAGGTTTCCTCGCTGCCACGTGGATGCGCGGTGTCCCACTTGTCAACATTCCTACGTCCTTGCTTGGCATGGTTGATGCTGCTGTAGGCGGAAAAACCGGTATCAATTCCTCCTACGGCAAGAACCTTGTCGGATCGTTTTACGAGCCCAACGCCGTTTTTGTTGACCTCGACTTTCTTTCCACACTTCCGGAGGAAGACCTCATTTCCGGGGCAGCCGAAATCATCAAGTGTGGTTTCATCAAAGATCCCGCGATCCTCGAGATTGTAGAGAAGAATCCGGCGTGCTTCCAGGAGAAGGCGGCGGACCTCACCTCAGTTATTACGCGCTCCATACAAGTTAAAGCCGATGTTGTCTCTCAGGATCTCCGGGAGAGCGGTCTACGCGAGATCCTTAACTACGGGCACACATTCGGTCATGGTGTGGAGAATTACGAGCAGTACACTTGGAAGCACGGCTATGCGGTTGCTGTGGGGATGGTATTTGCCGCACAGCTTGCAAAGAATCGTGGCCTGATCACGCAGGATCTCGTCGATCGGCATATCAAGATCCTCGACTCTGTCGGCCTTCCGACGACGTATAAGCAAGGTATCTTTGGCCTCGTTTACGAGTCCATGAAACACGACAAGAAGGCGCGGGCGGGCAAGCTTCGGTTTGTTTGCCTCGAAGGTGTCGGAAAAACGACTCGCGTTGAAGGCCCGAGTTTTTCGGAGCTGCGCGCAGCATACGAAGCCCTCGCCGCCGAATAAAATCAACCTCACACAACCTTGGTTATCTGGGGGAGATGCAACGGTGCCCGCCGGGCTCATTCGACGTGAGTCCATGACTGTGGTTTCACTGGTGAAGCGGCAGGTTATGGCCCCGTTTGCACTCGGATCGCCAGCGCCTTGTGTGAAAATAAGTAACGCACGCACGATTGCTCGGTTCCTGCTGATTACCCTATTTTCACCTGCGTCCTTTTAGATCCCTCGTGCGTTTTCGTCGGTGGCGGAGTGTTTTTCAGCGATGATGACGGCGATGGTAACAGCGCTGTCTGGTCTACACTGAGCAGGTGATACACCACCGACGCGGTGTGGGGCCGGCACTCGTGCATGTAGCGTACGCGTGATTTCACGATCCGATGAGAAAGGAATACCTCCCCATGACACATCAGCAGGAGAACTCGCCACTCGATTTTTCCACCAGCGGGCGCGTGTCTGACTCTGCGGATATTCTCGTGCTTAATGGTCCGAATCTGGACCGACTCGGGAAACGCCAGCCTGAGGTGTACGGAACAACAACACTGTCTGACGTATGTGCGCTTATCGATTCGGAGGCGCACGCCTACCAGGTCACCGTGTGCCATCGTCAATCTAATTTTGAGGGGCAGCTCATCGAGTGGGTCCACGAGGCTGCCGATGCGGGTATCCCAGTGATCATCAACCCGGGCGGTTTTACTCATACCTCCGTCGCGTTACGAGATGCACTAGCCGAAATTGCCGACGGAGCCGGGTTTGTAGAGGTGCACATTTCCAATATCCATGCCCGTGAGGAATTTCGGCATCACAGCTTCCTTTCGCCAATCGCGCGAGGCGTGATTGCCGGCCTTGGAATTTACGGGTACGTCGCTGCACTCGGTTACTTTGCTAGGCCATCCCAGTGCTAGCTGTTCCTCTCCCCGCATAGGAGCAGCATTTTTGCACTCTGATCCCTGATTCGGTGAGCTGCACCCAACGCGTGGACCGGACGGAACCACCGGACGGCGTCGGCACCCATACGACAGATTTTCCGAATATTCTCTCCGGATCAATTTTTTGCCGGAGAGCTCATGGTAGACCGTTTCCGCACGGCTCCATCTCCATCGTGCCGGTAGTTCTATCCCCAATGCGCTGGCATTTCCATCTCCATCGCCCCGGTTTTTCTATCCTCACCGTGCTGGCAACCCCGTCTTCGTCGTCCAGGTTTTCTGGAAAACTGCCCGTAAAACCTCGGAAGTGGGGGAGATAAGAAAAACTGCAATGCCGAATCGCAGTTCGGGGCTACTATAGGGTAAACGATTCATCCCCTACGTGAAGGTGGTTAAACATGACAGTCTATGCAGATACCCGGTTCCAAAATCGACGTCGTCGCCTGGCGTCAACCCTTGCCGGTCAGCGCATAGACGCGATGCTCGTCACGCACCTTACCCATGTGCGATTCCTCTCCGGGTTTTCAGGGTCCAACGGTGCAGTTCTGGTGAAGAAGGATCTCACGGCCCTTATCTCCACCGATGGCCGTTACACAACGCAAGTCGGAGAAGAAGCCTCCGACCTCGAGCTCATCAGTGCACGTAACTGTGGCTCTGCGCTGTTGGAAACCGTCGATGGGCCGCGTCGGGTGGGATACGAAGCCGACTATGTCACTGTGAGTGAGCTCGAAAGCCTGCAGAAAGCCTGCCCCGAAGGCATCACTCTTGTGCCTGTCACCGGCGTCATCGAGGAAATCCGTTTGGTTAAGGACGAAGTATCCCTCGACCACCTCCGCCACGTTGCGCGTATCGCCGTCGTAGCGTGGGAAGAACTCCTGGAGGCTGGGGAACTTCGGGCTGGCCGCCGGGAGAATGAGGTGGCCGCAGATCTTGAATACCGGATGCGCAAACACGGGAGTGAGCACACATCCTTCGATACGATCGTGGCAAGCGGGCTGAACTCCGCCAAGCCACACCATGGAGCAGACGACACAGAAATCCAAGACGGCGACATCGTCACTGTTGATTTCGGCGCACACCTGCTCGGCTTTAATTCCGATATCACTCGTAGCGTCATCGTTGGTCACACCACGGACTTCACAAAGGAAGTTTACGATGTCGTCCTCCGCGCACAGCTCGCGGGCATCGATGCCGCAACTCCTGGAACTGCGCTCGTTGATGTGGATCGTGCATGCCGGGATATTATTGACGAAGCCGGCTACGGCGAATACTTCGTCCACTCCACCGGACATGGGGTCGGACTCGACGTTCACGAGGCCCCCTACGCCTCCACAGGAGGAAAAGGCGTTCTTGAGCCGGGGATGACGCTTACCATCGAGCCCGGTATCTACGTTCCGGGCAAGGGCGGAGTTCGCATCGAGGATTCGCTCATTATTCGGGCTGGCGCGCCGGAAATCATAACCGATACTCCAAAGGAATTGCGACTGGTGTAAGATTTACCCGCTAGTAAAAAGATAACCCTCGACGTTCCGAGGTATTCGGCGGACTAAACAGTGCGTTTCGCTCTCTAGAGTGGGCTTTCCACGCGCTCTTTCGTCGGATTCGGGACGTGTCAATGTGTTTCGAAGGAGTTCGTTCGGTGGCAACTACCGCTGATTTCAAGAACGGTCTTGTTCTCAAGCAAGACAACAAGCTGCAGCAGATCATTGAGTTCCAGCACGTGAAGCCCGGCAAAGGGCCTGCTTTTGTGCGTACGAAGCTCAAGGACGTTGTCACGGGTAAGGTCACCGACAAGACGTTCAATGCTGGCGTGAAGGTTGAGACCGCCACGGTCGATCGCCGTGACATGACCTACCTGTACAACGACGGCAGCGCATACGTTATGATGGACGACAAGACTTTCGAGCAGGTCGAGGTCGCCCCCGAAAAGATTGGCGAGCCCGCTCGCTTCCTCAAGGAGAACATGCCCGTGGAGGTTTCTTTCCACGAGGGTGAGGTTCTCTTTGCTACTCTCCCCACGTCTGTTGAGCTCGAGATCGCCCACACCGATCCGGGCCTGCAGGGAGATCGCTCCACCGGTGGCACTAAGCCTGCTGAGCTGGAGACCGGCGCGGAGATCCAGGTTCCGCTGTTCCTGGAGACCGGCAACATTGTGAAGGTTGATACTCGAGACGGCTCCTACCTTTCAAGGGTTCAGAACTAAAACCTTGAGCGAAAACAATACCCACTCTAAGCATGGCGCCCGCTACAAAGCGCGGCGTCATGCTGCAGAAATCCTGTTTGAAGCCGAAGCGCGTGACATCGATCCGGTTGAAGTAACTCGCACCCGCGAGGAGCTTTCTCACGGGCCAGAACCTGTTACCGCTCCTGTGCGTCCCTACACTAGGGAGATCATTGAGGGGGTTGCCGTCAACCTAGACCTCATTGATTTCGCTATTGAGCGGGAGCTGGCTGATACGGATTGGACATTTGACCGCCTTCCCGGCGTCGACCGCGCGGTGCTGCGCGTAGCCACATGGGAGCTGCTGTTCAATGCCTCGAACGTTCCACAGAAGACCGCAGTCACCCAGGCCGTGGAACTCGTGAGCCAACTGTCGACCGACGATTCGCCTGCCTACGTGAATGCCGTTCTTGACGCAATGTGGAAGAATCCCGAGTCACCGGCCGACGCGCTTGCACGCGTGGAGGCCGAGGAGGAACAAAGGCGCCTGGAAGCCGAACGCGAAGCCGAGGAGCGCCGTGCCGAAGCAGAGCGTCGTGCGGCCGAGAATGCTGCTTTCACCATCGAGGGTTTGGAAGCGGATGCGGATGCGGATACTGTCACGGAAGTGGCGGATGTCGCTCCCGAGGATCCCGTTCCTAGCGACGATGCGGGCGAGGCAGAACCTACTTCGCCACCCGAGATCGGTGTCGTCAGCGGATTCACCCATACCTTCACTTACTCCCAGGAGGACGAGGGTGCAGCTGGTTCCGATTCCCCAGAGGCGGATTCTGATTCCTCAGAGCCTGCCGTTGCGGGGGCTGGTGACAAGGACCGTGCAGCTGCACCGGCTTCGGAGTCACCCTGGTCTGCTGAGACGAGGAGCTCTGCCGGGGACAGCGAGGAGTTGAGCGTCGAAAAGCCTGAACCTATCGCTGACACCGCAGTTGATGAAACCGGTGAGCACACCGCAACCATTGCTGCGGATGCGCCAGAGCCCACTAGCGATGCCGAAGGCTCTGACGAGCAGAAGTAACGCCAGCATCGGCCGGGGCTGCGTCCGTCCCGGATGGCGGGGTACGTTCGACCTGTGTAGGTGATGATGTAAAGAGCCAGGGTATTGTCCCTGGCTTTTTCCACGTCATAACGGTGGTGATTCGGGAAGACGATTCAGCTCGCAATGCGCTCCCTGCCGGGGTGGGTGTAGGATTTCGCGCACCTATTTCTCCGGATAAGGTCTTTCCAAACGCATAAGACCGTGCACTGGTAGCTTTTAGGTTATGGCTAAATTCTCCACTGATGACGCTCTTGATCTTGCTGTCGGCCCCCACTTCCGGTTAGAGGATGTGAAACCCGATTCCACACCCCACTTCGATTGGGACGAAGACGACTGGGAGGAATATTTTCACAAGCACGACGATGAGCTGAGAGATCTGCAGGAAATGCTCTACGCGAACTACCGTGCAGGTGTGGAGGGCACCGGAAATATTCTTCTTGTCCTCCAGGGAATGGATACCTCGGGCAAGGGAGGAATCGTTCGCCATGTCGTGAGCGTCTTCGATCCGAAGGGGGTAACCCTCGCTTCCTTTGGGAAGCCAACTGACGAGGAACTCCAGCATGATTTCCTGTGGCGGGTGGAAAAGGAGCTCCCGAAGCCGGGTTTCGTCGGTGTATTCGACCGCTCCCACTACGAGGACATCCTGATCCAGCGCGTGAACCAGATGGCGCCTGCAGAGGAAATTGAGCGCCGGTATGGGGCGATAGTCGCATGGGAAGCCGACCTGGTGAAAAAAGGTACCCGGATTATCAAGGTGATGCTGCACATTTCGCGTGACTTCCAGGAGGAGAATCTGCTCGAGCGCATAGAGCGAGAAGATAAACACTGGAAATACAATCCCGGAGACATCACGGAGCGCACCAAGTGGGACGACTACATGGAGGCCTACCAGATTGCGCTGACGCGGACCTCGACGGCGACGGCCCCCTGGTACTGTGTTCCGTCGGATAACAAGCCCTACGCCCGGATGGTGGTGAAGTACCTCCTCCTCAACGAGCTGCGGGCGATGAACCTTAGCTGGCCGGAAGCAGACTTTGACCCCGAAGAAGAAAAGGAACGGCTGAAGAATTCCTAGAGGACACACGTCGAAGAAGGCGAACCCCGGCTAGGACCAACATGATTCCGCATGCTAGCGCTGCGGTGAAGGAAAGGCGCACGGCACCTGGACATCAGGTGCCGTGCGCCCTGTGTGTTGGGCTCCGCACATGTTTCCGGCGGCACACGCTGAGTTCTCACGCGTCGCTCGCGGGTGAAGCTAGAGATGGTTGCGGATCTCCGAGGACTCTCTCGCGAGAATTCCATGCGAGGCGATGATGCCGGTGAACGCTGTGTGCAGCTCCTGGGTCAGCTGCTGGTCGGTCAGTCCGGCACCGGTAAGAATCTCATACTCGATTCGGGCGACTGGATCAGTATCGACATCGGCGATAACGGCCTTGATCCCGTAGATGCGGGAGTTAACGGTGTTTGCCGCGAGGTAATCTGCGGTGAAGGTCGCGTCATCCACGTCGTCCCCGGCGGGATTCAACCGCCGATCGGAGCGGACAATCATTGCGGCGGGAGAGAGCTGTACGACAAGAGTGTCGAACCCGTTGAGGTTGACCTTCCACACAGTTGGTTTGTTTTGAGCTTGCTCCGTGGCCGTGGTGGCATCGGTCGAGGATTCGGGGGTGGGGAGCTCGACAGGGGTAAGAGTGACATCGTTTGCAGCTGCGGCACGGACGATGCGGTCGGGGGTGACTTCGGTTGGTTCTATCAATTCACGTTCCTTTGGGGTATGTGGCTGTGTTTGTGGAGTATGTGGTTGTGTCAGCGGAGTGTGTGGTTGTGTTTATGGAGCATGTGGTTGTGCCCGGGCATCAGGATGGGCTAACACGTACTACTTTGCTCTTCGGGACTGACATTTCCCGTTCAGTAAAAATAGAGGAGTTTTTTGCTGCTGTGTTTGTACGTGTCTTATTCGGTACACGTATTGGTGCGACATGCTTCCGGCCATGGTGGAAGGGGGTGCCTTTTCACAAGCCGTGCATTGGAGGTTAGGCGGGGCTTCCGTCCTCATTCCAATTCACGGCCTCCGGGAAGATGCCAGCGAGCCACTGGGCAGCGCTCCCACACTGCTCAACTGTGGTGAGCAACCACGCACCTAGCTGGTTGTGGCTCAGACCGTACGTGGCATCGGTCCCACGTCGCATGAAAATGCTGAGGCGTTCGCCTTGTTTTTCGAAGCTCATCGTCGGGAAAAGCTGAGTCTCGTTAAACGTCGTGCAGGCAGAAAGCAGCTGCGCAGACGCGTCTATAGGCAGCGTGCCTCGCCACACACCCGTCGCGGTAAGTTGGTCGGAAGCAAGAGTGAATTGGATGACGATGTCGCTGAATCCGACGAGGAGGTTGTCGCCACGGGATTCCGAGCGGATTCCGTTTTCCTGCAGGATCGCGGCAGCTCTCTGCGACGTGTAGGGGGTAGGAGTGGTTGAGGTCATGCGTCCATGGTCTCACACATGAGAAGGACTGCGCTTGCTACCCCGAACGTTGCAGCAGGAGACCGGCGCGCGTGGGGGTGGCTCTGGGTTGAATTAAAGGTATGCAGGAGAAGTTATGTAATGCTTTGGGGCACAGCGTGGTAGCATGTGCGGAAGAAAAAGTTCATATATTTACCACTAGACAACCTTTAACGGACCGCACAGAGAGGCGGGGAAGGGGGTCACGATGAGAAACGACGGTAGTACCGCACAGGGATCGGAGTCCACGGAGCTGTTAACCAGCGCCGATGTCTCCCGCACTATCGCACGCATCGCGCACCAAATTATTGAAAAAACTGCGCTCGACTCGGACGCTGCGCGCCCAGTCATTCTTCTTGGTATCCCCTCGGGAGGGGTACCGTTGGCCAATCGTCTGGCCGAACTAATCAAAACGTTCACGGGGGTTTCCGTCCCCGTCGGGGCTCTCGACGTCACGCTGTACCGCGATGATCTTCGCAACAAACCGCACCGCGCCCTCCAGCCCACCACGATTCCTCGCGGTGGTATCGACGGTGCTGTTGTTGTGCTTGTCGACGATGTCCTGTTCTCCGGTCGCACGATCCGTGCGGCACTCGATGCACTGCGCGATATCGGCAGGGCAGAGGAAGTCCAGCTGGCTGTGCTTGTTGATCGAGGTCACCGGCAGCTTCCCATTCGCGCGGATTACGTAGGCAAGAACATCCCGACTTCCCGTAGCGAGGATGTGATCTGCAAGCTGAAGGAACTCGATGACGCGGACAGCGTCGAGCTCATCCGCAGCGAAAATGCCCAAGATTCAACCAGCAACGAAACGAACCGCTCGTAGCGCGAAAGTAGCAATTCACATGGAGAAGAAAAACGTGAATCTCATCATCACAAACGTTCGCCCATACGGCGAAGGCGACCCCACAGACATCACGGTTGAAAACGGTATGATCACCGCAATCGGCAAAGCAGGAAAGAAAGACGGCTTCGATGTTGTCGATGGCAACGGTGGAGTGCTTCTTCCTGGCCTCGTCGATATGCACGTCCACCTGCGTGAGCCCGGACGTGAACACACGGAGACAATCGAAACCGGGTCGCGCGCGGCAGCGCGCGGTGGCTTCACGGCTGTCATGGCCATGGCGAACACTCAACCCGTCGATGACGAACCGATCATCGCCGAATCGATCTACCTCAAAGGACGCGAGTACGGACTCGTCGACGTTCACCCGATCGGCTCCATTACAAAGGGCCTTGAGGGAAAGACACTGACGGAATTTGGGCTCATGAAGAACTCCATGGCCCACGTCACCATGTTCTCCGACGACGGAAAGTGCGTCGCCAATTCCCAGATCATGCGGCGGGCACTTGAGTACGCTGCTGGTGCTGATGTTCTCCTCGCACAGCACTGTGAGGACCCGCTGCTCACAGAAGGTGCATGTGCCCACGAAGGCCCTGTTGCCGGGAAACTCGGCTTGCGGGGCTGGCCACGTGCCGCAGAGGAGTCCATCGTTGCTCGCGACATGCTGCTCACCCGTGACTACGGCGGTCGCCTGCACTTGTGCCACTTGTCCACTACGGCCTCTGCGGATCTCGTGAAATGGGGCAAGGAGCAGGGCATCAACGTCACAGCTGAGGTGACCCCACACCATCTTCTGCTCACCGACGATCTGCTCGTCAACTACGACGGGATTTTCAAGGTGAACCCGCCACTGCGGGAAAAACACGATACCGAATCCCTCCGCCAGGCCCTTCTAGACGGAACTATCGACGTGGTCGCCACCGACCACGCCCCGCACGCGGCGGAAGATAAATGCGTCGAGTTCCAAAACGCACGCCCAGGCATGCTTGGCTTGGAAACGTCGCTTGCCATTATCGCGGAGATCTTCGTTCGCTCGGGGCTTGCAGACTGGCGGTTTGTGGCCAAAGTGATGAGCGAACGCCCGGCAGAAATCGTCCGGCTGGCGGATCAAGGCCGACCCATCGCCGTCGGAGAGCCCGCCAACCTGACAGTTGTCGACCCAGATCACACGTGGATCTCGCGCGGAGACAATCTGGCATCGAAGGCCTCCAATAACCCCTACGAGGGCATGGAATTCCATACACGCGTGACACACACGTTCCTGCGTGGCGCGCTTACACACAGCCTGGAAGAAGCGAAGGAAAGCAGCAAGTAAATGGACAACAACAACGCTCGTCAACACACACCGGCGGTTCTCGTTCTCGCCGACGGCCGGACGTTTAGGGGGATCGGTTTCGGTGCGACTGGCCGCGCGCTCGGCGAGGCTGTGTTTACCACAGCAATGACCGGCTACCAGGAAACAATGAGTGATCCGTCGTACCACAAGCAGCTGGTTACCCTCACCGTTCCGATGGTGGGCAACACAGGCTACAACGAGGAGGACTGGGAGTCCCACGGCGATAAGATTTGGGTCGCCGGCCTCATTATCCGCGATCTTGCAGTCAAGCACTCCAACTGGCGCGCTGATGAATCGCTTGAAGACGCGATGGTTAAGCAGGGCATCGTGGGAATCCGAGGGGTGGACACCCGTGCCCTCGTGCGTCACCTCCGCAACCACGGATCCATTGCCGCCGGTATCTTCTCCGGCGACGAGGCGCTACAGGACACGGAGACGCTCGTCTCCATCGTTACCTCTCAGCCGGCAATGGAGGGCGCGGATCTAGCCGCCGAGGCGGGAACCGATGACGTTTACGTCGTCGAGCCGACCGGAACCGTGGCTAGTGGTGCGCATGCTGCACAATCCGTACCTACCGTTGTCGCCTATGACATGGGCATTAAATCCGCTACGCCAAAGAACATGGCCGCCCGCGGTCTCCGTGTCGTCGTCGTCCCCGCCAACACCCCGTTCCAGGACATTGAGCAGTACAAACCGGACGGAGTCTTCGTATCAAACGGCCCCGGCGACCCGGCTACTGCAGACACGATGGTGGGGATCGTCCGCGAGGTTCTAGCTGCAAAGATTCCGTTCTTCGGGATTTGCTTCGGTAACCAGATTCTCGGTCGCGCGCTCGGTCTCGAGACGTACAAGATGAAGTTCGGCCACCGTGGCATCAACGTGCCGGTGAAGAACCTCATCACCGGCAAGATCGATATCACAAGCCAGAACCACGGCTTCGCCCTGGAAGGAACGCCGGACGACACTTTTGAAACTGATTTTGGACCTGCTCGCGTGACCCACGTGTGCCTCAATGACAACACCGTCGAGGGCGTGGCCCTGGAGAATGGCCTGGCATTCTCGGTTCAGTACCACCCAGAATCCGCAGCTGGCCCCAACGATGCGAACCAGCTGTTCGATCAGTTTGTGCAGCTACTGACGGAGGGGCCGGGCAACGGCCCGTACGATCCGCCGGCGGCCTTTACACACAGCGCGTCGAGCCTCATTGAAAAAGATAACGTTAAGAAGGGCGATAAGTAACTATGCCAAAGCGTAAAGATCTACAGCATGTCATGGTCATCGGCTCTGGCCCGATCGTTATCGGTCAAGCCTGTGAGTTTGACTATTCCGGTACCCAGGCCTGCCGCGTGCTGCGGGAGGAAGGCCTGCGCGTGACGCTGGTGAACTCCAACCCCGCCACCATCATGACGGACACGGACTTCGCCGATCACACCTATGTGGAGCCCATCGAGCCGGAGTTCATTGACAAGATTTTCGCCAAGGAGATCGAGCAGGGACACCCCGTGGATGCCGTTCTCGCCACCCTCGGCGGACAGACCGCACTGAACGCGGCGATCCAGCTAGACCGCCAGGGGATTCTCAAGAAATACAACGTGTCCCTCATCGGTGCGGATATTGACGCTATTGAGCGTGGCGAGGATCGCCAGAAGTTCAAGGACATTGTGGAAAAGGTAGGTGGCGAATCCGCCCGTTCCCGCGTGTGCCACAACATGGACGAGGTCCACGAGACGGTAGCCGAGCTTGGCTTGCCCGTCGTCGTTCGCCCCTCATTCACCATGGGCGGTCTGGGGTCAGGACTTGCATTTACCCCAGAAGATCTCGACCGCATCGCCGGCGGTGGCCTCGCTGCATCTCCAGAGGCCAACGTCCTGATCGAGGAGTCCATCCTCGGTTGGAAGGAATACGAGCTGGAGCTCATGCGTGACGGAGCCGATAACGGCGTCGTTATCTGCTCGATCGAAAACGTAGATGCGCTCGGTGTACACACCGGCGACTCCGTCACTGTCGCTCCCGCGCTGACTCTGACGGATAAGGAGTACCAGCGTCTACGTGATCTCGGCCTGGCAATTATTCGCGAGGTGGGCGTCGATACGGGTGGCTGCAATATTCAGTTCGCCATTAACCCCGATGACGGTCGGGTCATCGTTATTGAGATGAACCCCCGTGTGTCACGATCGTCGGCACTGGCATCGAAGGCTACCGGCTTCCCGATTGCCAAGATCGCCGCCATGCTCGCCATTGGCTACAACCTGGACGAGATTACGAACGACATCACGGGCGAGACTCCCGCAGCTTTTGAACCGACTCTGGATTACGTTGTGGTTAAGGCCCCGCGCTTTGCTTTCGAGAAGTTCACCGGCGCGGACGATACCCTCACAACGACAATGAAGTCGGTGGGTGAGGCGATGTCGCTTGGGCGCAACTACATTTCCGCCCTGAATAAGGTCATGCGATCGCTCGAAACGAAGAAGTCAGGTTTCTGGACGGTTCCGGACTCCGCAATTGCTGGCGATGCCTGCACCGACAAGGATGCTGTCCTTGAGCTCACCAAGCGCCCGACCGATGGACGTATGTACCAGATTGAGCTCGCGCTGCGCCTTGGCGCAACGGTAGAGGAGCTGCACGAGGCGAGTGGCATCGACCCGTGGTTCCTCGCAGAGCTGGAGGGCCTGGAGGAATTCCGGACGACGTTGCTTGAAGCACCGACGCTGACGGAGGATCTGCTCCGCCATGCCAAGTACTACGGTCTTTCCGATGCTCAGATCGCCGCACTTCGCCCGGAGATCGCCGGCGAAGATGGCGTGCGCAGGCTCCGCTGGTCGCTTGGTATCCGCCCGGTATACAAGACGGTGGATACGTGTGCTGCGGAGTTCGAGGCTAAGACGCCGTATCACTACTCTTGCTACGAGCTCGACCCGGCCGCCGAATCAGAGGTGTCCAAGCAGGAGGAGAAGCCGAAGGTGCTGATCCTGGGCTCCGGCCCGAACCGCATTGGCCAGGGCATCGAGTTCGATTACTCCTGCGTCCACGCGACCCTCGAGCTATCTCGAGTCGGGTACGAAACCGTCATGGTCAACTGCAACCCCGAGACCGTTTCCACGGACTACGACACCGCCGACAGGCTCTACTTTGAGCCCCTCACGTTCGAAGACGTTATGGAGGTGTACCACGCGGAGAGCGAATCCGGGACCGTAGCAGGTGTCATCGTTCAGCTTGGTGGGCAGACCCCGTTGGGGCTGGCTCAAAGGCTTCGCGACGCTGGTGTACCGGTTGTGGGTACTACTCCGGAAGCCATCAACCTCGCAGAGGATCGTGGCGAGTTCGGTGGTGTCCTCAAGCACGCTCAGCTTCCAGCTCCGGCCTTTGGCACAGCAACGAGCTTTGAGGAAGCCAAGGCCGTTGCAGAAAATATCGGTTACCCCGTGCTCGTCCGCCCCTCCTACGTGCTCGGTGGCCGTGGCATGGAAATCGTTTACGACGAAGACAGTCTGCACGATTACATTTCCCGTGCGACAGAGATCACGAGCGATCACCCGGTTCTCGTGGATCGCTTCCTGGATAACGCCATCGAGATCGATGTTGATGCCCTCTGTGATGGGGAGAACGTCTACGTTGGTGGCGTCATGGAGCACATTGAGGAGGCTGGCGTTCACTCTGGCGACTCCTCTTGTGCGCTGCCACCGATGACGCTCGGCTACGAGGATCTCGCAGCGGTACGCCGCTCGACCGAGGCTCTCGCCCACGGCATTGGCGTGAAGGGGCTGATGAACGTCCAGTACGCGCTCAAGGATGACATCCTCTATGTCATCGAGGCGAACCCGCGCGCATCGCGTACCGTTCCCTTCGTGTCAAAGGCAACGGGTGTTCCGCTGGCCAAGGCAGCAGCACGCATTATGCTTGGTGCCACGATTGAAGAGCTGCAGGGCGAGGGTATGATTCCCACGACCTACGATGGTGCTTCTCTACCACTTGATTCTCCGATCGCTGTGAAGGAAGCCGTCCTTCCGTTCAACCGTTTCCGTGCACCGGATGGAAGCGTCCTGGATACGATCCTCGGTCCGGAGATGAAGTCCACGGGCGAGGTCATGGGACTTGCCGATAGTTTCGGTGCTGCATATGCAAAGGGCGAGCTAGCTGCTGCAGGAAAGCTTCCAACAGAGGGCACGATCTTTGTTTCCGTCGCAAACCGTGATAAGCGCACACTCATCTTCCCGATCCAGGAGCTGGAGGCCATGGGCTTCAAGCTGCTGGCAACATCAGGCACGGCCCAGATGCTGCGCCGTAACGGTGTTGAGTGCGAGGTCGTCTACAAGGTTTCCGAGGTCGCAGAAAAGAACGAGGATGCGGGCAGCGAGGCGCATGAGGGTGCGGAGACGCGCCAGTCCATCACAGACCGCATTTATGCGGGCGATGTCGATCTCATTCTCAATACCCCTGCAGGTTCCTCTGGGGCACGCCACGACGGCTACGAGATCCGCGCCGCTGCGGTGGCGACCAACACGCCCCTCGTGACTACAGTGCAGGGCATCACTGCGGCGGTGCAGGGCATCGAGGCGCTCCGCAAGGGTGGCCTGACCGTCCGTGCGCTGCAAGAGGTCGATCACTCTGTTAGATAGATAACCGCTAAGTAGGAAAACTGGCGTCGCTCCCGCACCTGCTGCGGAGAGCGTAACGGGGCGACATGAGGCGCCGTGAGAGCATGTAGGGGTGCGGGCTCTCGCGGCGTCTCTTTTGGCTTCTGACCTGTGGTTGTGGCCCGGAAGGATCCTTTCTTTTTCGTTTCGCTTCATCTGCGGGGACGTTCGCGCCGACATACGCTCTCTTGCCTGCTGAAAATACCGTGTATCGACGATATCGTGTGCCGGAGGTGCGGCCACTTTGACGGTTGCAGTGGAGGGGGACGTGGTACTCCGTGTGGTGCTTCTCATGCCCTGTTCAAAATCTGGGGGCGAAATGCGCGGGGGAGAAGGCTCGTGAGGGATGGAAGGAAACGACGCACCTGACACCTCGGGCAGATGGGCTAACGAGTAAATAGAGCTGTGGAGCGGGTCATCGTGGTTCGGTATCTCCCGGCCCTGCCCCCAGGATTGTGGGCCTCTTGGGGCGGGATGGTGTGGTTACATTCCGTGCGAAAAATGAGGACGTATTCTCAGTATTATTACGAAGTATTTATGCGATACGGTAGCCAATGCGGCAGCAAATTGAAGCTGGAAAGTTCCCTTTCTTTGTGCTTCCAATACGAGGTGGGGAGGACAACGAAGACGATATAGAAGGGCGGGGATGCGTCGATAGGCGTTAGTCAGCGCGTTAAAGACGGTTGTTTGCGCACTACAGCTGGTATGTATGTAATCTTGATACCAGGTGATTGTGGGATGATACGCAGAGCACCTGTGAGAAGCACATATTTTCTCTATGCGAAAGGATAATTCCATGGTGAGCTTCGGTGCGCGACTGCGCGAGGCAGCAAACAAAACAAACCGGTTGTGTGTTGGGATCGATCCGCATCCTTACCTTCTTGAGGAATGGGGAGTGGACATCGATACGTTTTCTGCTCGCTGTGTGGAGGCGTTTGCAGGCCGGGTCGCTATGGTGAAACCACAGGTGGCATTCTATGAGGCCTACGGTTCGCGCGGATATGCGATTCTCGAGAAGACGATCGCTGGCTTGCGTGAGTCCGGAACGCTCGTGCTCGCTGATGCGAAGCGGGGGGATATCGGTTCAACGATGTCTGCGTACGCACGTGCATGGCTGTCGGAGGGGTCACCTCTTGAAGTTGATGCCGTCACGGTGAGTCCTTACTTGGGTGTGGGATCCCTCAGCCCTTCTTTCGACCTAGCAGCGGACAATGGCAAGGGTGTCTTCGTCCTTGCTGCAACGAGCAATCCCGAAGGAAACACCGTTCAGGGATGTATGACCCGGGATAGTGTCACGTTGGCGGAGGATGTCATTTCTCGTGTCAGCGCGTTAAACAGTAAGCACTTCGCAGGGGATGAACTGGGAAGCTTCGGTGTGGTGTACGGCGCAACGGTAACCATGAACGTGAATCTCAGCACATTCAACGGGCCTGTCCTCATGCCTGGAGTGGGGGCACAGGGGGCAACTTCAGACGACGTACATTCTCTCATGCGTGGAAATGTGGGCAATGCGTTTCCGAACATTTCGCGAGCTATTCTCTCGCACGGGCCGAACGTTGCTGACCTGCAAAAAGCTTGTGACGAGGCTGGTAGAGAATTTGCTTAGCGTGGCGTAGCGGGGCGCGTTGGTGGGGCTAATCGTTGACTTCGGCCGTTGTGCCTGTACACTAGCCCCTTGTGCCAGCGAAAAGGTGGTAAGCTTCATTGCAGTTTCGACAGCCATTCGCAGGTCAACCACAGTCGGTTCCGCGCATTGCTGCGAACCTTACGTGGTAGGCTATGGCAAACATGGTTGGTTTATACCTAAAGGGTATAAACTTGCTCATAGAATTACCGAGAGAAACTTTTAGATTTGGAGGAACTCCTCATGGCCCTTCCCAAGTTGACGGATGAACAGCGCAAGGCAGCCCTCGCGAAGGCAGCTGAGGCCCGCAAGGCACGTGCAACGATGAAGGAAAACCTCAAGCGCGGCAAGATCACCCTCAAGGAAGTTTTGGACAAGGCGGGTAGCGATGAGATCGTCGGTAAGACCAAGGTCTCCGCTCTCCTCGAGGCAATGCCGAAGGTAGGCAAGGTCAAGGCTCGCGAGATCATGGAAGAGCTGGAGATTGCTCAGACCCGCCGTCTGCGCGGACTCGGTGACCGTCAGCGTCGCGCCCTCCTCGATCGTTTCGGTTACGGCGAGGAGTAAAACCGGTACATGACTGACCAAAATCGTCAGGGGCGGCTTGTTGTTCTAGCTGGCCCCTCGGCGGTGGGGAAGTCCACCGTAGTCAGTCGGCTCCGTGAAGAAGTTCCCAACCTTTACTTTTCCGTCTCTATGACAACGCGTTCCCCGCGTCCTGGAGAAGTAAATGGTCGGGATTACTTTTTTGTCACACCTGATGAGTTTCAGCAGCACATCGACAACGGTGAAATGCTTGAATGGGCGGATATCCATGGAGGGCTGCAGCGCTCCGGAACCCCCCGGCAGCCTGTTGCTGAAGCAGTTAGCGCCGGTCGACCCGTCCTTGTAGAGGTCGATCTGGCCGGTGCGCGGTCGATCCGGAAGTCTACGCCCGAAGCCGTTCACGTTTTCCTCGCTCCTCCTAGCTGGGAGGAACTGGTAGAAAGGCTTAAAGGGCGTGGCACAGAGACGGACGACGTGGTGAAACGGAGGCTGGAAACGGCTCGGACAGAACTCGCTGCGCAGGATGAATTCGATATTGTGGTGGTGAACAAGGACGTTGATGACGCCGTTGCAGCACTGACCGAGATTCTTCTTGGACAAAAATGATGTGACCGGCAATCTAGATGAAAATGGCCGGTTAACTTGGGTCGCGCCTCGCCATCTACTATAATTGCTGGGAATTGCGACCTTCGCCGACGCGACCGGGTAAGAACTTGTCGGTTGACTGTCGGAGAAAACAAGCTAGAGGAATGTGGAGTACACGTAGTGACTGATAATTCAGAGAACAAGGCGGTTTTCGATCCGCCGACAGGTATTACCGATCCGCCGATTGACGAGCTCTTGGAGAAGGTTTCCTCCAAGTATGCTCTCGCGATTTTTGCGGCAAAGCGTGCCCGTCAGATCAACAGCTACAATCAGCAGACTGGCGATAGCGTTTTCGAGTACGTCGGCCCACTGGTTCCTCCGGAGCCGGGCGAGAAACCACTGTCAATTGCTCTGCGTGAGATTAACCAGGGGCTCCTGGATCACGAGGAAGGTTAAACCTCGTCGCTCAGTTGGATGTCCAGTTGAGCCGGGTTCCATCCCTCATTGAAGCAGCCGCTACGCGTTTATGCGTAGCGGTCTTTTTGCTTTTCCACTCCCGAGGACGGATATCGAAGTGAGGGAACAAAAGCAGGGGGTTGGCTGCACCGTGGACCCGTGCGCCATGTCTAGCTTCTTTAGCCAATTGAACATATTTCGCGTTTGTGCGCGAGGGCTGACCAGCGTATTTCGGCTGGAGGTTTCTCCGTGCGGAGGATTTCCTTCACCTAATGGGACGCAGATGAATGCGCTTTAGGCTCGCCAAGAGCTCCCCACAGTCTCAGGGCCTCAGAGCCCCCGATCTCACAGCCCCAAGGGCCCCGATTTCTCCAGCTTCGATCTGCTGAGGCTTTTGCACGGTTTGTCGCGGGCGGTAATTCGCAATATCGGTTGCCGGCCTTTTTCGTTGCTCCACACGAGCGACGTTTGGAACCGCCACCACGTGCTCACTCACTTAAAGGCGTGGATATGCAAGCTGGGAACTGAGTCTAGTTCGTCGATCCCGCAAATGGCGACACCCGTGGTTCAGGCAGAAAGACGTTCATTAAGGGTGTCGAGGAAGGATCAGTCTCGCAGCACAGGAGCAGAGAGGACAAAGTAAGGTAGGTAGGAAAGCATGGTGCCATTGCTGCGCCATGGTCCTAGCGTCCTATCAGCATCGAGGTGGTGACGGAACCTCTTCAGAGGATTCCTTTGCATGTTTGGTGCGTTATTGAAAGGTGAGTTCGTGTCAACGTCAGCCGTGCACAGGGACGGGCAGGAATCGCTGCCCACACCCGCAAACATTATTGTCGGGGTTACCGGTGGCATTGCCGCCTACAAGGCATGCCAGGTGATTCGGGACTTCACCAAGATGGGACACAATGTTACAGTAGTTCCCACTCCGAATGCTTTGAACTTCGTAGGTAAAGTCACCTTTGAGGCGCTTAGCGGGAATCCAGTAACGACCTCAGTCTTTGAAGCCGTAGACGAGGTCCGACACGTCTCGTTAGGGCAAAATGCTGATCTGGTTGTCATCGTCCCTGCCACGGCAGATTTTCTTTCTCGGCTTGCGCACGGGCGAGCCGATGATCTTCTCACGGCAACGTGTCTTGTCGCGACGTGCCCAATCGTCGTGGCTCCGGCTATGCACACAGAAATGTGGAGGAATAAAGCTGTTCAGGAGAACGTGTCGCTGCTCCGCGACCACGGAGTGACGGTTCTCGATCCTGCTATCGGGCGTCTGACAGGCCCGGATTCTGGTGCAGGAAGACTCCCGGAGCCGCAGCAGATCGAACAGCTCGCTCTGGCACGGCTTGGCGGTGTGGAATTTCATCGCAACCTGGAGGGGATCCGTGTGCTTATCAGTGCCGGAGGGACAAGGGAGGATCTAGACCCCGTCCGCTACATTGGCAACCGGTCCTCGGGTAAGCAGGGGTTCGCATTAGCCGAGGTTGCGGCGCAACGTGGGGCCAAGGTAACAGTTGTTGCTGCAAGCACAGAAGCCTTGCCCGACCCGCTGACCGCAACGATGGTGCACGTCCGATCGGCGCGGGAACTCAAGGCAGCAATGGAGGAGAATATGTCTCGTTCCGATGTCATCATTATGGCGGCTGCGGTTGCCGATTACAGGCCAGCATCGGAATCTGAAACGAAGATGAAAAAGGGGTCGGAAGCGGAAAGGAATTTGTCGTCGCTTGAGATGACCGAAAACCCGGATATCCTCCGTGGCCTGGTTGAGCAGCGGGATCATCAGATCCTCGTAGGTTTCGCCGCCGAAACTGGCGATTCCACTCACACACCCTTGGAGCACGGTCTAGCGAAGACGAAGCGAAAAGGATGCGACCTGCTTATGTGCAACGAGGTTGGTCGAAACAAGACGTTTGGCTCTTCGTCCAATTCGGGCTGGTTGATTGATAAAGCCGGAGGGTACAAGGAAATTGAAACGGCATCGAAGTACGTTGTCGCCGGGCAGATTCTCGATGCTGTGGCAACACTTGCGCCGCATCATTTGCATGTATAGACCGCTTGGTCTATCTTAGGTAGGTGAAAGTGACCGCTTCCCGTTTGGCTTCTGCTGGATGATCGTGTGTTTTGGTGCGTGTAAAATTTGCAGATGCCTTGCTCCGAATGTGGATGCGGCTCAACGAAATGAAGGTTGTGGTGCACCGAGCTGTGGAGCTGTGGATCCCACCTCGACCGCAAAGGAGCATCTGTGGCACAACTCCGCAGGCTCGTGCCCGCAGTCTGTTTTGTTTCGACCCGCAGGCCGGCACGTCTCTGGGTGAGGAAGAACAGGCGGTGGCATGCGGGTGTACGCTAGTGCCAGCACCGCACATAAAAGTGCTGGATGATCGGCGGAAAAGCCGCAAGAATTGAACATCCGTGAGAGACGGTAAGCCGACCAAGTATTCCAAGGAAGAATCGAGTTTTACGTGAGACTTTTTACTAGTGAGTCTGTCACTGAAGGACATCCAGATAAGATTTGTGATGCCATCTCTGACACTATTCTCGACGCGATGCTGCGCGAGGATCCACACTCGCGCGTCGCCGTTGAGACCGTTGTCACCACCGGGCTTGTCCACGTTGTGGGAGAGGTGCGGACATCGGGTTACGTGGAGATTCCACAGCTCGTACGCGAGAAGCTGAAGGAAATTGGCTTCACGTCCTCCGAGGTCGGCTTCGACGGCACCACCTGTGGTGTGACCGTGGCGATCGGTGAACAGTCAAAGGAAATCGGCGACGGTGTGGATACCTCTCACGAGGCTCGTTCCGGTGCCGTTGAGGACGACTTGGACCAGAGCGGCGCTGGCGATCAGGGGCTCATGTTTGGTTACGCTTCCAATGAGACACCGGAGCTGATGCCCCTTCCCATCGCACTTGCACACCGCCTCGCCCGCCGCCTGACGGAGGTGCGCAAGCAGGGTATCGTGCCCCATCTCCGCCCTGACGGAAAGACGCAGGTTACCTTCGCATATGAGGAGGACGGAGCGACACCGAAGTACCTCGACACGGTCGTTATCTCCACGCAGCATGACCCTGAGATCACACAGGACTGGCTTGCGGAGCAGATGCGGGAGCACGTTATTAAGTCTGTCATCGCAGACATGGGCTTGGACAATCTCATCACCGAGGAGCTCACCGTCCTGATCAACCCCTCCGGGTCCTTCACCGTCGGCGGCCCAATGGGCGACGCGGGACTCACAGGCCGCAAAATCATCGTTGACACCTACGGTGGCATGGCTCGCCACGGTGGTGGTGCGTTCTCCGGCAAGGATCCCTCGAAAGTGGACCGTTCTGGTGCCTACGCAATGCGCTGGGTAGCAAAGAATATCGTGGCTGCTGATCTTGCGGATCGCTGTGAGGTCCAGGTTGCATACGCAATCGGTCGCGCCCACCCGGTGGGGCTGTACGTAGAGACGTTCGGCACCGCTAAGCACGGGCTCACCAATGACCTCATTCAGGGTGCCGTGAGCAAGGTCTTCGATCTACGTCCGGCAGCAATCATCCGCGATCTGGATCTGCTCCGGCCGATTTACGCACAGACGGCTGCGTACGGTCACTTCGGCCGCACGGATATCGATCTGCCCTGGGAACACACCAATAAGGTCGATGATCTCCGCACAGCCCTGCTAACATAGGCAAACATGCCAGTCGCCCGCGTCCCCGCTCCTCACCAGCCGGTGGCGCGGGTTTTGCCGTTGCTGGGGCTGCCACACCTCGACCGTCTTTTTGACTACTATGTGCCCGCCGCTTTTGACGAGCAGGTTCTCATCGGCTGTCGGGTGCGCATCCGGTTCTCTGGCAGGCTTGTCGACGCCCTGGTGTACGCCCGTGCATCATCCAGCGAGCACTCGGGGAAGCTCAGCTATATCGACCGGGTCATCTCCCCGGCACAGGTCCTCACCCCGGCGATCGCTCGTACAGTCGAAATGCTGGCAGACCGCTATGCAGGCATTCGGTCGGATATTCTCCGCGCTGCTATCCCTACTCGGCATGCCGGCGCAGAAAAGGCCGATTTCTCCACCCCCTGGGAGGATTTGGGGACCCCGAGTGAGCCAGATCTGTCGGGGTGGACGAGCTACCGGTTCGGGCCGTCCCTCGTCGACGCGATTATTGCTCGGGTGGGGGAACAGCCACGTCCGCACGTCATAGACACGTGGTTAGAGATTGCGAAACGCCCGGAAACGTCCCCCCCGAGACTCTCCGTGGTGCAAGGAGAAGCCAAAGATGATGGGAGCGCAACCAACAGCGACACTCAAACCACGTCCCGTCCTGTGCTGCGGTTGGTGCAGGAAGAGCCGGTGGCCACCGACCCCGCCGACGAAGAGTCCGGTAAGTCCGCGAAAAAGAAAAAAGGTAAGCGGCGCGCTCCAGATTCGTGGAAGCAAAAACAACACCCGCCGAGGGTCATTCCTCAACCAGCTGATTCCGGAGAAACACATGCGCAGACAGGAGCTGAGGATACTCATGCCCGCATAGGGGCTAAGGATGGAGAGAGCATTTTTGGGGACCGCGTTACGCCATCGACAGGCACCCCGGTGGATGAAGACGATGTTCTCACCGAACATCCGGAAGCCAATGCCCACGGAGTTCAGTCCTGGGCTGATAAGCGCCCCTCGGTTTCTGCCTCTGTGCCGGACTATTCCGATGAAGAACACGGTGACGCGCCAAGTACCAATGCTCCCAGCAGGGATACGAGCAAGGACGCAGGTGCTCATTCCGAAGGTGGTGTTGGCGCCTGTGCCAATGCCGGTAGCAATGCCAGCACGGCTGATCGTCCAGCAGCCGTTCCACGCGCTGCATGGCAAGTTCTCCCCGGCGAGAAATGGGAAGAGCCCGTGGCAGCGCTGGCGACGAAAGTAGCGATCGATGGTGGTGGTGTTCTCATCGTCGTTCCGGATGCACGCGATGTCGCGCGAATCGACGCGCAGCTGCGTACGAACATCTCGCCGCGGCAATTTGTCACACTGGAGGCTTCACTCGGGCATCAGGCACGTTACAGGCGCTTCCTTTCCATTCTGTCAGGTCAGGCACGTATTGTTGTAGGAACCCGGTCAGCGGCCTATGCGCCCGTTCATAACCTCAGCCTCATCGTGTGCATGTTCGATGGGGATGATTCGCTTGCCGATCCTCGAGCCCCGTACTGCCATGCGCGAGAGATATTGACTACTCGTTCGACGGTGGAAAAGGTACCACTCATCATCGGCGGGTACTCGCGGACAGCGGAAACGCAGCTTTTTGTTTCCTCTGGATGGATGCATTCCCTGGAAGCTCCGCGAGGAGTGATTGAGCAACGTCGCCCGCGCATTGAGGCAGTGGGTGACCAGGCATCGGCCTTCGATCGAAATCCAGTGGCCGTAAACGCACGTATTCCGTCGCTGGCTTTCGCCGCAGCCCGTGAAGCCCTGGGCCGTGAGCTACCCGTGTTGGTTTCTGTGCCACGAGCAGGCTACATTCCCACACTGGCCTGTCAGGATTGCCGTGCCCCTGCCCGTTGCCGGTATTGCAACGGCCCGCTGCGCCTCAAACAGGGTGATAACCAGGCCCCACCGTTTTGTGGGTGGTGTGGAAAACCTGCCGCTAACCACAGGTGCCTGGAATGCGGTTCGCCGAGGTTACGAGCTGTTGTGCGCGGAAGCGACCGGACTGCAGAAGAACTAGGTCGGGCGTTCCGAAACGTGCCAGTAATCAGCTCCTCGAGTGACCACATCATTGACGATGTCGACAGCGGTCCGCGCATCGTTGTCGCCACCCCGGGTGCCGAGCCCCGTGCAGAAGAAGGGTTCGGCGCAGCACTGATTTTGGATACCTGGTCGGTACTGTCGCGTGCTGATCTGCGTGCTCACGAGGAGGCGATCGCTCAGTGGGCCGAGGTAGCAGCACGAGTGCGGCTCGATGGGCGCGTGGTTATCATGGCTGAGCCTTCACTTGCAGTTGTACGTTCTTTTCTTCAATGGAATATGACGGGTGCGGCTGAACGGGAACTAGCCAGTCGTGCGGAGGTTGCTTTTCCCCCGACTGTGCATATGGCGGCCATTGACGGCCCGATGGAGACGATTTCTCAATTTGTCGAGGAGGCCGAACTACCGGAGCAGTCGGAGATCCTCGGTCCGGTTGATTTGCCGGTCGGTATCCGGATGCCGGCGGAATACGATACCGGCGAGTGGGGAATTCCTCAGCGGATCCTCATCCGCAGCCCGCTCGGTCCCCGCTCGGAGCTGGGGAGTGCCTTGCGTCGTGCACGAGCTTTGAATAGCGCGCTAGCGAACCGGACGAGAATGCGCGTTCACGTCGATCCGCTGCACATCGGTTAGTGCTTAGGTCATGCTCAGCAGTTCGTCCTTAGCCTCACATCGATTAGTGCTTTAGACTTGACCAGCGCGAAGACGTAAAATGCCCCAGAGACGCTGCTTTGTGGGTAGTGAAACCGCCGTGAGCCACACGAGAGGATCGCTAGAGCCATCCTAGAAACATGCTCGAGGCTTGCTCGAGACATACTCGAGATAGAGTAACGGACCTGTGGTGTGCGATAGAAAGCAAAAGAGAAAGGGAAGACTGGAACGATATGATCAGGAAACTGCGCTTAATGGGAGACCCTGTTCTCGTATCTGAAGCTGAGCCCGTCGATGAGGTAACCGCCTCCACCAAGACACTGGTGTCCGACATGCTTGAGACGATGGACAGCGCTGGTGGCGTAGGTCTTGCCGCAAATCAGGTTGGTGTCCTCCAGCGAGTGTTTGTGTACGACTGCCCGGTAGACGACTCAGATCCCAACCCTGATCGGGAGTACAAGCGTGGTGCCATCATCAACCCGGTTTGGGAACCAGTCGGTGAAGAAATGCAACTCGGGCAAGAGGGGTGCCTTTCCATTCCTGACGTATACGCGGATACCGAGCGTTATATGAACGTGCATGTCACAGGGTTGGATGAAAATGGTGACAACGTTGACTTCGAAGCCACGGGGCTTCTGGCTCGATGCATTCAGCACGAGACCGATCACCTTGACGGTGTTCTTTTTATCAAGCGCCTGACTAAAGAGCGCCGTAAGGAAGCCATGAAAGAGATCCGTAACTCCGAGTGGTTCTTGAGCAATAATTAACAGGACAGCGCCCCGCAGGTGACCCCCGTTGCACACATCATGGAAAGAGAAATAAGTAAATGAGGATCCTTTTTGCTGGCACTCCGGAACCGGCTGTCGCAACGCTGGAAAGGCTGATAGCTTCAGACCACGAGGTGATCGGAGTGGTCACGCGACCCGACGCACGGCGCGGGCGCGGACGGACTCTGCATCCTTCTCCCGTGGCGGAATGTGCAGACAAACACGGCCTGCCGGTGTACAAACCTGAAACCCTGCGGGGTAATAAGAGTTTTGTTACTTTGCTCAAGGAGCTCGCCCCTGACTGTGTCCCGGTCATCGCCTACGGCAATCTCATTCCCGAAGAGCTGTTGGACATCCCGGAACACGGATTCGTCAACGTTCACTACTCCCTGTTACCCCGTTGGCGTGGAGCAGCACCCGTGCAGGCAGCAGTCGCCGCAGGAGACGACCAGACGGGAGCTACAATCTTCCGCATCGATGCCGGCCTGGACACTGGCCCCGTCCTGTCCACTGTCACAACCGCCATCACAGCCGATGACACGGCCGATGACCTGCTGACTCGACTTGCCTACGAAGGTGCGGATCTCTTGGTTCAAACACTGACGGACCTGGAGCAGGGCGCGGTTGTTCCCGTTCCCCAGGAAGGCGAAGCAACGTACGCCCACAAGCTCGATAAAGATACCGCCCGCATAGACTGGGAAGAGTCAGCGGATGTAATCGACCGCAGGATCAGGGCGTTCACACCTGCACCCGGTGCATGGACGCAGTGGGACGGCGCGAAAGTAAAACTCGGCCCGGTTTCACCGCTGCCGTGTACGCAAGCCCCAACATCATCCTTGCCGCCTTCATCGCAGGTCAGCCTCTCACCAGGGGAGGTTCGAATTGAGAAGAACAATGTGTTTGTCGGTACAGGTTCCGTTGCAGTGGCACTGTCTACTGTGCAGGCTCCGGGGAAGAAGATGATGGATGCTCCATCGTGGGGCCGGGGAGTTCAACAACAAGACGGAATCGTGTGGAAGTAGGACGGAGCGCAAGCGATGAGTGGTGGATTTAGGTCTCGCAGTAAGAAGGCATCGACGGCGAGCACGGGTTCCAGGCGGGAGCCCCGTAGCGAAGCAAACAGGGGTGCTGATGGCCAGCATCCCGAGCAGCGTGGACGTATCAGTGTCGGCGGCAAGCGTCATGCCGGAAATCGGGATGATGCGCAGGCGCAGGAGCAGAAGGGGCCTGCAGGCGAAAAGAACGGTGGCGGAGGAAATCGTGGCCGGATCAACCAGCGGGACAACAACCGAAGTGACCACAGAGGTGGCGGACGCAACGGCCGGAGAGGCGGAGGTAGAAATGACCGTCCGCGTGGCGGTAACGACCGGCGACGCGGCGAGCGGAATGATAGGCGAGGCGGCGGCCGGTCACGTGGCCAGGACGCATCATTCGAGGTACCCGACGTTGACACCCCACGCCTGATTACGCTCTCGGCTCTCGGTGCGGTGTTTAACGACGGTGCCTACGGAAACATCGCCTTGCCGCGGGAAATTACGGAGGCCGGGTTGAGTGGCAGAGATGCCGCTTTTGCTACCGAGATTGGCTACGGCACCATGCGGATGGTCGGTGTCCTAGACGAGATCATCGGCAGCTGCTCCAGTCGTCCCATGAGCGAGCTTGATCCCATCGTTCTCAACGCACTGCGCATGGGTATCTACCAACTCCTGTACACCCGGGTCGAGGATCACGCTGCTGTGGATACGTCCGTTCGACTCGTGCCCCAGAGGGTAAAAGGGTTTGTCAATGCGATCCTGCGGGCGGTGCAAAAGAAGCCCCTTGAGCAGTGGATCGAAGAACTGGCACCGGAGGGGAAACTGGCTCAGCTGGCGTTCCGTACCGGTCACCCGGAATGGATCGCGCGTAGTTATCTAGCAACGCTATCCGCTCCTAGCGGTGCCGTCCCATCCGCAAATGGGGTGGGTACTGAGTCATCTGCAGATGGGGCGCGTGCTGATGCCTCCGCTGCCCGCTCCGACCCCTCTACTGATCCTTCCGCTGAACCCTCTACTGGTTCTTCCACCATTCTTTTCGACGAACTCGCAAAGGCCTTGGAAGCAGATTCCACGCGGCCAATCGTTCACCTGGCGGCGAAGCCGGGGGAGATTTCCGCTGACGAACTGGCGTTGATTACAGGAGGCGAGGAAGGGGCCTACTCGCCGTACGCGGTTTACCTCGAAGGCGGCAACCCCGCAGACATCGAACCTGTCCAGGAAAAGCTCGCATTTATCCAGGATGAGGGATCGCAACTCATCGGCGCGGCGCTCGTGCGCGTCGATGTAGACAACGATGCTGGCCGGTGGCTCGACCTGTGCGCGGGTCCCGGTGGCAAGGCGACGATGATCGGTTCTCTCGCTGCGATTGATGGGGCCACGGTGACTGCCGTAGAGATTGCACCGCACCGTGGTGATCTCATCCGGAAGGCGACGGAGGGCTTGCCCGTCACCGTCGTGGTTGGTGACGGCCGAACTGTTGACGTCGGCTCCAGCTTTGATCGAGTGCTCGTCGATGCTCCCTGTTCCGGGTTGGGTTCCCTGCGTCGTCGCCAGGAATCGCGCTGGACGAAGGACGAGAGCGACATCGAGGAGCTCACCGCGCTCCAGTACGAACTCCTGGAGGCCGGAGTGTCTCGGTGCAAGCCAGGAGGCGTTGTGGTGTACTCCACGTGCTCACCCGATCTGCGCGAGACGCGCGAGATCGTTGACAAGGCCCTGGTCACTCTTCCCGTAGAGGAACTAGACGCACATCCGCTCGTTGCCCCGATGGACAACGTGGGACGCGAGAAATCTGTGCAGATGTGGACGTATCGCCATGGCACGGATTCGATGTTCTTTGCCGTGCTGCGCAAGAAAGCCGAATAGGTAGCTAGAATAAAACGAACCTAAAGGCCAGATCGGGCCGATCTGCCTGATGGGGCGGATCTGCTGGATGGGGCCGATCTGCTCGATGTGCAACATGGAGCAGGTTGGTTCGTGGGAGGGGCGCTCGCAACAGGAGCGCTCCTTTCGTTTTGGGACGGCGAAGGACTCCGTACCCCGGATACCCCGCAACTGGGGAGATGGGTTCTGGTACTTAGCCACCGGAATCTGCAACGTGGCTAGTATTGGTGGCATGACACTACCTACTCGTCCCATTATTGCCCCGTCGATTCTGGCTGCGAACTACGCAGCTCTGGGAGAAGATATCGCCAAGGTCGATAACGCCGGCTGGATCCACGTCGATATCATGGATGGACACTTCGTCCCCAACCTTTCCTTCGGTGCCGATGTGACGAAGGCCGTCAACGAGGTGACCGACCAAATTCTTGACGTTCACCTCATGATCGAGGAGCCAGAAAAGTGGGTCGACAACTACATCGAAGCCGGTGCGGATTGCGTCATCTTCCACGTCGAGGCTACCGATGACCCGCGCCCACTTCTCGTTGCTCTACGCGAGAAAGGTGTCCGCGCCGGATTCTCTGTTAAACCCGGTACCCCCATCGAGGATTACCTCGACCTTGTTGATATCGCCGACCTCGTGCTCGTGATGAGTGTCGAGCCCGGCTTCGGCGGGCAAAAGTTCATGCCCGACATGCTCGACAAGGTGCGCACACTCCGTGAGTACATCGACAAGAAGGGGCTGAGGACCCTGATCGAAATCGACGGGGGTGTAGGAGAGGGCACGATCACGAAGGCTGCCGAGGCTGGCTGCGATGCTTTCGTGGCTGGTTCCGCGGTGTTCGGGAAGGATGATCCCCACGCAGCCGTCGACAAGCTGAAGGAGCTTGCAACCCTGTGACCGCGAGAGGACCACTAACCTCGATACCCGGGGGAGATCCCCCCACACCACGGATCCCCGAACACCATCGCCTGGGAGTGGACGCAGCCATCACAGCAGGTGAGGAGGCAGTTGGACGAGCGCGTCCAAACCCCGCTGTTGGGTGCGCGCTTGTCAAAAATGGCAGAGTCATCGCCACCGGCTCCACCCAGCGCGTTGGCGGGCCACACGCAGAAATCATGGCACTGCGAGCTGCCGGTGAGGATGCGCGCGGGGCAACGGCGTACGTTACCCTCGAGCCGTGCAACCACACTGGCCGTACAGGCCCGTGCTCACACGCACTCGTCGAGGCGGGTATCGCGACGGTGGTATACCTCACCCCAGATACATCGACCCCTGAAGCAGCCGGGGGAGGCGACTACCTCAAAAGCCACGGAGTAGAGGTGGAGTATCTCCCTGTCGCCGTCGGTGCGCTGACTCCGTGGTTGTTTGCACAGCGGAACCACCGACCCATGTTCACCGTGAAAGTTGCTCACACCATCGATGGGTATGCTGCTGCTTTGGACGGAACGAGCCAATGGATCACCGGAGAAACGGCACGCGCCTACGCCCATAGGGATCGATCCAGGCGGGATGCCATCCTCGTGGGTACAGGGACCGCTCTCGCCGATAACCCTTCACTCACAGCCCGTCGGGAGGACGGGAGCCTGTACGAAAACCAGCCGGACAAGATCGTTTTCGGCTCGCGCCCGGTGCCACGGGATTACCACCTCTATGAGACCGGGTTCATTCAAGTGGACACTCTGGAAGAGCTCGTGCAGCTGCCGTACAACGACATCCTCGTGGAGGGTGGTCCTGGCGTGTTGTCCACTTTGTTTACCAACGACCTTGTCGATACCATTCATTCTTACGTTGCGTCGGCGGTACTCGGCGCGGGAATCCCCCTCATCTCCACGGGATGGGGCACCTCCATACAAGACATAAAGCGGTTCAGCCGCACCGACACGATCAATCTTGGCGACGATGTCCTCATCGTCCTAGAAAGGCACGGCAGTTGTTTACAGGGCTTGTAGAAGAAGTCGGGCACATCGCCAGGCTCGAAGCCGCCGACGATTCCGTTATTCTCACTGTCAACGCGGACACAGTGCTCGACGGCGTGCACACCGGCGATTCCATCTCCGTCAATGGCGTGTGCTTAACTGTGACCGCATTCACCGACGAGAGCTTTCAAGCAGACGTGATGAAAGAATCCCTCGACCGCTCGAATTTGGGCGCGCTCAGTGAGAGAAGTCCCGTTAACCTCGAGCGCGCTGCTGAACTGGGTTCACGCCTTGGTGGCCACCTTGTTCAGGGACACGTCGATGGCGTTGCCACTCTGCTAGAACGGACGCCAGGAAGTCACTGGGAGGTTTTCCGCTTCACCTTGCCTGCAGCTTTGTCCAGGTACGTGGTGGAAAAGGGATCCATCTGTGTTAATGGCACATCCTTGACCGTTTCGGGAGTTAGCGCGACAGGGACGTTGACCGAGGGGAACACTTCGGACGCGTGGTTCGAGGTGTCACTTATTCCGACGACACTCCGTGACACGAATCTCGGTACGTTGGAACCGGGGGACAGCGTCAACATCGAGGTAGACGTGATTGCGAAGTACGTGGAAAAGATGCTGACACCCGACACGGGTTGCGCATGCATGACAGACTAAGGTGAACAAGGTGACTGAAAGCGTAAAACTCGATACCGTTGACGAGGCCATTGCAGAGATTGCCGCAGGCAAGCCCGTCGTTGTCGTTGACGACGAAGATCGCGAGAACGAGGGCGACATCATCTTTGCCGCAGAGAAAGCCACCCCTGAGCTTATGGGGTTCCTTGTCCGGTACTCGTCGGGCTACGTCTGCGCCCCGCTCACTGGAGCAGACTGCGATCGACTGCAGCTTCCGCCGATGGTTCAGAACAACCAGGACGTGCGCGGCACTGCCTACACTGTGACCGTAGACGCGGCCACGGGATCGACCGGTATTTCGGCGATGTCGCGCTGTGAGACGGTTCGACGGCTTGCGAGTGCGACCTCTACTCCGGATGATTTCACCCGACCGGGTCACGTGGCCCCACTGCGCGCACGGGAAGGTGGGGTGCTCGTTCGGGCAGGCCATACGGAGGCTGCGATCGATCTCGCTCGTCTTGCTGGGCTGCGGCCAGCCGGTGTGTTGTGTGAGGTCGTGTCCGAGGACGATCCGACCGACATGGCTCGCTTGCCGGAACTTCGTCGCTTTGCAGACACGCACGGTTTGAAGCTGATCTCCATCGCGCAGCTCATCGAGTGGCGTCGCGCGCACGAGAAGCTAGTGGAGCGGGTAGCAGAGACCCGGCTTCCCACCGAGTACGGACAGTTCAAGGCATACGGCTACACCTCGCTTGTCGACGGTGTGGAACACGTCGCGCTCGTGGCAGGGGAGATAGGCGATGGCGAGAACATCCTCGTTCGCGTGCACTCCGAATGCTTGACAGGCGATGTGTTTGGCTCGCGGCGTTGCGACTGCGGGCAGCAGCTTCACGCCGCGCTGAAGAAGATTCAGGATGAGGGGCGTGGCATCCTGCTGTACATGCGTGGACATGAGGGGCGCGGGATCGGGCTCCTTGCCAAGCTGAAGGCTTATCAGCTACAGGATGAAGGGGCCGACACGGTAGATGCGAACCTCGCACTTGGTTTCCCGGCAGACGCACGTGAATACGGAACCGGTGCCCAGATTTTGGCGGATCTGGGCGTGAAAAGCCTGAGGCTGATAACCAACAATCCGTCGAAGCGCGTCGGGCTGGACGGATACGGGATTGATATCGTCGGCCGTGTTCCGATTTCCGTTGAAGTGAGTGAAGATAACTACCGGTATCTGGAAACCAAACGTGATCGCATGGGGCACCAGCTGCCTGAGCTCGATGAGTTTGCCCACACCCACGAGTCCTTTGTTGAGGCACTCCACAGCAACCGCACCCCTGAGCAATAAGACGGAGGCTCCGCGGATCGCGTGCGGCCTTCGCATCATCCATTGGTATAGTTTCTCTGTATCCGTGCCCAGCAGCGACGGTTGGGTCGAACAATAAAACAAAGGAAGTGTAGATATGTCCGGAGCAGGGTTGCCGACGTTTGGCAGCATCGATGCGACGGGTTTAGCCGTTGCTGTGGTCTCCTCGACGTGGAACGAGGAGATAACCGACATCCTCCATGCCCACGCCGTGGCTAAGGCGAAAGAACTCGGTGCGCGCGTATACGACGTGCGCGTTGTTGGCGCACTTGAAATCCCTGTAGTGGTGGCCAAGCTGGCTCAACACTTCGACGCAGTTGTAGCAACCGGCTGCGTGGTAAAGGGAGGAACACCGCACTTTGACTATGTGTGCGACTCTGTCACCGAAGGGCTGACCCGCATTGCCTTGGACACGGGGACTCCGATCGGCAACGGAGTCCTCACGACCAACACGCTTGAGCAAGCGCGGGAGCGCTCGGGTGTGGAAGGTGCAAGCGAAGATAAAGGCGCGGATGCGATGTTTGCGGCGCTGCACACAGCGCTCACGCTGCGGAAGATTGTCAAAGACGCTGGCAGCTGGAAATAGTGCCGAGGAGTACAGGCAGCAGAGGAGATAATGATGAGTGAACAAGAAGCACCAAAAGATCAGCAGTCGGCGGGTGAAGCGGTGAACGCTCCTACACCAGGAGAGAGCACGCAGAATCCGGCGGATGAGCAAGAGATCACACGCATGGTGGCGCTTGACCCCACCATCTCTTCTTCTAAACCGTGGAAGTTCGAGGTTCGCTCACCGTACTTGACCAAGGTCATGATCGTCGCGATGGTCATTGTTGTGCTTGGTGCGGCATTCATGACGGTTGCCGTGGGCATGGACGAAAACGGTGCTGCCCTTTCCGTGGCTGATGACCTCGCTTTTATCGGTATCGGGATCATTGGTCTGTTCCTGTGCCTCCTCATCCGCCGGCCGCGCGTTCGTGCCAATGAAGATGGCGTGGAGGTTCGTAACTTCCTCGGAACGCGGTTTTATCCGTGGCAGATCGTGTACGGCCTCGCGTTTCCTAAGGGCGACAGGTGGGCTCGGCTCGAGCTTCCGGAATTTGAGTTCGTTTCCATGCTGGCTTTTCAAGCCGGAGACGGTGAACATGTGGTGCGCAAAGTGCACGAGTTCCGCGAGCTTGAGAACGCATACATGCCAGACGAGTAAGCGATGTTTCCTCCACGCCACCTATCTGCTGCGTGGCGTGTGCCTACGGCGATTACGTAGAACCCTGCTCTTCACATAACTCTGCTTGTCACATGACTCTGCTCGTCGCATGTCAGCGCCAGAAAGTGTGGCGGCAACCCCGCTCTGACGAGTGGGGTTCGGTTTTTTTGGGGCACCGATGGACGTAGAGGAGGAATTCACGTGGGCTACATTGGTTGTAGTTTGTGGAAGGAAGTGTGTTTGTGGCAGACCCGTTGAGCTACCGTCCCGCACCGGGAACGATCCCGGAGGAACCGGGGGTATACAAGTTCCGTGATGCACATAAGACGGTGATTTACGTCGGCAAGGCAAAGAACCTGCGTGCCCGTTTGGCAAACTATTTCCAGCCACTGCAAGATCTCCACCCGCGGACGAGACAGATGGTGACCACGGGAGCGTCTGTGGAGTGGACGGTAGTTGCTTCCGAGGTAGAAGCGCTGCAGCTCGAATATACGTGGATCAAGAAATTCGATCCCAAGTTTAACGTCATGTATCGGGACGATAAGACGTATCCGATGCTGGCTGTTTCTTTGAAAGAGCAATACCCGCGAGCTTTCCTCTATCGCGGTCCGAGGCGGAAGGGCGTCCGATACTTTGGCCCCTATTCTCATGCGTGGGCAATTCGCGAAACCCTTGACCTGCTTACGCGCGTATTCCCGCTTCGAACCTGTTCGAAGGGTGTTTTCAACAGGCAACGGCAGCTAGAACGTCCGTGTCTTTTGGGGTACATCGACAAGTGCAGCGCCCCGTGCGTGGGCCGGGTGAGCGTCGAAGAGCACCGCGAGATCGTTAACGGTTTCTGTTCCTTTATGGCAGGGCAGACGGATGCGGTGACACGGAGCTTGAAGCGCGAGATGAATCAAGCCGCAGAGGAGCTGGACTTTGAGAAGGCAGCTCGGCTACGCGACAATCTGGGAGCGATCTCCAAAGCAATGGAACGTCAGTCCGTCGTGTTCGGCGACGGTACAGATGCAGATCTGATCGCCTTTGTCACAGACGAGTTGGAGGCCGCCGTGCAGATTTTCCACGTGCGGGGCGGGCGCATCCGTGGCCAGCGTGGGTGGGTCGTGGAGAAGGAAGGAGACGAGCCCATTGCTGAACTCATGCAGGACTTCCTCATGCAGTTCTACAACGATGCAAGTCTGGCAAAGCAGGAGACAGCAGTGGAACTGGAGCGCCGTGGCGTAGATCAGCTCTCGCACACGGAGGTTTCCCATAACAGCGTGGTTCCGAAAGAGGTCCTCGTCCAAGAGCTTCCGCTAGACGTGGAAGCTGTTCAAGAGCAGCTGGAGCACCTCCGTGGCGCACAAATTTCGCTTCGCGTACCCCAACGCGGGGAAAAGCGAGAGCTCATGGAGGTTGTTGAAAGAAACGCGAAAGAAGCGTTGAAGCAACACAAACTTAAACGGGTAGGCGATTTGACGGCCCGTTCCGCTGCCATTGAACAGCTCAAAGAGTACTTGGAGATGGATGAGGCGCCTCTCCGTATTGAGTGCACGGATATTTCCCATATTCAGGGCACCGATGTCGTTGCGTCTCTGGTTGTGTTCGAAGATGGGCTACCTAAGAAATCGGATTACCGCCGCTACATTATCCGTGATGAACCTGGAAATGATGTGGCTTCCATTGCGGAAGTAACGCGTCGTCGCTTCAAACGGCACAACGAGGACAAGCGCGCGATGCCGGAGGAAGATGAATTTACCGATGTGGAGGCGACGAAGCGTTTTGCCTACCCGCCACAGTTGTTCATTGTGGATGGTGGCCTGCCACAGGTGCATGCTGCTGCCGAGGTCTTCGAAGAGCTGGGAATCACCGATGTGAAGCTCATTGGATTGGCAAAGCGGCTTGAGGAGGTGTGGATTCCCGATGATGATGATCCGCTCATCCTCCCTCGATCGTCGGAGGGGCTGTACCTGTTGCAGCATGTGCGCGACGAAGCTCACCGCTTTGCGATCACTTTTCACCGCCAGAAGCGGTCGAAGCGACTTCGGGTGTCTGAGTTGGATTCGATCCGTGGTCTCGGTGCGCAGCGAAAGACTGACCTGGTCAAACACTTTGGCAGCGTAAAGCGACTGAAGGAGGCAAGCCTAGACCAAATTGAGGAGGTAAAGGGGATTGGCCCCAAGCTCGCAGAATCGATTTTCTCCGCTCTTCATCCTGATACAGGCAGCCGACCGGTAGCCGAAACCAAGCCTGTTGCTGATGCCAAGCCGGTAGCTGATGCCAAGCCGGTAGCCGATGCCTAGCCTGTAGCTGGCACCTGGCACCTGGCCTGAAGGCGCTGTTTAATCTCTTAATCTCACTGCGTTGCTGCCAGCGCTGAGGTTGGGAGATAGTTTGGCTATTCGCGGGCTTCCCCGCCCGCTTGTGACTGAACAGCCAGCCTTCGGGTGCTCCTAGGGGACGAAAGTGGTGGGACGCGAATTGTGCCATCTGACAGGTAGGGCGGTTACCAGCCAAGATGCCCACCTTCCTCTCGTTGTGGGAGACCGTAAGGGCACGGATTACGGTTCGAAGGAGCGTCGATTAGCAAACAAAGACGGTAGAGTTGAAGCCATGATCAACGATCCAGGGACCCCGAAAGCCAAGGAAGAAGGGAAAGGTAGCAGCAACCGACCCGTGCTGCTCACCGGAATGTCCGGGGCGGGGCTGAATACCGCCTCGCGAGTGTTGGAGGATATGGGGTTCTTCGTGTCGGAGAACTTGCCTCCACAGGTCATCCTTGAGCTTGTAAAACTTAGTTTTGCAGAGGATTCACCTGTAAATAAACTCGCTGTTGTTACGGATGTCCGTTCGCGCGACTTTCGCGGTGGCCTGACGCAGACCATTGATGAGCTGGCAGCACGTGGGCATAACCCCATAGTGATGTTCCTTGAAGCTCGCGATGATGTCCTCATTCGTCGTTTCGATTCCGTTCGCCGAACCCATCCACTCCAGGGCTCGGGGACACTACAAACGGGAATTTCCCGCGAACGGCAAATCCTTTCTTCGATCAAGGAAAACGCCGACATCGTCATTAACACCTCGGATCTCAGCATCCATGATCTCCGCCGCGCCATTGAAGCTAGGCTCGCCACCATTGCCCAGATGAAGCGACACATCACCGTGCTTTCCTTCGGCTTCAAGCATGGAGCACCAGCAGATGCTGACCTGATCGTTGACGCGCGGTTCCTGCCTAACCCGTATTGGGTCCCGGAGCTACGCCCATTTCGTGGCGTAGACAAGCCCGTGTCCGACTACGTCCTCAGCCAGCCCGGAGCGCAGGAATTCGTGGACAAGTTTGTCGACATGCTCAAGACAATGGTTCCGGGTTATCGGCGGGAAGGAAAAAACTTCATCACTATCGGAGTGGGTTGCACAGGTGGCCATCATCGCTCCGTTGCTGTCGCTGAGGAAATTGCGCGTCGTCTGCGGGAAAGTGGGGAGGAAGTCTCCGTTTCCCACCGCGACATCACGAGATCATAAACGGCAGATCGGAGAAGGCTGATAATTCGCGCGAGTGAGTGACGTCGGCGTGTGTCCCGGTGTGGGGCCTCGTCGGGGTCATAGGATCGTGAAAGTAATCTACATACTATCGATAGGGTGGCTGAGCGCTACCCGACGATCAAGACGAGTGAAGAAAGGGTGACACGTGGCAAAAATCGTGTGTTTGGGCGGCGGCCATGGACTTTTTCAGACTTTGACGGCTTTCCGCCTCAAAGGGGAGAAGGACATTACAGCAGTGGTTTCCGTCGCAGACGACGGTGGCTCGTCGGGGCGAATCCGGAAAGAACTCGAGCAGATTCCACCGGGTGATCTTCGGATGGCCATCGCCGCGTTGACACCTGACCGGGAGAATGTAGGCTCCGTCCCCTGGGAAGATCTCCTGCAGCACCGCTTTGGAGGCCACGGCGCTCTTGCCGGACACGCGGTGGGAAACCTTCTTATCGCAGCCTTTACCGAGATGCTTAGAAGCTCCGTAGCGGCTCTCGATACAGTGGTGAAAGCGGTAGGTGCCGTTGGCAGAGTTCTTCCCGTCAGCTGCCAGCCACTGCAGATTGAGGCCGACGTGTCGGGTCTTGACCACACCAACATCGGAAATATCTACCCCGTGCGCGGTCAGGTGGCTGTCGCTTCTACTACCGGTGCTGTGCAGAGAGTCCGACTCATTCCGCAAAACCCGCGACCGTGTGCGGAAACGATGGAAGCTATCCGCCGAGCGGATATCATCACCTTGGGGCCGGGCTCCTGGTTTACTTCTGTCATCCCCGATGTGCTTATCCCAGGTATCGAGCAGGCTATTAACGACTCGTCAGCCGTCACTGTCGTGGTACTAAACCTGTCTGCCGAACCAGGTGAAACTGCAGGGTTTACAGCGGAAAGGCACCTCTACGCGCTCAAGAGGCATTCGCAGCGCTTACACGTGGATTATTTCCTGGTCGATCAGAACATGGTGAACTCGGAGAAGGAGCAACGCGAACTCGTCATCTCCGCCTCCGATTTTGGTGCCACAATTCTGTTTAGAGATCTGTGTGAAAAGGACGAGTTTGGCACTCCCACTGATAGGCACGATCCTGAGCTGCTCGGTGAGGCGTTGGACGAAGTGCAGCGGGCAGCACGCTCTTAGGAGACACCGACGTGCCGGGGATGTTCGTGCTGCAACGGTTACCGTGGAGCGCGTTCTAGGACTACAGTTGTAACCTCAAGCAACGGCACTTCATGCAGTCAATAACTAGCTAGCGCAGTTTGTGGATACCTCCAACACGCTGCCACTGCCGACACGTTGGAGACGAAGAGAGAGGCATCGAGGTATGACGCTTACAGACGATGTAAACGCGGAGTTGGTGACAGTTCCCCTGGAACGCACCTCTGCTGCGGCGGAGCTCGCCACCTTCATCCGACTCAACGGTAGCTTCGAACAAGATCCAGAATTCGTTTTGAAGATCACGTCCGCCACTCCTCGCGTGCTCGACCGATTGGCCGTGCTACTGCATGAGGAGTTCATGCGAGATGCGGAGATTGCGGGGGATACCCTCGTTGTCCGAGATGGAGTGGCAGCACTTATCCGAAAGTTGGGACTCGTTACTCGGGCCGGTGAACCCGTACGCGGTCTGCCCGTCTTCATAGTAAACGGAACCATGTTGGATGCGGAATCGGCGTGGCGTGGTGCATTTCTCGCAGCCGGCACGCTCATGGAGCCGGGGAGGAGCTCGTCGCTCGATATCCAGTGCCCCTGCCAAGAAGTGGCTCTTGCTTTGGTCGGGTGCGCCCGGCGGCTTAACCTCGTCGTGAAAAGTAGGGAAGTGCGGGGCTTCGATCGCGCTGTAGTCAAAGACGAGCACGATATCGGCGCGCTTCTCACCCGTTGCGGTGCTCCACGGACCCGAATCGTGTGGGAAGATGAGCTGAAGAAGAAGCAAAAGAGCGCCTCAAACTCCCGTCTTGCTAATTTCGACGACGCAAATATGAGGAGATCGGCGCAGGCCGCCGTCGCAGCGGCAGCGAAGGTTAGTCGCGCTCTTGAAATTCTCGGAGACGATGTGCCGGATCATCTCGCCGAGGCCGGGCATCTGCGAATCACCTATCGTCATGCGTCCCTGGAAGAGCTGGGGAAGCTTGCCGATCCGCAAATGACGAAGGATGCCATAGCCGGACGCATCCGGCGCCTCCTCACCACTGCTGATCGTCGGGCGAAAGAGTTGGGGATCCCGCCAACGGCGGAGGCACTGAAGCATCTCGACGAAGCCGAATAAAACACGAGGCAAAAGCTGGATCAGCGGTGCCTGCCGGCGGCGTGAGCCGCGTATGTTGTAGCGATGGGGAGCCGCTTCACCGTTCGCGGTCCACTGCCACTCATGGCCGTCCACATCCTCCACTTTTGTGAAAGAGCTAGAAGAAAATACGGTGTGTGACCAAAAACACAAAGGTGAACCTTTTGTGTATTACTAACGGGGGCGTGGGCGCGTGCAGCGTTCGTCCAATCGGACAATTTCCCACTAAAACGGGCGTAAATAAAACTCGATTTTGCGATTGTGTTCGTGCAAACGATACCAAACGGGCAAATATGGAAGGCGAAAATGCCCGCTTGGGGAGTAAAACCGGGCGCGTAAAACTTTTGATTCATGCAGGAACCGAAATATCCCGGTACAGTTAGACACGTGGAGTTGGAAAACGAAACACAGCGTCGCACGGCCGGTTCTTGGTAAGAGAAACACCTTCCAAGGGCCACCACAAGAGCACAGTCGAGATGTGGGATTGCGAAACGGTTTCCCAGCGACTGCGCGCACAGGGCAGCAGTTCCTGTTACGGCGAAAGCGGTTTTCCAACAAAACACGAACTGCACAACAAATTTCAAGGAGATAAACGTGACTGTACGTGTAGGTATTAACGGCTTTGGTCGTATTGGCCGTAACTTCTTCCGCGCTGTTCTCGAGCGTGGTTCCGACCTGGAAATCGTGTCCGTCAACGATCTGACCGACAACAAGACCCTGGCTCACCTGCTCAAGTACGACTCCATTCTTGGCAAGCTCTCCGATGACATTACCTACGACGATGAGTCCATCACCGTCGACGGCAAGCGCTTCATCGTTCACTCCGAGCGCGACCCCAAGAACCTCAAGTGGGGCGAGGAGAACGTGGACATCGTTATCGAGTCCACCGGTATCTTCACCGAGCGTTCCGCCGCTGCAGCCCACCTCGAGGCTGGCGCCAAGAAGGTCATCATCTCTGCACCGGGCAAGAACGTTGACGCAACCTTCGTCGTTGGTGTGAACCACACCGACTACGATCCCGAGAACCACGTCATCGTGTCCAACGCGTCCTGCACCACCAACTGCCTCGCTCCCGTGGCAAAGGTGCTCAACGATACCTTCGGCATTGAGCGTGGCCTCATGACCACCGTTCACGCTTACACCGGCGACCAGCGCATCCACGACGCTCCGCACCGCGACCTGCGCCGCGCCCGCGCCGCTGCCCAGAACATCGTTCCGACCTCCACCGGCGCTGCTAAGGCTGTCGCCCTGGTTCTTCCGGAGCTCAAGGGCAAGCTGGACGGCTACGCACTCCGCGTTCCGGTCATCACCGGCTCCCTCACCGACCTCACCATCGATGTCGCTAAGGAGACCACCGTTGAGGAGGTCAACGCTGTGGTGAAGAAGGCTGCTGAGGGCGAGCTCAAGAACGTTCTCGGTTACACCGAAGATCCGATCGTCTCCACCGACATCGTCACCGATCCGCACGGCTCCATCTTCGACGCTGGCCTCACCAAGGTTATCGGTGGCACCCAGGTCAAGATCGGTTCCTGGTACGACAACGAGTGGGGCTACACCAACCAGCTCGTTCGCCTGACCGAGTTCATGGCTGCAAAGTTCTAAGAGCAGGTTCATAAACCAAGTACATATCCTCGTGCCAAACGGAAAACGTGGCGAGGAAATGCCTTAGGCTTTTTGCTCAAGCCCCGCATCCTGGCACTACGCGAGGGTGCGGGGCTTTTTGGGTCAGCACGTGTTTTCACACCGAGACCCTCCCGCAACTAACGCGCCCATACACTTTCTTTACAAACAAGGAGTATCTATATGGCTGTTAAGCAGCTGAAAGACCTCATCGAGGCCGGTGTAGAGGACCGCTACGTCCTCGTCCGTTCTGACTTCAACGTCCCGCTGGATGATGATCGCAACATCACCGACAAGGGTCGCATCACCGCCTCCCTACCCACCCTCAAGGCGCTTGTCGACGCTGGTGCCAAGGTGGTCATCATGGCTCACCTCGGTCGCCCGAAGGGTGAGGTTAAGCCCGAGTTCTCCCTCAAGCCCGTTGCTGAGGCTCTGAGCGAGGAGCTTGGCCAGTTCGTTGCTCTCGCTGGCGATGTCACCGGCGAGGACGCACACGAGCGCGCCAATGGCCTCAACGCAGGCGACGTGCTCCTGCTGGAAAACGTTCGCTACGATCCCCGCGAGACCTCCAAGAAGAAGGAGGAGCGCGCAGAATTCGCCGATGAACTTGTCGCCCTCGTCCCCGGTGGTGCTTTCGTGTCCGATGGTTTCGGTGTTGTCCACCGTGCCCAGACCTCCGTCTACGATGTTGCCAAGCGCCTTCCGCACTACGCAGGCGAGCTCGTGAACAAGGAGATCTCTGTTCTCGGCTCTGTGGCTAAGGATCCGAAGAAGCCGTACGCCGTCGTTCTCGGTGGCTCTAAGGTCTCCGACAAGCTCGGTGTCATCGAGGCTCTTGCGACCAAGGCCGACAAGATCATCATCGGCGGTGGCATGTGCTACACCTTCCTCAAGGCTCAGGGCTACAACGTGGAGAAGTCCATGGTTGAGGACGATATGGTTGATACCTCGAAGAAGCTTCTTGAGGAGTACGGCGACAAGATTGTGCTGCCGGTTGACCTTGTGTGGGCTGACAAGTTCGACAAGGATGCCGAGAAGAAGATCGCCGATCTGGATAACCCGCCGGCTGGCTGGCTGTCCCTCGACGTGGGACCGGAGACGGTGAAGAAGTACGCAGAGGCGCTGTCCACTGCTAAGACGATCTTCTGGAATGGCCCGATGGGCGTCTTCGAGTTCGAGAAGTTCTCCGACGGCACCCGCGGTGTCGCAGAGGCCATCATCGCTGCAACTGACAACGGTGCATTCTCCGTCGTCGGCGGTGGCGACTCCGCAGCCTCCGTACGTACGCTGGGTCTGCGCGAGGAAGGTTTCTCGCACATCTCCACCGGCGGTGGCGCATCGCTCGAGCTGCTGGAAGGCAAGGATCTGCCCGGCATCAAGGTACTGGAAGAGGAGAACTAATCATGGCACGTAAGCCGCTTATTGCAGGCAACTGGAAGATGAACAACGACCACCTAGAGGCCCTCAAGGAGGTTCAGGCGTTCGCGTTCGCACTGGAAAAGCACGACGATTACTTTGAGAAGGTCGACGCTGCGTTCCTCGTCCCATTCACCGACATCCGCTCCGTGCAGGTGTTCGCAGAGTCCGAGAAGCCGAAGTTCACCTACGGCGCACAGGACATCTCCACCCATGACAAGGGTGCCTTCACCGGTGAAATCTCCGGCACCATGCTGAACAAGCTGGGCTGCACCTACGTCATCACCGGCCACTCCGAGCGCCGCGAGTACCACGGTGAAACCGACGAGCTGGTGGCTGAGAAGTCTCGCGTTGCTATCGAAAACGGCCTGACACCGATCATCTGCGTCGGTGAGAGCCTTGATGTCCGTGAAGCCGGCAACCATGTGGAGTTCGTCGTTGAGCAGACGAAGAAGTCCATTGAAGGCATCAAGAATATTGAAGATGCTGTCATTGCCTACGAGCCTGTGTGGGCTATTGGTACCGGCAAGGTTGCGACGCCGGAGGATGCTCAGGAAGTGTGCGCCGCGATCCGTGAGGTCGTGGGCGAGAACGTTCGCATTCTCTACGGCGGCTCCATGAAGGCTGAGACGGCCGCTGACCTTATCGCGCAGAAGGATGTCGACGGCGGTCTCGTCGGCGGCGCTTCCGTCCACGGTGAGGACTTTGCAAAGCTTATCGCTAACGCTGCAACGAGCCTGTAACTAACGTCCGCTCAAAGCCTCTTCGGAATGTTCCGGAGAGGCTTTTTGCATTTACGACCTTTGCATTCGGAATGTGTTGCTGATGGATCCTAGCTTGTCGACGATCACCTCGACGGTATCCCCATCAGTCACCCTCTCCTTGGGAGACCGAGCAAAACCCACGCCGCTGGGGGTTCCGGTAGCAATGACATCTCCGGGATTGAGTGGATAGATATGGGACATGTACGACACGATGGTGGCGGGGGAGAAGACGAGGTCTGCAGAATTGCCACGCTGTTTTTCCACACCGTTGACAAGGGTGGTGATGCTAAGTCCTGAACCGCACTCGTCTGTAGTGGTCATCCACGGTCCGAAGCCAGACGAGCGGTAAAATGACTTGCCTTGGTGCCACTGCACAGTACGGTTCTGGTAGTCCCGCATCGTCGCATCATTCATGATGGCAAATCCCGCGATGCTGGCCTGCGCGACACTCTCGTCGGCCTGGTAAACACGGTGGCCGATAACGATGGCGAGTTCTCCCTCCCAGTCGACACTGTCCGTGGCATAAGAAGGGACAGAAACGTCAGCAAAGGGGGCTGCAACGGCATCAAAGAATTTTGTGAAGACGGTGGGGTAGGCGGGCAATTCCCGACCCATCTCCTCGATGTGGCGGCGGTAGTTCACGCCTACACAGATGATCTTCCGCGGCTGCAACACAGGGCAGAGGAGATCTTCCCGGCGTATGTGTAGCACTGTGTTGCGGGCAGCGCTGTGAGACGTGCTACGGGATGCGGAGTACACGGACGTAAGGGAGTCCCTCCACGTCGGCATTGCTAGAAGGCTCGCCACGTCTCTAACACCGGGAACCGGGAGCGCCTGCACCGTGTCCGGCGTACGTCCAGCCTCATCCGGATCACTGAGGATAATGGCGCACGTTGTGTGCTCTTCCGTGTCTGTTCCCGCCATGCGGATAGTTCCGAGCTTCATCACTGCTCCTTGCAAAATAGGATTGTTCGACATCTTCATTGTAAGAGTCGGGGGAGCAGCTCTGAGGGGTTTCAATATGGTGCCGACGGATTCGCGAAACACCAGCCCCGGAGACATCAGTCGGAAGAATCGTAGTGTATAGTTAGTGCTTGCGCTTCAAGGTATGAACGCATAGGCTTCATACTTTCAGGAGTAGGACATTTCAGATCACCACCGTAAAGGATGAGTACGTACATGACCCTGGCACTTCAGATCATCTTCGTCATCGCAAGCCTGCTCATGACGATTACCATTCTCTTGCACAAGGGCAAGGGTGGCGGTTTGTCGAGCCTCTTCGGTGGTGGCGTACAGTCCAACCTCTCTGGTTCCACCGTCGTGGAGAAGAACCTTGACCGCCTGACCATCGTCATGGTTGTCATCTGGGTCGGCTGCATTATCGCGCTAAACCTAATCCAGTCCTACGGCCTCTAAAACCCCGCGTCGCCGTAGACTCGTAGATCTTTCCCGCTCCTCTGCTAAAGCAGCCAGGGGCGGGATTTTTGCATCTCAAAAAGAATTTGTAGCACTGGTCTAAACTAACCTTTACCATCCCTATTTCCCGGCGCGGCGTGTGCTGTTGTCACGGAGAACCAAAGGACAAATCAAAAGACCAACCAAAAAGCGAGGTGCCAATGCGATACAAAACTCTTGGCTGGATCGTCGTCGGTGCATTTATAGCACTACTCGCTTTGCCTTTTGTCCTCTTAGCAGCCGACCAAGCCTGGATTGGGGTCAAAAGAGCGGACATAGATACTCCAACACTTCCTTCTCAGGTTGCCGTTACAGGGGTGGCTGCCACGGAGGAAACGAAGGGAGGAAAAAACCTGTGGTTCCAGTCGCACAGTGACGGCACGTACGAAAGTGAGCTAAAGGATGGGTATTATTCCTCGCCCCTCGTGCGTGTGGGAAGCGATGAATTCCTCTATGCGGACGATGAGCAACTTGTTTTCGCTCAGAACCTGCGCGGTGGGGAGGAAAGGCGGCTGCAGCCAGGCTACAAATTGGGCTACATGATCTCCGGGATCACCTCCGACAGTGGCGAACACGCCCTGGTGATGTCCAATCTGTCCTGGAACGATCCAACACCCCGCGAGAACGGAACTTTTGTGTACACGCTGACAGATGGCGAAAGAGAAAAATCCATACTTCTGGATTATGAGGCATTCAGCAGCGTCGTTACCGATGACGGACAGGCACTCATCGTCACACCCGATGACAACTTTTTGGGGTTCTGCGTTACAACGTTCAGCTACGAAGAGGAAAAGAATACCGAGTGTCTCGAACCATTAGTTGGGAAGTACCTCAACGATCCCATAGTGGATGTCATTGACGGAAGCGCGAAACTCTTTTCTGAATGGATCACAGATGAGCAGTCTAAGGGATGGGTTCTGTACGAGCAGACCGACCGTGGATGGGAATTAGTAAACGAGCAACAAGCCACCGAAGAGACATCGCCGGGGAAGAGGCTCGAATCGGAACGGAGCTTTACCAAAGAAGGGAAGGTGTATTGGTTTACCGAAGAACCAGGATTATCCTCGTTCGCATTTCCAACAAGGGAAGACTCAGAGCTGGAGATTCACCATGACTCTCTAGCTGACGTGATGGACGGGGAGCTCATGTCGTTCACAGTCGACGGCGACATCATACACTGTGTGAGCGCCCGAAAGGACCAAGGGGAGGATGCACAGTTTGTCAGCTCGTTTAACCTCAAAGATCTGACTAAGCACACAGGCCCGTGGCTTATTCCTCGCACTTTTGAGACGCGCGGAATCTTTGACGTTCCCCGTCCTATCACGGTTATCTATTTCACAGATGATGCCACACTGCAACAACTAGGTGTGACGAGATGATCCAGCTAGTGCAGCTCTGAGGTGAGAACCTCGGTGCTGACCAAACGTGTCACCTCAGCAGCGGGACATTCCTCAACAGCAGCATCGCTCGACACGTTATCAAACGCTTCAGCCTTAGCTGCACCACTAATGAAAAGGATCGCCTTTTTCGCCCGTTCCACCGCAGAAAAAGTGAGTGTGAGACGCTGTGCCGGAGGTTTCGGTGAATCCGTGACCGCAGTGACGAGCGAGTCGCGCGCTGCAAGGACAGGGTGGCCGGGGAACAGTGAGTTAACGTGACCATCCGGGCCAACGCCGAACAGGTGTACATCAAAGTGCTCCGGCAAAAGTTCCGCGTACTGCTGAGCCTTTTCCTCTAGGTAAGCCTCGTCGGGAGTGCCGTCGAGGCTGTATGAGTGGATATTCTCGGCGGGAATCGGAACGTAATCGAGCAGAGCCTCCCGTGCCTGTCCCTCGTTCGAATCCGGGTGGGAGACAGCAACGTTTCGCTCATCGCCGAAGTACACGTGCGTATTCTGCCAGTTGATCGCAGCGATGGGGAAGCTTTCGCGCTGTTGCTCTGCGGCCTGGTGAAGCGCTAGGAGTCGCCGACACGTCTCAATTCCCGCAGTACCACCGGTCAAAACGAGATGCGCGGGTGATCCGTCCTGCTGCACATCAGCAATCGTGTTGACCACAGCACGAGCGGCATAGTCGCACATCTCGCGCAGCGATGGCTGATCAGTGTGGGTAAAAGACATGGTGCAAATCCTTTCGTATTAGTCGGCTTCGAGGTAGGTGACCTTGGAAAGACCGTTGAGGGCACCCGCATAGGCCTGGTCTGGAACGAGGTGGCGCATTTCCTCGGATAGACAGTCCACATCGGGCCTGCGACCCTGCGCAATCTTTGTGACCGGGCCGTCGCCAATCGTCAATTCAATTGTCTCGGCATCGGCGACGGTGAGACGAACCGTACCTGTTTCGCGTTCTAGAATAACTTCAGCAACCGGTATGGCGGGTAGACCGTTGCGGTCGACTGGGTGGTCTGCGGACCCCCGAACCTCGCGGAAAACGGGTACCCCGAGGACGTCGGCAAGCCATCCGGCAGCAAGATCCACCGTGGGGCTTACCGCAAGCCCGTACAACTTGGCTCTCTTTACCTGCTCAAACGGAGGCTGGTCGAGTGCAGAAGCCAGGATTCCACGCCACGGAGTGAGCCTGGACCAGCACAGATCGGAATCACCGGGAGTGTAGTTGGAACGCCGGCGATAAATCGCGTCCTCGGCAGGATCATAGAAAGAATCAGTGATGCGGCGGGTAGCTAGGCGGCCAATCGGATCTTCCGCCGGATTCACCGGGGCTGATGCCGGCCACCATGCGACAATCGGAGTATCGGGGAGGAGCAGCGGAGTGACAACGCTATCCAAATGCTCGGTGACCTCGCCGCGCAACTGCAGCCAGATGATTTCTGATGCGCCGGCATCCCCACCGACGTGGAGTTCCGCATCGATAACCGACGGAGGGTGCACGCCCAATGCGTGGGCTTCCTCCTGTGGCTCGAGGATGAGTACACGGGATGGATGCTCCTTGGAAGACGACGAAATCGTGTGAAACAGCTTGTCCTTGTTCGTCTTGCCATGGATGACCACGATGAGGGTGAGGACGTGATTGGCCCGAGGCTGCATGCCCGATGCCTCGATGTGCTCGATGGTGGAGGAAATTTCCCTCGTGG
>ERZ1031292.18-NODE-18-length-99753-cov-15.980973_pt1 | contig 99753 bp, 92 predicted proteins | sample MGYA00518215_ERZ1031292 | MGnify/ENA primary metagenome ERZ1031292 (study PRJEB33718, sample SAMN03159822) | human skin metagenome | collected 2014-02-25 | study: EMG produced TPA metagenomics assembly of the PRJNA266117 data set (Human skin bacterial metagenome... | reverse complement strand
GGCGACGGGGGCGTAGCAGTCACAGGGGTCCTTTACTTGAGAAGGCGGGCGGCTTCGGTAGCGAAGTAGGTCAGAATCTGGCCGGCGCCGGCGCGCTTGAATGCGGTCAGCGACTCGAGCATGATGGCCTCGCCGTCGATCCACCCGTTGGCGGCCGCGGCCTTGACCATCGCGTACTCACCGGAGACCTGGTAGACCGCGACCGGCACGGGAGAAGTCTCCGCCACGGCCGAGAGCACGTCCAAATAGGGCAGACCGGGCTTGACCATGACGAAGTCCGCGCCCTCTTCGATGTCGAGCTCGGCTTCGAGCAGGGATTCGCGGAAGTTGCGCGGGTCCTGCTGATAGGTGCGGCGGTCGCCCTCGAGGGAGGAACCGACGGCATCGCGGAACGGGCCGAAGAAGGCGGAGGCGTACTTGGCGGAATAAGCCATGATGGCAACGTCCTCGTGGCCGGCCTCGTCGAGGTCGGCGCGGATGGCGGCAACCTGGCCGTCCATCATGCCGGACGGGGAGACGATCTGGGCGCCGGCGCGGGCTTGGGAGCGGGCCATGTCTTGGTAGAGCTTGACGGATTCGTCGTTAAGCACGCGGCCCTTGTCATCCAGTACGCCGCAGTGGCCGTGGGAGGTGAATTCGTCCAGGCAGGTATCGGCCATAACGATGAGATCATCGCCGAATTCCTCGTGCAGGCAGGAAATACCGCGGTTCAAAATGCCCTGGGGGTCCCAGGCGACGGAGCCGGTCTCATCCTTGTCCTCATCGAGCGGCACGCCGAAAAGGTCGATGCACGGCACGCCGGCCTCCAGCGCCTCCTCGGCCGCGCGGCGCAGGGAATCGAAAGTGTGCTGGTAGACGCCCGGCATGGAGGGAATCTCGCGCGGGGCGTCGAGACCGTCCACGATGAACATGGGCAAAATCAGGTCCGAGGGGCGGACCTCGGTTTCGGCCACGAGGTTGCGCATCTGCGGGGTGGTGCGCAGGCGGCGTGGGCGGCGGGCTGGGAAGGTGCTCATTGGGTACTCCTTAGAGCGAGACTAAAACTTATGCCTTGTCGACCTTAGTAGCCTTCTTGCGCGAGCGGCGTTTCTTGCGCGGCGCGGGCAGGTTTCCGGCGGCGCGGAGGGCGGCGACGTGGTCTGCGAGGGCGTCGACAAGCGCGGGCACGTCGGCGACTTCGGGCACCACATCGACGCGTAGGCCCATCTCTTCCGCGGCCGCTCTTGCCGACGGCCCGATACACGCAATGATCGTCCGCTGGTGCGGTTTGCCCGCAATGCCCACCAGATTGCGCACGGTGGATCCGGAGGTGAAGGCGACGGCGTCGAAGCCGCCGGTCTTGATCATGTCGCGGATTTCGGCCGAGGGTGGGGCGGCGCGGACGGTGCGGTAGGCCACGACGTCATCGACCTCCCAGTCGAGGGCCTTGAGCCCGTCAACTAGGGTATCGGCCGCGATATCGGCGCGCGGGAGCAGGACGCGGCCGACGGCGTCGATATCTTCCACAAAGTTGGGGAAGACATCGAGCAGGCCCTCGGCGTTCTGCTTCTTCTTGTGTGGCAAGAGCTCCGGGACCATGCCCTTGGCGCGGATGGCGGCCGCGGTTTTGGTGCCCACGGCCGCAAGGTGGACGCCGGCGAAATCGCGGGCGTCGAGGCCGAGTTGGGCGATCTTCTCCCATACCGCGGTCACGGCGTTGACGGAGGTGAAGACGATCCACTTATAGCGGCCCTCGACGATGCCCTTGATGGCGCGGTCCATCTGCGCCGGGTTGCGCGGCGGTTCGATGGAGATGGTGGGCACGTTTTGCGGGATGGCGCCGTAGCCGGCCAGGCGCGCGGACATCGGGCCGGCCTGTTCCTTGGTGCGCGGGACGAGCACGCGCCAACCATAGAGCGGGCGGTTTTCCCACCAGGAGTACTTGGTACGGTCATCGATGCTGCGGCCGAGGGTGACCACGAGCGGGCCGGTGAGGTCAGCGTCCAGCTTGCCCATGGTGCCCAGCGTGGTCTCATAGGTGCGCTGCAGGCGGGTGGTGCCGTGGACGGTGACGAATGCTTCGGTCTCGGCCGGCATGCCGCGCTGCTGCAGCTCATCGGAGATGACCGGCAGGTCTTCCTTGGTGGCCTGCAGGACGATGGGCTGGGTGGCATTGGCCAGCGCGTCCCAATCGGCGCCGTCGGTTACGTCGGCCTCGGTGTAAGTCGAGCCGAGCGCAATGCCGGCAAAGGACGGCACGGTAGACGGCAGGGACATGCCCGGCACTACCTGGAATTCCAGGCCGGCAGACGCCACGGCGTTAATCTCGGCCTTGATGGACTCGCGGTGCAGCGGGTTACCGGTGACCAGGCGGATGACGTCCTCGCCATCGGCCTCGACCAAGCACTCGCGCAGCTGGCCGACGATATCTGCGGCCGGCTCGTACAGCACCGCGGCCGTTGGCGGCGCGGGGCGCGGCGGTTTGCGGCGCGCGCCCTTGGCCTTGGCATCGGCGCACATTTGGGCGTATTCGGCCTCGGCGGCGTCGAGAAGCTCTTGCGGAACGGGCAGCGCGGCGGCGACGGCATCGCGCACGCCCTGCATGACCTGCGGATCGGTCACGGCGATGGCACTATTTGCCAGAACCTCGCGGGCGCGCACGGTCAGCAGGTCGGGATTACCTGGACCAGCGCCCACAAAGACGATCTTGCCCAATTGGGTGTCTGGCGCGGCATTGCTCATAAAGTTCTTTTCTAAAATCGGGCGCGCGGCACCGCGCACGGACATGATCGCATGCGGTGTGGTTCCCCGCGCCGGCGGTGGGTGACACGGTCTTAACGGCCAAAATCCCAGGCCTTGCGTCCTGGGATGCCCTTAAAGGGGGCCGGATCATTGCGGAACAATGATCTGTGGTATCTACACCTTAAATTATTAGCGCCTAAAGGCGAAATTACTTACCCAGCAGCTCGGCCGCGCCACCGGCGAAAAGCTCGTCCGAGATGCGCGCGCCAAGATCGGCGGCTTCGGCCGCGGAGCCGGAGGCGGTGGCGATGAGCTGGCGGGATCCGTCGAGCGCGAAGACGCCGCCGCGCACGGTGAGCTCGTCGCCGTCCCAGCGCGAGGTGGCGGCCACCGGCGCGGTACAGCCGGCCTCGAGGCGGGCCAGCACGGCACGCTCACCAGCAGCGGCGGCCGAGGCGCGGTCATCGACAATGGCGTCTAGGGCCGCGGCAGCCTCAGTGCCGGCCACGGCCTCGATCGCGAGAGCACCCTGGGCCGGCGCCGGCATGAAGACGGAAGGCTCAAAGATTTCGGTGGCGCGGTCCGCATAGCCGCCGCGCAGCAGGCCGGCGTAGGCGAGCAGGACGGCGTCGAGCTCGCCGTCGGTGACCTTGGACATGCGGGTATCGATATTGCCGCGCAGCGGGCGAATCTCCAGGTCCGGGCGGAGGGCGGCGAGCTGGGAGATGCGGCGTGGGGCGGAGGTGCCCACGCGCGCACCCTGCGGCAGCTGCTCCAGGCTCAGGCCATCGCGGGCGACGAGCGCCTCGCGGGAATCCTGGCGCTGCGGCACGACGAGGCGGAAGCGATCATCGGGCGCGGTGGGCAGGTCCTTAAACGAGTGCACGGCGATATCGCACTCGCCGGCATAGAGAGCCTCGCGCAGCGCCTGGGTAAATACGCCGACGCCGATGCGCTCGACGGGCGCCATGTTGACGTCGCCGGCGGTGGTGACGATGTGGAGTTGGGAGTCAAAGCCGGCGTCGATAAGCCAATCGCGCACATGGCCCGCCTGGGTGGTGGCGAGCTTGGAGCCGCGGGTACCAATCTGAAACATTTAGGCCTCCTTAGTCATGGTGGGCAGTTCATTGACGGCCACGGACACGCCGGAGCCTTCCAGCTGCAGGCCAAAGAGTTCCTGCAGGGCGTTCTCGCTGCTGACGCTGCTTTCCGACGCCGCCAGTTTCTTCGCCCTCACCGTCGGTTCATGCAGCAGTTTATCGGCCACACGCTTAAGGGCGCGCTGGACGTCCTCAAGTTGCTTGCCCGCGAGTTCGGGGTGCTTGTGTTGCAGGCGCGCGGCCTCGCACTCGACGAGATCAGCCGCGCGGCGGTGCAGGGCGCTTACGGCCGGGGCGACGTCGCGCACGCGCTGGGCTGAGGTATAGGCCGCGAGTTCTTCGTCGACGATGTGGCGGGCCTGGGCGTGCGGGCTGGTACCGGCCGCGAGATCGGTGGAGGCGGCCGAGAGCGACTTACTCAGGCGCTCGATATTGACCAGATCCACGCCCTCGGCCGCGGCGGCGGCATCGTCGATATCGCGCGGCAGGGAAAGATCGATGAGCATGAGATCGCGGCCGGCAGGAATGTCGGTGGCCGCGATGGTGAAGTTCTCGGCGCCGGTGGCGGAGATGGCCAGGTCGACGTCGGAAAGCGCGGCGGCGCGCTCGGAAAAGTCCACGACGCGGGTGGCAACGCCCGCCTCCTCGGCGTGGCTGGCCAGGCGCTCGGCGCGCTCGCGGGTGCGGTTGGCCAACACCAGCTCCTTGACGCCCAGCCGGCCGGCGTGGGTGGCGGCGAGGGATGCCATGGCGCCCGCGCCAAGGACCAGCGCGGTCTTGCCGCTCAGGTCTTCGGCGTCGAGGCGCTGCAGGGCCTGGTCGAAGGCGAAGGACACCATGGAGGCGCCGGCCTCGTCGATATCGGTCTCGGAGTGGACGCGCTTGCCCGCCCGCAGCGCGGCCTGCGCCAGCGCGTGGATGCGCGGGCCGACCGTGCCCTGCTCCGAGGCGGACTGGTAGGCGCTGCGCACCTGGCCGATGATCTGCTGCTCGCCCACCACCATGGAATCCAGGCCGGAGGTCACGGACATCAAGTGCTCGGCCGCGGCGTCGGCATAGCGCACGTAGAGGTAGTTGCGCAGCTCCTGCTCTCCCACGCCCGAAACCTGGGTGAGCACGCGCACGACTTCTTGCACGCCGGCGTGGAAGGAGCTGGTGACGGTGTAGACCTCCATGCGGTTGCAGGTGGAAATAATCATCGCCTCTGATAAAGGCTCGGCCGCCACGAGTTGCCCGCAGGCGGAATCCTGGACCGCACTATCCATGCTCAGCTTTTCCAGCAGCGCCACCGGCGCCGACTGGTGGGACATGCCCACGACGAGCACGCTCATGCACAACACTCCTCAACCCTTTGATTGATTTTAATCCTCCAAAAGACTACCCGTCGGTGTCGCGGATCCCGAATCAACCGGCCAGCTCGGCCGCTAACTCCTCGTTGTCTACTTCCCAGCAGGCAAACTCTTCGCCGTCGATGACTACAACGGGCACGCGGTCACCGAACTCCATGGCCAGCTCCGCGTCCTCATCCACGTTACGCACAGCAAGCTCCGCGCCTGCCCGCTTGACGACGGGGGTAATTTGCTCCCTCACGCGCGCGCAAGAACCGCAGGTGGTGCGCACCATGAGCTCGACGAGATGCTGAGACATATTCTCCTCACAAGGACGGCAGCGGTCGAAACCATTACTATGGACACGTTAGTCCACCCCGCGTTTGCGAAAGCTGTTTGTCTCACTCGTGTCCGCTACCACTCCCCCAGGGTTCCCCGAATCCCCCCGCGAATTCTTGGCCAATTGGACCGCCTCGCGCGGTAACCTACGTAATTTCTTGGAGACCCAAGCGCTCGCCCCGCTGGACGAGGAATCACAGCGCACCGCCGGTGAAGCCGCGGCCGCCGCGGCGCTGGAGGAATTCGGGCTGGAGTTGGAGGATTTCGCCTCCGGCGTGGACTCGGTCACCGGCTCCTATGACGCGGCCGGTGCACAACGCATCACCGCCCAAGACCCAGACGTACCGGTGGATGTGGGCGCGGCAGCGTTTTTCGACGTCGACAACACCCTCATCCAAGGCTCTTCCCTCGTGGAATTCGCCTTTGGCTTGGCGCGCAGGCGCTACTTCCGGCTTTCTGAAATCCTGCCGATTGCGTGGAAGCAGCTCAAGTTCCGCGTCTCCGGCAGCGAAAATGCCAAGGACGTGGCCGTCGGCCGCGCGCAGGCGCTGGAGTTTGTCAAAGGCCGCAGCGTCGACGAGCTGGTGGAGCTTTGCGAGGAGATTGTGGACGCCTCGCTGGCCCGCCGCGCCTACCCTGGCACCACGCAGCTGGCGGAGATGCACCTAGCCGCCGGCCAGCAGGTGTGGCTGGTCACCGCCACGCCGGTCCAGCTAGCGCAGGTGCTCGCCCGGCGCTTCGGGTTTACCGGCGCGCTCGGCACCGTCGCGGAGGTCAAAGACGGCAAGTTCACCGGCCGGCTGGTCGGCGATATCCTCCACGGCCCCGGCAAAAAGCACGCCGTGGCCGCGCTCGCGACCATCGAAGGCCTCGACCTCTCGCGCTGCACCGCGTATTCGGATTCGGCCAACGACGTGCCCATGCTGTCTATGGTCGGCACCGCCGTGGCCATCAACCCAGACCGCAAACTGCGCGATATCGCTGGCGACCGCGGCTGGCTCGTGCGTGACTATCGCTCCGTGCGCCGCGCCATCCGCACCTATGGTCTGCCGACGCTGGCCACCGCCGCCTTTTCCTATGGCGGCTGGCGCTACTACCGGCGGTAGCGAGGGCGGTAGAGGGCGCTGGGGGACGTCGGCAAGCATGCAAAACCCTCCGCACAATGGCGGAGGGCAAGAAGCGGGCTGGGGTTTACTTGCCCAGCTTACGACGCTGCACGCGGGTGCGGCGCAGCATCTTGCGGTGCTTCTTCTTGGACATGCGCTTGCGGCGCTTCTTAATGACGGAACCCATGGAGTCCTCACTTTCGTGTAGTACGTACTGTCAAACTTGTCAGCGCTCAAACGGCGAAGGTGCACTCTTGCCGCCGTGGCCACACGGACCGCGGGCCACATCAGCGAGCCGACACGAATGCACACCATCTTACCCAGCACCCAGCCCGTGACCAAAAAGGGCCTATGCGAAACAACAGCGCCCACCACCGCTGACCACGAGGGCCAACAGAGGTGGGCGCTGTCTGTGCGGCGCGAGCCTAGGCTCCGTAGACGGAAGCCTCCAAGTACTCGTTGACGGCAGACTCGTGAACGCGGAAGGAGCGTCCGACGCGAACAGCCGGCATTTCGCCTGCGTGAACCAAACGGTAGACGGTCATTTTGGAGACGCGCATAATCTCGGCGACCTCCGCGATCGTCAGAAAGGTTCCCTTTTCTTCATTTGCCATATATATCTAACCCTTCAGCTCGTTACGCGCTGTAGGCTTCCCCTCCCACAGGACTTCACGCACGTGCTTGCCCTAGCCTATCGTGAAACATGTGACTAATGCGACCCAAGTGCCAAATTTTTTCACAGCATTCATTAGGGTTTCCCCTAAAAGCGCTGCTTAACACCCGCCCCAACACTCCCGGGTGGGTACACCCCCACCACGGGGAGGTCGCACACGGAGGCGCTAGCCGAGCTCCTTGGCCTTATCAGAGCAAGCCTCTGCCGCGCGGTAGAACGCGCCGCGAAGGCCGGACTCCTCCAGCTCGCGGACGGCGGCCGCAGTGGTGCCGCCCGGCGAGGTTACGCCAGCGCGCAGCTGGGTGGCCGAGCGGCCGGAGCTAGCCAGCATCTCACCAGAGCCGGCTGCGGCCTGGGCGACAAGCTTCTCGGCGACGTCGCGGGGAAGGCCGAGCTGCACGCCGGCATCGACAAGCGCCTCTGCCACGAGGAAGAAATAAGCTGGGGAGGAGCCCGCCAGCGCGGTGGCGGCATCGATATTCTTCTCCGGAATGACCGCCACCTCGCCCACGGCCTCGAGCAGCTCGCGCACGCCGTCCATCTGGGCGTCGCTCACGTGCTCACCGGCCGCACAGGTGCACATGCCGCGACGCACCAACATGGGGGTATTAGGCATAACGCGCACCACCGGCACACCTTCGCCCGCCGCACCCTGCAGCTGCTCTAGCGTCAGGCCCGCGGCCATGGACACGACCACGGCATTCTTGGCCGGCTCAAGGCCTTCGAGCAGGTCCAGGATGGCGTAGGGCTTCACACACGCGAAGATATAGTCCGCGCCGTCCACCGCCGCCGCATTATCGCTGGTGACGTTGACGCCATAAGTCTCTTTGAGTTCCTGGCTGCGGGATTCGGTGCGATTGGTGACTGTGATATCCGAGCCCGCAAAACCCGATGCCACGAGTCCCGAGGTCAAAGCCTCACCGATTTGTCCGCCGCCTAAAATTGCAATCTTTGTCATAGTCTCCACCATGCCAAAAATGCGTAACCCCGGCTACCGTGTGGAGTAACCGGGGCGTCGACAAGCGGGGGCTTAGAGCATGACCAACAGCAGCGGGCCGAAGGTCAGGATAAGGCCGGTAAAGCCGGCCAGGAACATGGAGAATCCATCGCGCGCGGTGCGCAGGGCGTGCGTCACGCCCACCATAATCGCGGTGACGCACAGCGCGAGGATGGCGACGACCAGGCGCGGGAAGCTATCCCACAGAATCTCAAAGCCCTTGAAGATGACAATCGCCAGCAGGATGCCCGCGACAATCATCAGCAGGATGGAAACTGGGTTGAGCTTCTCGTGCTCGCCCTCGATCCATTCTTCGTCGTCCTCGACCTTGGGCAGGTTGCCGGTTTCCTCGGCATCCTTAGCGACGCCCGCCTTCTTCGACGCCGGCACCGACGCTGCAGCGGCCGCTCCAGCACCAGCTGTCGCAGCTCCCGCTCCGGCTGCCTTCGCGTCCTTGTCGGCCTTCGGCTTTTCAGCAACGGGCTTCGCGGCGCTAGCTTTGTCCGCGCTGGTCTTGTCTGCGGCCGGCTTCTCCGCTGCGGGCTTGGCTGCAGTTGCCTTCGCCGCGGCAGGCTTGGCGTCGTCCGCCTTTTCCTTACCCACGCGCTGGATTACCGCAGTGTCATCCGCAGAAGGCTGATTCTTCTTCGCCGCCTCCTGTGCCGCGGCGGCAGCAGCCGGCTTTGCGGTCTGCGCTGGCTTGGCGGCAGCCTTGGCTGCGGACTGAGAAGCTGGCTTGTCGGTGGACTTCTTTGCGGAGTCGGCATCGGTCGCTTCGGCGGCCTTGGGGGCGCGGATGACGGGAGCGTCCTCGTCGATGGAGACGGAGGTGTGCTTGGCCTCGGCAGGCGAAGCCTCTACCTTCTTGAGGTTGCCGGTTAGCTCGGCAACGGAAATGCCGCCTTCATCGAGGCTGCGGCGGTGGCGGCGCGAACGCTTGTCGTCCTTGCCGCCCTTTTCGCCGCGGGCCTTTTTATCGCGAGCCAGCAGCTCTGCCACGGTCAACTTCTTCTTGTCAGCCATGATCTCTTCCTATTCCAATCCCTTGTCGGTCCGGCGCAAAATGACGCCCTCACGCAGCGCCCACGGGCAGATTTCCAGCTTCTCAATGTCCAAGGCTCGCATGGATGCCTCGGCCACTAGAGCGCCGGCAACAATTTGGTGCGATCGGTTAGAACTTACACCTTCTAGGTCCGCTCTGTCTGCCGCAGTCATGCGAGAGATGAAGGAAATCAACTGGCGCAGACCCGGTGCAGTCAACGTGCGCTTGACGTATGGGCCGGCAGACGACGGGGCGGAACCGGTCAGGCGCGCCAGCGTACGGAAGGTTTTGGAGGTACCCACGGCGAGGCCAGCGGGGCCCATGGCCTTCATCTGCTGGGCAACGTCTTCGAGCTCCGCATCGATATAATCGCGCAGCGCACTTACCTTCTTTTTCTCCGGTGGGTCGGTGTCGAACCAGTTATGGGTCAACCGGCCAGCGCCCAGGTCGAGGGAGAAGGCGAGGTCGGGGTGCTCGTCGGTACCGGTGGACAGCTCTAGCGAGCCGCCGCCGATGTCCAGGTTGGTAATACGGCCGGCGGACCAGCCGTACCAGCGGCGTGCGGAGAGGAAGGTCAGCTGGGCTTCTTCCACGCCGGAGAGAATCTGCAGGCGTACGCCGGTCTGCTTTTCCACCTCATCGAGCACGGCCTCCGAATTATGCGCGGAGCGCACCGCCGAGGTAGCAAAGGCGATAAATTCAGCGCAGCCCAACTTATCGCCCAGCTCGCTCGCCTCGGCTACGGCGCTGACCAGCTTCTTTACACCCTTTTCTTGGATGTTGCCCTTTTTGTCCAGCTGTTCTACCAGCCGGAGCGGGGTCTTCCAATCACTCATCGGAGTGGGCCGCCCGCCCGTCGCGGCATCGACCGCAACGAGGTGGACGGTATTGCTTCCGACATCTAATACACCTAATCGCACACTAATAGCGTAGTAGGTCTACCGTGGTTAGGTGTGAATCGCCCAAAATCTGACACGGTATACCTAGGTTTTCCCGCGAGCTCGCCCGCGGCGGCGTCGATAAGAGCGGGCCGCGAAGAGGCCCCTGATTTCCCGCGAGAGTGGTTCGAATTTACCAACCCAAACGACCCACACCACGTCTTTTCCATCGACCTAACATGGGTGGAATCGCACTACAGCTGTCAATTTGGGACGTCGGCATGCCGGGGCATCGATAAGAGCCAGCCCGACGTGGGCTGCTGCGTGCATGGCGCCTATATGGCCGATGAAGAAGACCGCGACCAGCTTTACGACGCCGTCTCGCGCATGCCCGCCAAGTATTGGCAGCTGCGCCCAGCGGGGGTAGATGAGTTCCTCGCGCAGGACGCTACGGACGAGTTGGAGCCATGGCTAGAGTGGGACGAGCTCGACGGTGAAGACGGCGAACCGGAACCGGCGCTGAAGACACCCATCGTGGATGGCGCGTGCATTTTTGCCAACCGCGCCGGCTGGGCTACGGGAACGGGCTGCGCGCTGCACCAGTGGGCTGTCGATACCGGCGAGGAGCTCACGGTGGTAAAACCCGAGGTGTGCTGGCAGCTACCGCTGCGCCGATACGAAGACTATGAAGAGCGCCCGGATGGGCAGGAGATTTTGCGCACGCAGATCGGCGAGTATGACCGCCGCGGTTGGGGCAATGGCGGCGAGGACTTTGATTGGTATTGTTCGGCCGATGCCGCCTGCCACGCCAACCCGCTGCCGATGTGGCAATCGCACGAGGACGAGCTGGTAGCGCTCATGGGCCGAGAGTCCTATGAGATTCTGGCCGCGCACTGCAAGGCACGCGCCGCGGCGGCCGAGCACGGCGTCCAGCTCACGCAGCATCCGGCCAGCGTGAAGGCCGGGAGCCTACAGGCAGAAAACCAGCGGGCGGAGAGCTAGAGCTCGAATTTATAGCCCAGGCCGCGCACCGTAACCAGGTGCTTCGGACGGGAGGGCTGCTCCTCGATCTTGGAGCGCAGGCGCTTGACGTGGACATCGAGCGTCTTGGTGTCGCCAACATAATCGGCGCCCCAGATGCGGTCAATGAGCTGGCCGCGGGTTAGTACGCGGCCAGCGTTGCGCAGCAGGTACTCCAAGAGGTCGAATTCCTTGAGGGGCATGGAAACCGGCTCGCCCGCGACGGTAACGGTGTGGCGTTCCACGTCCATCTTGACGCGGCCGCCCTCGAGGATCTGCTCGGCTACTTCTTGCTCCGCCTCGGTATCGGCGCCCGAGCCGGAATCGTGACCGCGGCGCAGGACCGCGCGGATGCGGGCGATGAGCTCGCGGGAGGAATAAGGCTTGGTCACGTAATCATCAGCGCCGAGCTCAAGGCCGACGACCTTGTCGATCTCGGAATCACGTGCGGTCACCATGATGACCGGCACGGACGAGGTGGTGCGCAGCTGCTTGCATACCTCGGTGCCGGACATGCCGGGCAGCATGAGGTCTAGAAGGACGATATCGATGTCGTTAGCGGCAAACTTTTCCAGCGCGGTGGGGCCATCGTGCGCGATGATCGGCTCGAAGCCCTCCTTGCGGAGGAGGAATGCCAGCGGATCTGCCAGCGACTCTTCATCTTCAACGATGAGGATGGTGGTCATTGTGCTTTATCCTTTCGACGTGCTGCAACGCGTGCTACTGCACGCGGGAGCCCAGGCGCCGCCGCGTCGACGGCATCCCTTTTCTCATTATCCTTCATGCCAGCATCCTGCGCTGGCTTTTCTTCCCTGTAAATGGGCAATTCGATGGTGAATGTAGAACCCGTACCGGGCCGGGACCACAGTTTGATGTTGCCGCCATGGTTGGCCACCACGTGTTTAACAATTGCTAATCCTAGGCCAGTGCCTCCGGTCTGCCGCGACCGGGCTTGGTCTACGCGGAAAAAGCGCTCGAAGACGCGCTTTTGATCATCCGGTGCGATACCGATACCGCGGTCCGTGACGCGGATGAGCACGACCCCGCCATCCACCACTTTTTGGGAGACCGATACCGGCATCTTTTCCGGCGAATAATTAATCGCGTTGGAGACGAGGTTAGACAGTGCGGTAACCAACAGGGACCTATCTCCTTTGACCTGCACGCCGACGGAGGCGCCCCGGTTGAGCTCGATGGAGCGAGCCTCCGCAGCCAGTTGGTTGCGCGAGAGCGCTTCCTCGATGAGGTCATCGACGGCTAGCGGTTCCATCTCTGGCAGCGCCTCGGCGCCTTGCAGCTTGGACAAGGAAATAAGCTCGCTGACCATATCGGCCATGCGGTTGGCTTCCTTGTAGACCTTGTTGCCAAAGTACTCCACGGTCTCTTGGTCGCCGGGGTCTTGGAGCAGGGCCTCGGCCAGCAAGGCAATGCCGCCGACGGGGGTCTTGAGCTCGTGGGAGACGTTCGCCACGAAGTCACGGCGGGCGGATTCCATGCGGACGTTTTCGCTCTCATCGGTGCCGTAGATGATGACAAAGCGGCCGTCGTTAAGCGTGAGCGGCTTAATGACCGCCTTGAACTGGGTGACGCGGTGGCCTGTGCGGCGCTTGGGAATAGCCAGGTCGACGGTGCGGGTCTCCTTGTCCTCGAAGACCTCCTGCGCGGTCTGCCACACCTCCGGGTTCACGGCGCGATCATGCACCAGGGACATCTCGTGGGCGGCGGGATTGGACATGACGATTTCTTGGTTGCGGTCTAGCACCGCCAGGGCCGTCGGTGAGCCCTGCACGGCCAAGTGCAGCACCTGGCTGACCGTCGTCACTTGGTTGGCCTCGGCATCGGTGGCTTGGCGGTAGCGCGCAATGCGCCCGCGCAGCCAAGAAATCACCGGCAGCGCCAGCCCGCAGGCCACCACGCCGGCGGCAAAGGAAAGAATCAATTCCACGTGTCTACCCTATCCACCACAAAGTCCCCAGGGAATGCTCCCCGGGGACTGTGGCGCAGTTTCTTACTTACCGCCCTGCGCAGCAACGGCGGCGGCACCGGCAGCGGCGGCTTCCGGATCCAGGTAGGTGCCACCTGGGTTTACTACGGAGCCATCCTCGGTGATCTCATAGACCAGCGGGATGCCGGTTGGAATATTCAGGCCGGCAATATCATCATCGGAGATATTGTCCAGGTGCTTGACCAATGCGCGCAGGGAGTTGCCGTGTGCGGCGATGAGCACGGTCTCGCCCTTCTTGGCGCGTGGGAGGATTTCCTCCTCGAAGTACGGAACGAAGCGGGCGACGACGTCCTTCAGGCACTCGGTCTGCGGGACCTTTTCCAGGTCTGCGTAGCGCGGGTCATTGGTCTGGGAGTACTCGGAGTCATCGGCCAGCTCCGGCGGGCGCGTGTCATAGGAGCGGCGCCATGCCATGAACTTTTCCTCACCGTATTCTTCCTTGGTCTCGGCCTTGTTCAGCCCTTGGAGGGCGCCGTAGTGGCGCTCGTTGAGACGCCAGTCGCGCACCACTGGAATCCAGTGGCGGTCGGCGGCGTTGAGAGCGATGTTCGCGGTGCGGATAGCACGGCGAAGAAGAGAGGTATAGAGGACATCGGGCAGAACGCCTTCCTGCGCGAGCAGCTCACCGCCGCGCTTGGCTTCCGCCTCGCCCTTTTCGGTCAGATCTACATCGACCCAGCCAGTGAACTGGTTGGACTCGTTCCACTTGGATTGGCCATGGCGAAGAAGAATCAGCTTTCCGTTAGTCATGCCTCCAGCATGCCACGAAATTATTACCGGCGTCAGGGTTTAATCCCCAATCGCTCGCCGTTGATGGCAATCCGGGACCTCAATGCGGCTGGCCTCGTCATAGATTTCTGCGAGCGCGGCGGCGGAGCTGGCCCAGCTAAAGCGCGCGGCGTGGGCGACGGCGGCTTCGCCCATGGCGATGCGCATGGGGTCGTCGTCAAGCAGGCGGGCTAGAGCATCGGCCCAGTCGGATGGGTCATGCGAGTGCACCAGCAGGCCGGTCTCCCCTTCGGCCACGGCGATGGGCAACCCGCCAACGGCCGCGGCTACCACCGGCGTGCCAGAAGCCTGGGCCTCCAGCGACACCAGGCCGAAGGACTCGTTATAGCTAGGCACCGCCACGATATCGGCCGCGCGGTAGACCCCCACCAGCTCCTCTGGCGGGCGGGCGCCCAAAAAGCGCACGCGCTTATCGACGCCCAACTCACGAGCCAATTCCCTATAGGCCTCCGGCGCCGTATTAGCCCCCGATGGTCCTCCACAAATGACCACGCGCAGGTTGCGGGCCGGTTCGCGGCGGAAGAGCTCGGCCGTGGCACGAATGAGGACCTCTGGGCCCTTGAATTTTTGCAGGCGCCCCACAAAGGCCACCACCTTGGTGTGCAGTGGAATGCCCAGCTCGCGGCGGGAGCGCTCGGTATTGCGGTCCGTGCCTGGGGTAAATAGCTCGACGTCGGCGCCGGGCGAGACCACGCGAATGATGTCGCACTCGGCGTCGTAGTGCTCGGCTAAGTCGCGGGCCTCTTGCTCGGTATTGACCACGAGCAGGTCCGCGTTATCCACCAATTGCTGCTCGCAGATGCGGCGGGCCTCGGACTCCAGGGTGTCATCCGCCGTCCGAGAAGCGTTTTTTACCGCGGCCAGAGTATGGGCCGTGTGGATGAGCGGTATGCCCCAGAGATCCCGCAGTAGCCAGCCCACCTGACCAGAGAGCCAATAGTGGGAGTGAATAAGGTCATATTTCTTGCCCTGCCACTTGGCAAATTGCACCATGCCGCCCGCGAAAGCGGCCAACTGGGTCGGCAGATCCTCTTTATCTAGGCCCTCGTACGGCCCGGCGACGATATTAATGACGCGCAGGTGGGGTTCAACCTCAATGATTTCGCCCTGGCTAGGCCGGGTGGCGCGAGTGTAGACGTCCACCTCTATTCCCCGGCGAGCCAGTTGGCGCGCACTATTGAGGACGTAGACGTTCATGCCGCCGGCATCCCCCGAGCCGGGCTGTTCAATCGGCGAGGTATGCATAGAGATCATGGCGATGCGCATGGCGCTCAATTCTACCGGCGCTATACTGGCCCCTGCCAGAAACCTACGCCACCGAAAGGTAAAGTTTTGTCCGCATACGAATCACAGGCTTGGCTCCAGTATTACCCGGAATGGACACCGCACCACCTCGAGTATGGCGAGACCACGCTGCTGGATATCTACGACAATAATCTTGAGGTCAACGGCGATAAGCCGGCCACCTACTTCTTCGGGCGCACCCAAACGTATGCGGAGCTGGACCGGCAGGTTCGCGCTGCCGCCGCTGGCTTGAAGGCCTTCGGTGTGCGCCCCGGTGACCGCGTAGCCATCGTGGCGCCAAACTCGCCGCAGTACATCGCGGCGTTCTACGCCATCTTGAAGCTGGGCGCCCAGGTGGTGCTGCACAACCCGCTCTACACCGCCCACGAGCTGGAGGGGCTCTTCCAGGATCACGGCGCGCGCATTGCCATTGCCTGGGATAAGGCAGCCCCGACCTTGGAGAAGCTGCGCGCGACCACCAATCTGGAAACGGTCGTGTCCATCAACATGATCAACGCCATGCCCACCCTGCAGCGCGCCGCCCTGCGCCTGCCCATCCCGCCGCTGAAGTCCAAGCGCGAGCAGCTATCGTCCCCGGCACCTAATACCGTGCCTTGGGAGACCTTGGTGGGCAACGCCATCGGCGGCGACGGCAGCGATATCACCACGCCGGAGGACGTAGACAGGGACACCGTCGCGCTGATTATGTACACCTCTGGCACCACCGGAAAACCCAAGGGCGCCATGCTCTCACACGGCAACCTCTTTGCCAACCTCCTCCAGGGCAAGGCCTGGGTACCGGGTCTGGGCGATAAGCCGGAGCGCATGCTGGCCGCCCTCCCCTTCTTCCACGCTTATGGCCTGACCATGAACGTAACCTTGGCGCAGTTAATCGGCGGCGAGCTAGTCATCCTGCCCAAGCCAGATATGTCGCTCATCATGCAGTTGATGAAGAAGCACACCCCGACCTGGGTACCGGGCGTGCCAACGCTCTACGAGCGCATCGTGAAGGCCGCCGAGGATCAGGAAATCCCCATCAAGGGTGTGCGCGCGGCCTTCTCCGGCGCGTCTACCCTGCCTTCGGACACGGTCAACAAGTGGGAGAACTACACCGGCGGCCTCTTGGTGGAGGGCTACGGCCTCACCGAGTGCTCGCCGATTATTGTGGGCAACCCCATGAGCACCGACCGCCGCCCAGGCTACGTGGGCATTCCGTTCCCGGATACCCAGGTGCGCATTGCCAACCCGGATAACCTGGACGAGACCCAGCCGGACGGCGTCGAGGGCGAGGTGCTGGCCCGCGGCCCGCAGATCTTCAAGGGCTACCTCAACAATGAAGAGGCCACCGAGGCCGCTTTCCACGGCGAGTGGTTCCGCACCGGTGACATGGGCGTCATGGAAGAAGACGGCTTCATCCGCCTGGTCAGCCGCATCAAGGAAATCATCATCACCGGCGGCTTCAACGTCTACCCCGGCGAGGTGGAAGAAATCCTGCGCGAGCACCCGAGCATTGATGACGTCGCCGTGGTCGGCCGCCCGCGCGAGGACGGCTCCGAGGATGTCGTGGCCTGCCTCGACCTCGCTGATGGCGCCGCCCTGGATCCGGAGGGACTCAAGGACTACTGCCGCGAGCGCCTGACCCGCTACAAGGTCCCGCGCACCTTCTACCATTTTGAGGAGCTGGCCAAGGACCAGATGGGCAAGATCCGTCGCCGCGAGGTCCAGGCAGACCTCATCCGCCGCCTCGAGGCCGAACAGAACTGAGATGTTCCGCCTTATCGATAGCCCCCTCGGACCCCTGCGCCTGCAGGCGAGCCCGCGGGGGCTTTCCCGTGTCGAATTCACCGCAGCCAGCATCCTGCAGAAAGAGATGGGCGGTGTGGAAGAAGGGGACGTCGGAAAGCGCAGTGCAGACGTGCTCGATGCCGCCCAGGCGCAGCTTACGGAGTACTTCGCTGGCCGGCGCCGCTCCTTCGAGCTTCCCCTCGACCCGCCTGCGACGACCGACTTCCGCGCCGCGGTGCATGCGCAGTTGGCGGAAATTGGCTACGGGGAGACGGTCACCTACCGCGACGTCGCTAAGCTACTCGGCCGCGCCGGCGCGACGCGGGCCGTGGGCAGTGCGTGCGGCGCCAATCGCCTGCTCATCGTGCGGCCGTGCCACCGTGTACTGCGCAGCGATGGCGGGCTCGGCGGCTACGCGGGTGGTCTGGAAGCCAAACGTTTTTTGCTGACATTAGAAGAAAACTAGAGGGCTTCTTCGCGTCTGGGATATGCTATCCCCTCAGAAATAGTTTTTGTAGCCAAACGAAAGGTTTTTCGCGTGTCCGCTTCCACCTCCCGAGCCTGGCTCGAACACTACAGCGCCTGGACCCCACACAGGCTGGACTACGGCGATAAGACCATCGTCGACTACTACCGCGATAACCTGCGGGCCAACGCCAATAAATCCGCCACCTACTTCTTCGGCCGCACGCAAACCTACGCGGAGCTCGACGCCCAGGTGCGCGCCGCCGCGGCCGGGCTCAAGGCCTTTGGCATTCGCCCGGGTGACAAGGTGGCCATCGTCCTGCCCAACTGTCCCCAGCACGTCGCAGCCTTCTATGCGGTGCAGCTACTTGATGCCACCGTGGTCGAGCACAACCCGCTCTACACCGCCCCGGAGCTGGAAGGGCTGCTCAATGACCATGGCGCGCGTGTGGCTATCTCCTGGGACAAAACCGCCTCCACGCTGGAAAAGCTGCGCTCGACCACCCCGCTAGAAACCATCGTCTCCGTCAACATGGTCGAGGCCATGCCCCCGCTCAAGCGCCTCGCGCTGCGCCTGCCCATCCCGCCTCTGGCCGCCAAGCGCGAGCAGCTCACCAGCCTCGCGCCCAATACCGTGGAGTGGTCCACCCTCATCGGCTCGGCCATCGGCGGCGATGGCTCGGATCTCGATGTCCCTGAGATCTCCCAAGACGATATTGCGCTTATCCTCTACACCTCCGGCACCACCGGTAAGCCCAAGGGCGCGCTACTTTCGCATGGCAACCTCATTGCCAACGCCATCCAGGGCAAGGCCTGGGTGCCGCAGATGGGCAAGCAACAAGAGCGCTTCCTCGCGGCACTGCCCATCTTCCACGCCTATGGCATGACGACGCTGTGCGTCTTCAGCATCTACTTGGGCGCCGAGCTCATCCTTGTCCCCTCCCCACAAATGCCGCTCATTCTGGACATCGTGAAAAAGCGCACGCCTACCTGGCTTCCGGGCGTGCCCACGCTGTATCAAAAAATCATGGACGCAGCGGAAGAAAAGGACGTGGACCTAAGCGGCATCCGCAATGCCTTCTCCGGCGCCGCCACGCTGCCCGTAGAGATTGTGGAGCGCTGGGAAAACTTAACCGGTGGCCGGCTCGTGGAAGGATTCGGTATGACAGAAACCTCCCCGGTCCTCACCGCCAACCCCATGAATGGCAAGCACCGCCCCGGCTATGTGGGCGTGCCCTTCCCGGATACGGAAGTGCGCATTGCCAACCCCGAAAACCTGGATGAAACCCAGCCCGACGGCCAACCGGGTGAGATGCTCGCGCGCGGCCCGCAGATTTTCCAGGGTTATTTTGGCAATGCCGCCGCCACTGAAAAGACCTTTCACAATGGCTGGTTCCGCACCGGCGATATGGCGCTCATGGAGCCGGATGGCTATATCAAGCTGGTCAGCCGCATCAAAGAAATCATCATCACCGGCGGCTTCAACGTCTACCCCGCAGAGGTAGAAGAGGCGATTGCCCAGCATCCCGACGTCGTAGATGTCGCCGCCGTGGGCCGCCCGCGCCAGGATGGCTCGGAGGACGTCGTCGGCTGCGTCACCCTGCGCGATGGTGCCGTGCTCGATCCAGAAGGCCTGAAGGAATTCTGCCGCGAGCGGCTGACTCGTTATAAGGTCCCGCGCACGTTCTATCACTTTGAGGATCTAGCGCGCGACCACCTGGGCAAGATTCGCCGCCACCAGGTGCGCAAGGACCTGCTCGAGCTGCTGGGGACGAAGGCCTAAACTTAGCGGCTATGGCAGAAATTCACTATGGCGCTACCTTGACGGATTTCCTCGCGGCGGCCGTCGCGAGGTTTCCGCAGCGCCCCGCCACCTACTTCGCAGGCCAGACACTGACCTATGGCGAGCTCGATGCCCAGGTGGCAGCCGCGGCTGGGGCCCTGCGCGAGATGGGCGTGCAGCCCGGCGACCGCGTGGCGCTCCTGCTGCCCAATTGCCCGCAGCACGTGGTGGCATTCTTCGCCATCCTGCGCTTGGGCGCGGTGGTGGTGGAGCATAACCCGCGCTATACCGCGCACGAGCTCACCCCGCTGCTCGCCCACCATGGCGCCCGCGTGGCTATCGCCTGGGAGGACATCGCCCCCACCGTTTCCGCGCAGGTAGAGACCACCATCTCCGTCTCCCTTAGCGCACCGCTTCCGCTAAACGGCACCCCAGTGGAGGCGCACCCAGCCACGCTTGCCGACGCCGCCCTTATCCTCTACACCTCCGGCACCACCGCCCGCCCCAAGGGCGTGGTCTTAACCCACGGCAACCTCGCGGCGAACTGCCTGCAGCTAGAAACCCAGGCCCCGCTGCGCGCTGGCCACGAGCGCTTCCTGGCCGCGCTGCCCATGTTTCATTCCTATGGCCTGACGATGAGCGTGCTGCTCGCGGTGCGGTGTGCGGCCGAGATCATCCTGCTTGCCGCCCCACACACCGACGCGGTGACCAAGGCACTAGCCACGCGCCGCCCCACCTGGATGCCGGGCGTGCCCACCATCTACGAACGCGCCATGAACTACGCGGCCACGGCCGCAAACTCCGAGTCTCCCACGGATCTTGGCGGGGTACGCTATTCCATTTCGGGCGCGGCCTCGCTGCCCTCGCGCATCATCGATCCCTGGGAAGCACGCACCGGCGGCATGCTGGTGGAAGGCTATGGGCTCACCGAAACCTCTCCCGTACTGACCATCAATCCCCTTAGTGACGCCCGGCGCGCCGGCACCATCGGCCTGCCGCTTCCGGATACGCAGCTGCGCATCGGCGATCCTCAGGACCTCAGCCGCACCCAGCCGGATGGCGAGGCCGGCGAGATCCTCGCCCGCGGCCCGCAGGTCTTTAGCGGCTACCTTGCTGACGCCCCCGCCACCGCCGCCGCCTTCCATGAAGGCTGGTTCCGCACCGAGGACATGGGCGTTCGCGAGCCCGATGGCCATATCCGGTTGGTGGGCCGCATCAAGGAAATCATCATCACCGGTGGCTTCAATGTCTATCCCGGCGAGGTTGAGGAGGCCTTAGCCTCCCATCCTGATATTGCCCAGGCCGCGGTCGTGGGCGTTCCTCGCTCCGATGGTTCAGAGGATGTCGCTGCTTGCGTGGTGCTTGCCCCCGGCGCGCAGCTCCACGAGCCTGCCTTGCGCGACCATTGCCGCGGGTTGTTGGCGCGTTATAAGGTCCCGCAGCGCTTCTTTGCCATGGATACGCTCGCCGCCGACCAGCTGGGCAAGCTGCGCCGCCGCGATGTCCAGCGCGATCTCCTCGCCTTGCTCAACCAGGGCTAGCCTTCTTCACGCGCTTCTCGGCGCACCGCCTGTTCGTAGATGCGCTCGGCTCGCTCCTCAAGGTCGTGCTGGGCGCGGGCTTGGGCTTTAGCGGCGGCGTCGGAACGCGGCGGGGCCTGAATATGCCGCGCGGCGTGCAGGCCCAATTGCAGTTCTTTGGCGCGCAGAACCTCCGCATCGATTTTGATGCCCAAAATGAGCATCGTATTAGATAGCCACACGGCCATGAATACGGCCATAATGAGGCTGAAGGCGCCGTAGACGCTGGCACCAGCAAATCGCTGGGTATAGAGAGCGAAAGCTCCCCACACCACCACATTGGCGCTAAGCGCCACTACGGAGCCGAGGGTTATCCAGCGGAAGCGTGCCGGTCGCACATTCGGGGAAAAGTGATACAAGATAGCGATCAAGCTCAGCACGATCACCACGGTGAGCGGGAAGCGCAGCCAATTCCACACTGGCATAAAGATGCCGCCCAAAAAATCCGCGGTGCCTTGCATGTCCAGCTTGCCAGCCAGCGGTTCGACCACACCGCTCACGATGGTATCGCGCAGCAGGTTGGCAAAAAGCACGATGACCGCGCCGATGACCAAGATGATGGTAAGCCCCCACATGAGCGCCCAAGTACGGATAATCCCGCGGCCTTCTACCCGCCCGTAAACGATATTGGCGGTGCGGGAGAAGGCACGCACGTAGGCCGAGGCGGCAAAAAGAGAAACCAGCACGGATACCACCAGCGCGAAAGTACCCTGGGCTGTGGAACCAATGATGGAGCCCACGAGGTGCTCGGCCTGCTCCGTCATCGAACTGGGCACGTAGTCTGCAATGAACTGCGAAGTTAATTCGTGTACCTCGGCGCGCCGAGAGGAGAAGATGAGCGTGGCTATCGAATAGGCCGCGAGCACCGTAGGGGCAAAGGCCATAAGCGTGAAGTACGTCATCGTGGCCGCACGATCCATCAAAGCATCATGGAAGAAATCGGCCCACACGCGGCGCACCACCAGCCCCGAGCTTTCCTTACGCAAGCGGTTACCGCGGGCCAGGGGGTCCACTTCATCAGTATGACCCTCAATCTTGACCACGGTGGGCGCGGTACTGGGCACAATCTTATCCGCGCCCTCGTAGACGGATTCGCTCACCGGAGTAGCCGCAGCGCTCGGCGGTTCGCCGGAAGACGAATTGCCAGGGGTGCGTGCGGCGCCAGGAACCTCGGCGGAATCGTCCAGTGTGCTCATATTATCCCAGCGTATGCGGTAAAGAATCTATTTCAGGAAGTGACACTCAGCTGTGATTACACTGGAGAAGCATGACTGAACAGAATGATAAAAAGCTCAACGTGAAGTCCTTCGAACTCGACCACCGCCTAGTCAGCGCCCCGTATATTCGCGTGGCCGACCGCACGGATTTGGGCGGCGGCGTCGAAATCATCAAGTATGACCTGCGCTTCTGCCAGCCGAACCAGGACCACCTGGATACCAAGGCGCTGCACTCGGTGGAGCACATGATGGCAAACTTCATGCGCAATTACACCGATAAGCTCATCGGTTTCGCCCCGATGGGCTGCCGCACTGGCTTCTACGCCATCACAAACGGCATGGAGCAAGATGAGCTGCTGCGCGCGGTGGAAGGCGCGCTCAACGATATTCTTAACGCTACCGAGGTACCGGCCGCCAACGAAGAGCAGTGCGGCTGGGGTGCGCACCACAGCTTGGAGGGCGCGCAGGAGGCGGCCCGCGCATTCTTGGGCGCTAAGGATGAGTGGCTCCAGGTCATGGCCGCCTAAGCTAGGCGGATGCGCCGGCACGCTAGGTGCCGAACTGAAAACAGCCACGATAGACCCGAAAACCGCGTGGTTAAGGGCGCTATCGTGGCTGCTTTGTAGGTTTTAGGCCCTAGAGCCCGGAGCGAAAAGCAGTCGCGCGCTACTCGTCGAGGGCGAGGCCGATCCACACGGGTTCGGGCACGAGTTCCACACCGAAGGTCTCATGGACACCGTCACGGATGGTGCGGGCAAGCTCCACGATATCGGCGGCCTTAGCCTCGCCGCGGTTGGTCAGCGCCAGCGTGTGCTTCGTCGAGAGCGTGGCCCGGCCGGAGCCCGGGTAGCCCTTGGCAAACCCGGCGCGGTCAATGAGCCAGGCGGCGGAGAGCTTTTCCCGGCCGGTCTCTGCAGAGGGATGGCGGGGCATGGAGTCTGCGGTGGCGTCGCCAAGCGAGGCACGGACCTTGGCCTGGACGGCGTCGGCAAGAGCGGAGTCCACCACCGGGTTGGTAAAGAAAGAGCCAGCGGACCAGGTGTCATGGTCGGTGGGGTCGAGCACCATGCCCTTGCCGCGGCGCAGCTTGAGGACCTGCTCGCGGACCTCGGCCACGGGGCGGCGCTCGCCTGGATTCTGGGTGAGCTGGCCAAAGCGCAGCGGGCGGGAAAGGCCCTCGGTATCGAGCTGGAGCTCCACCTCAAGGACCACGGCGCGGCCGGTGAATTTCAGGTTGGAATAGCGATACGCTAGCTCCAGATCGGAGGCGGGGACCCACTCATCGCTATCGGTGCGGCGGTTATAAAGGCGCACGCGGGTAAGGACCTCAGAGATCTCCGCGCCATAAGCACCCACATTCTGCACCGGGACCGCACCCACGGTGCCGGGGATGCCGGAGAGGCACTCGATGCCACCCAGGCCGAGCTGCACGGAGCGAGCCACCACGTCATCCCAGACGGCGCCCGCCTGTGCGCGCACCATTCCGGTTTCGGTGTCCATAGAGACCTCGTCGAAGTCAAGGATGACCGCGACGAGATCCACTGCGCCATCGGTCACCAAGAGGTTCGATCCGCCGCCAACGACGATGAATTTCACTTCGGCGTGATCAAGGGCACGCACCACGGCGACGGCGGCCTCTGGCTGCGAGCAGCGCAGTGCGGCCTGCGGTTTTCCGCCTACACGCAGCGTAGTCAGGTCCGCGAAGGTGGCGGCGGGGTCCAGTTCTACCCCGTCGATCTCTGTGAGCTGTTGCGTCAAAGATTTATCAAGCACGCCTACCAAGGTAGTCTGTTAGGCATGTCAACCCGTAGTGAAAACACCGTAACCATCAATCAGCCCATCGAAAAGGTCCACAAGGCGCTGCTCACCAAGGAATACTGGGAGTACATCGTGGCTAACCTCTCCCCCGAGGCGGGCCAGGTGCACGACTTCAGCGATAACGTAGCCACCCTCTTCGAGGTTCTGCCGACCACCCTGCTGCCAGAGGCAGTGCGTGCCATGGTCTCCCAGGACCTGAAGGTCAAGCGCGTGGTTACCGTGGGCGAGCTCAGCAGCGAGGCTGCTGACGTTAACTACACCGCGGATGTCAAGGGCACCCCGGTTGATTTCAAGGGTGATATCTCCCTGGCTGGCGAAGGCGAAATGACCAAGCTGTCCTACGTCAACGAGATTTCCGTCAATATCCCGATGATGGGCGCCGCCATCGAGCCGAAGGTGGGCGAGTCCCTGGCTGAGCTCTTCGATAATGAAGGCAAGCTAACCGAGCAATGGATCTCTGAGAACGCCTAAGTTCTACAGAACCGAAATTTATGGCCGACCACGCACATAATCTGCGCGCTAGCGCAGCTGCGGGTCGGCCTTTTGGCGTTATCACCCGCGGCACCACCAACCACAACCGGCTGCGGCGCTGCGATAGGTGGATGCTCGCGCACCCGGAGATTTCCGCGTTGCTGCGGCATGTGGATACCCCGCTGGCGCTCGATGTGGGCTACGGGGCCTCGCATGCCACCACCGTGGAGTGGGCGGGGTGGCTGCGCCGGGCGAATCCGCAGGTAGACGTGCGCGGACTGGAAATCCACCCGGACCGGGTGCTGCCGCCGCGCGATGGCGTGCGCTTCGAGCTGGGCGGTTTTGAGCTTGCCGGCTACCGGCCGCAGCTAGTGCGCGCGTTTAATGTGCTGCGCCAGTATGACGTGGACCAGGTGGAAGAGGCCTGGAAAACGGTGTGCTCCCGCCTTGCCCCGGGCGGCTTCTTTGTGGAGGGCACCTGCGATGAGCTCGGCCGGCGCGCGGCCTGGTTGCTGCTCGATGCCCATGGTCCGCGGACACTCACCCTGGCGTGGGACCCGTTTGATGTGGCGCGCCCTTCCGATATTGCCGAGCGCCTGCCCAAAATCCTCATCCACCGCAATGTGCCCGGCGAGCCCATCCACGAGCTGCTTCAGGCCGCCGACGAGGCCTGGGACCACGCGGCGGGGTGGGCACCCTACGGTCCGCGCGTGCGCTGGCGTAGGGCACGCGCCATGCTTGCCGACGCCCCCTTTAATATCCACCCCGTCCGCCGGCGCCTGCGCGATAATGTGCTCACCGTGGACTGGGAGTCTGTCGCGCCACGGGACTAAACGCGCGGCGCGCTGATGGCAGCTGGGGAGCTGTGAAGTGCCTAGCAATGTGCCCGAAGGCTCCCGCAGACTTTGCCCCGCGCCGTCTCATGCGCCACACTGGTACGCATGGCTTCGAAGAGATCGGCGGGTTCACTCGCCTGGAAAATCATCATTGGCATCCTTGTAGCACTGCTCGTGCTCATCCTCTTGGCCGAGTTCGGCCTGCGCTGGTTCATCGGTCACCAGATGACCTCGCAATTCAACGAGGCCGCGGAGCAGGAGGGAATCCAGGTCAAAGAAGATCCCTCCGTCAGCTTTGGCGGCAGCCCACTGCTCGTAGGGCTGTTCAAGGGTTCCATTTCCCAAATGGATATGACCACGCCGTCCACCCTGCAAATCGACGGCACTGAGATCAAGGGCCAACCTGCCTCCGAGATCCACGTGGAAGATATGAGCACCGACCAGGAGAATCCGGTAGCCGGCAAGCTACGCGCTTCTACCACCGTGCCGGATGACTACCTGCTGGCATCCTTCCAGAAGGGCATTTCCGAGCAGGCAGGCAGCGAGAAGATAGGCAATATGGTGGTCACGGAGATCACCGCCAACGAGCAAGACCACGTGCTGGACGTGAAGTTTGCCGGCGGCCTTGCCAACCTCTCGCTAGAGCCTACCGCCCACGACGGAAAGCTCGATATCCGCGCTACCGAGGCCTCTATCTTTGGCCTTGAGCTGCCGGATCAGGCCACCGAAGCCATCTCCTCCGCGCTGCAAAACGGCATGTCGGATCAATTCGTGGGTTCTGACATGAACGTCGATTCCGTAGAGGTGCTCGATGGCGAGCTCAAGCTCACCATCACCGGCACCGATGTTCCGATGAATGACATGGATAAGCTGGCCGGCGGCGGTGACTCCGCGGGCCAGGGCGGGGCCACTGGCATTGGCGCGCCGCAGCAGGGCGCGCAGGAGAAAGCCGCCTAAACCGCAGCGGCGGGAAATTCGAGGACCGGAAGCTTGGCAGCGGCCAACGCCGGTCCTTTTTTCATCTCCTCTTCCCCGGCACCGGATTCCTCGTTGTCCACGGCGGCAGAACTGCGCACAATGAGACGCTGATAACCGGCCTGCTGTGCAGCCGTAACTGCGGCAGCTGCGGCATCGGCCGCATCTGTGTCCACAGCCCCCGGCACGATGAGGCCCAAGCGGGCCGGATCGGGGCAGGCCTCGCGGATGGCGATGAGCTCGGAGAGCACGGCATTGGCATCCGTCACGGTCTCATCGAGGCTGACCCACACCTCGCTGGCGCCGGATTGAATGGCCAAGCGCGCCTCAGAGGCCTTGATGAGAGTGTGGTGGCGGCCGGTGGGATACCCCGCGACGGAGATAATATCGGCCGCGCCCGCGCCTGCGGCAATGGAAACATGGTGCGGGGAGACGAGGACGGTGTTATCGGCAGCGCGATCCTTGACCGTCGCGGCTGGGGCAGCAAGCAGATTAAGCATTAGTAGCTGTAATCGCCGTTGATGATGGCCTTGAGCTGCGGGCGCACATCAAACCAGTACACGCCGGTAATGACCGCGCCGATCCAAGACAGAAAAGCCAAGCCGGTGGCCATCGCTACCGCGGAGCCGGCCAGCAGGCCTACCCACACCCATTTATCCTTACGGTCGCCGGCCCGGAAGGCATCCTCACGGGTGGTAGCGGCGAGAATCGCGCCGATGATGGCGGTCAGGGCGAGGATTTGGAAGATGTAGCTGTCTAGATGCAGGGCAAGATTATAAAGGAAATACATGCAGATTAATTCTGTGGGTCGTCAGTCTCGATTACTTCGCCATCGATAATATTATCGCCCTGCGAAGGAGCCGAATCCTGGCCAGGGCGCGCCGCATTCTTCTTTTCCGCACGGCGGGCCTGCGCGGAATTATAGGCGTCCATCACGCCCTCGCGGGTCTCGTCATAAGCGGTGGAGAACTTGCCCTTAGCGGCGTCGAAAGCAGCGGACTCACGGGTGCCATCGGCGGCCTTCTTCAAGGAAGCACCAAATTCCTTCGCGGTGGTGGCGGCTTTATCTACTAGGCCGTCCTTGCCAGTGTTGCCATAGGGGCTCTCAGCCTGCGCGCCATTAGCGTGCTGGGTGCGTTCTTCTTGCAGGCGGCCACCGAAGTCCTTGGCTACCTCAAAAGCAGCGCTGCCGGCATCTTTCAGGGAATCGAAAATCTTCTTATTATCACTCATTGCTCATTACTCCTTTTGTCTAAGCACCAAAGATAAGGTGGCTGATCGCGAATATCACCAATCCTGCCAGGGAACCGACGATAGTGCCGTTCAAACGAATAAATTGCAGGTCCTTGCCCACCATGAGCTCGATATTGTGGGAGGCTTCCTCCGCATCCCAGCGCTTGATGGTCTCCGGGATAATAGCGATAATTTCCGGCGCGAATTTCTCCACCGCGTAGCGCGCGGCCTTATCCACGAGCGCATTGGCCTGGGCCAAGAATTCGGAGTCCTCGAGCAGACGGTGCGCCAGCTCCTTTACCTTCGCCGTAATCTTCTGGCGCAGGAAAGATTCCGGATCATTGAGCTGGTCAATGAGCGTGGTGGATACCGTACGCCACATGGCTGCCGGCGCCTGCTGCGCTTGATCGGAGGCGAGCATCTCTTGCTTGATGCCCTCGATGCGCCCGCGCATGTCCTCATCCCACTGCAGATCTGAGGCCAGCTTAGACAGGTTGCGGCGAATGGCCAGGCGAGCCTCGTGGTTGCCATTGCGGCGCACCTCATCAGCAAATTCCACGAGCTCGGTATAGACCTTCTCCCCCACCATCTCGCGGGCAAAGCGCGGCGCCCACCCCGGCATGCGCTCGTCGATGGCGGTGACCACGGTGGACTCCATGCTCAGGATCTTGCCGTGTGCCCACTCGATGAGGTCGTCTTCCAGCGGACGAGCCTTGCCGTCTGCAATATAGCCCTCCAGCAGCCTACCCAGCGGCGGGCCCCATTCTGGCTCGGCTAGGCGGTCCATGACTTGGGTGCGGATGAAATGCTCTGCCTCTTCGGGATCCAAATCTGCGACCACGCTGGCGGCACGCTGACCAATCCACGCGGAGATTTCCTCCGCCTTGCCCGGCTCCACGCTCTGGCGTGCCAGCCATAGCGGCAACTCCGCCTCGCGAACCTTGGCGCTAAGCGCATCCGCGGTCAGGAAGTTCTCCTCCACAAAGTCCTTCAAAGCATCGCCCACGCGGTCCTTATTATTCGGGATCAGCGCCGTATGCGGGATGGGCAGCCCCATCGGCCGGCGAAATAGCGCGGTCACCGCAAACCAGTCCGCCAAGCCACCTACCATGCCGGCCTCCGCCGCTGCACGTACGTAGCCCACCCACACTGGAGCCCCGCTTTCCGACGTCTGCCACCACGAACACCCCAAAAAGATCACCGCCGCACCAATCAGGAACGACAGCGCAATCGCCTTCCACCGGCGCAGGTCCGCACGCCGCGCCTCCTGATTGCCAGCCTGCGGGACGGGAGCAGCACCCGACGATGCCGTTACCGTAGCCGTTTCGAGGCCTTCCTCCGCGCGGTGCGTCATGAGTTCTCCTTGAGTTTGTGAAGGTGTATTTCAGCTTCGTTCTATAACACTAGTGCCCACCACGGACATGCAGGGTTGTTGCCGTCATTCCAGCGACTTGTTGAATCGTTACCACGTGCTAGCGTCAGCGTCGTTTAGATGGTGAGAGATCACGCAACCCCCGTCTCCTGCACGGTGAACATGCTAATGGAGGCGGGGGTGACGTCGAGTCAGTACAGAAACTTAGGCACTGCCTGGATTAGGCAAGCACCTTAGTTAACTCGGCCGGTTTCCTTGCGGTACTTGCGGTAGTAGCGGCGGCCGTAGTGGACGGTGCCTACTGCGGCGATGGCCACAACGACTAGGGCGATGATGCCGATGATCGTGGTCAGGGTGTAGTCACCCTCGCCTGCAGTGCCCAGCGGGGTATCCCACACGCCAAGGCCCCAAATGATGATGCCGGCAGCCGGGAGGCAAGACAGGATCAGACCCATGCCCACCCAGGTGGAGGTGCGAAGAAGGGAAGAGTGAGGAGCACCGAAGGATACTGGATCGTAGCCTTCAATGTAGGTGTCCTGAATCTTGCCGGAGAACTCCGGGTAGGTCTCGCTGGCGTAGTCAGCGACTGCGTGGGTGTTATCGCTCATGGCGGAGTCTTTCTGTCTTTCTCTCGTTCCTAGTATTCCTACGGAATAACCTTAGCTTAGTCGTCCTTGCCACGGAAAGCAGCACGTGCACGTTCGCGGGTAACCGCGGATACCGCGGTCAGCGGAACGCCGGCCGGGCAGACATCGGCGCACTCACCGTAGAGGGAGCAGTGGCCGAAGTTGGCTTCCAAGTCATCAACCATGTTGCGGGCACGGCGGCCACGCTCTTCCTTGCCCAACGGCATGAGGGAGAGGTGCACCAGCTTTGCGCCGGTAAACAGGTGAGCCGCACCGTTCGGGCAGGCAGCAACGCAGGCACCGCAGCCAATGCAGGCAGCGTGGTCCAGCGAGTACTCGGAGGTCTCATGGTTGATGTGCATGGTATCCGCATCCGGAGCGGTACCGGCATCCATGGAGACGTAGCCGCCCTGCTCCATCACGTGATCCAGAGCCGCGCGGTCCACGATCATGTCCTTAATGACCGGGTAGGCAGCGGAACGGAACGGCTCCAGTTTAATCGTGTCACCATCGGTGAAGTTGAACAGGCGCTGCTGGCAGGCCGGGGTGTTCTGGCCAGGGCCGTGCGGGCGGCCATTGACGGTCAGGCCGCAGGTACCACAGATGCCCTCACGGCAGTCGGAAGCGAAAGCGAAGGGCTCTTCGCCGCGCTCGATGTAGCCCTCGTTGACGTGGTCCAACAGCTCCAAGATGGACATCTGCTCAGAAGCGTCATCCACCTGGACGGTCTCGAAGTGGCCTTCTTGGGTCGGTCCGGCTTGACGCCAGATCTCAAGTGTCAGTTTCATTACTTGTAGTTCCTTGTCATCAGCGGGATCGAATCAAAGTACAGCGGCTCGGCGTGGCGAATGAATTCGCTCTTATTAGCGCCCGGCTCCCACGCGGAAACAAAGCACCAGTTCTCATCGTCGCGTTCTGCCTCGCCGTCCTCGGTGAGGTGGTCCTCGCGGAAGTGAGCGCCACAGGACTCGTCGCGGTCCAGAGCGTCAACACACATAAGCTCGCCCAGATCCAGGTAGTCGGCAACGCGCAGGCCGTATTCCAGCACCTGGTTCATGTCATTGGCCTCGCCCGGGATGCGGACGTTAGCCCAGAAGTCCTCGCGCAGCTTACGGATCTTGGTGATGGCTTCCTTGAGGTCTTCCACGTTACGGGACACACCGCAGCCGTGGTACAGGATGTCACCCAGCTGGCGGTGGTAGTAGGCCGGACCGTGCGGGTCCTCGCCACGCACGCCCATCAGGCGGTCAATACGCTCCTGTGCCTGTGCCACTGCAGCCTGTGCTTCCTGGGAGTCCTCAGCAAGCTTCTCCTCACCAAGGTGATCGGCCAAGTAGTTCGGGATGGTAAACGGCAGGGTGAACCAGCCATCCACAGAAGCAGACAGCAGGGAGTTAGCACCCAGACGGTTTGCACCGTGGTATGTCCAGGAGCACTCACCGGCGGCAAAGAGGCCGTCGATAGCGGTCATCTCGTTAAAGTCGGTCCACAGGCCACCCATGGTGAAGTGGCAGGTCGGAGCGATACGCATCGGGGTCTCATAAGCGGACTCGCCGATGGCCTCTTCGTACATCTCGATGAGATTAGAGTAGCGCTCGCGGATCTTATCCTTGCCCAGGCGCTCGATGGCGTCACGGAAGTCCAGGTACACCGAGTTGTGCAGCGGTCCAACGCCCAAGCCCTTGTTGATCTGCTGGGAGATGGCGCGGGAAGCAACGTCACGCGGGACCAGGTTGCCGAATGCCGGGTAGCGGCGCTCCAAGAAGTAGTCGCGCTCATCTTCCGGAATCTCATTAGCCGGGCGGTCATCTTCCGGCTTAATCGGAGACCAGATACGGCCATCGTTACGCAGGGACTCCGACATCAGGATGGTCTTGGACTGCCAATCGGAGTTGACCGGAAGACCCGTTGGGTGGAACTGGATGAATGCCGGGGAAGCCAGGTAGGCACCGCTGTCATACGCACGCATCATGGCGCTGGCATTGGAGTTCTTTGCCAGGGTGGACATGTGGAACACGTTGCCGTAGCCGCCAGTACCCAGGATGACGGCGTGACCGGTGAAGGCGGTGAGTTCACCGTTAATCAGGTTGCGGGTGACGATGCCGCCCGCACGCTTCTTACCGCCATCGTTATAGGTGATGATTTCCTGCAGGTCGTGGTGAGCGAAAAGCTCCACATTGCCCAAGCCGATCTGGCGGTAAAGCGCAGAAGTGGTGGACAGCTGCAGCTGCTGGCCTGTTTGGCCACGGGTGTAGTAGGTGCGGGATACCTGCACACCACCGAAGGAACGGGTAGCCAAGGTGCCGCCGTACTCGCGGGCGAATGGTGCGCCGATGGCGTTCATGTGGTCAATCACGCGCACGGACTCGTTGGCCAAGCGCCAGCAATCGGACTCGCGGCAGCGGTAGTCGCCGCCCTTCACGGTGTCCTTGGTGTGGCGGTAGGTGGAGTCATTGTCCACCTTCTTGGCACGGGAGGAGTTAACACCACCCTGTGCGGCGACGGAGTGCGCACGACGCGGGGAGTCATGGAAGGTGAAGACCTTCACCTTGTAGCCCAGCTCGCCCAATGCGGCCGCGGCGGAACCGGCGGACAGGCCGGTACCAACCACGAGAACCTCAAACTTGCGACGGTTCAGCGGGGATACCAGCTGCATGTGGTCCTTTTGGTGGGACCACATATCCTTCATCGGCACGCCGTGCGGCTCTTTAGATTCGAGGATCTTGCCGGCGGTGACGCCCGGAACAATGGACTGTGGGTGCGAGAAATTTGGGTGCTCGCGCTTGAGTTCAGTATTAGTCATGGGTTTCTAACTCCTTTAGCTGACCAAGCCCAGGGCAACGGACAAAGGCATAACGATGTTGCCGATGCAGACAACGGCCGGGATAACGTACGCCAGGATCAGGAAGGTCTGACGCCACTTCGCACCGGTGATACCCAGGTCAGAAGCGGCGAGGCGAATGCCGTGGGTGAGGTGCAGGAACAGGAAGCACATGGCGATCACATACACGATGGTGACCGGCCAGCGGCTGAAGGTAGCAATCATGTTGGCCTTCACCGCACCCTCTGCGAAGTCACCTGGGGCGATGGGCTGTACGCCCATGGTCAGGTCCAGCAGGTGGAAGATGATGAACAGCAACAAGACGATGCCGGAGACCAGCATGGTCTTGGTGGCGAAGGAATCTAGGCCACCCATGAGGTTGCTGCGGCGGAACTTGCCGCGGGATGCCTTGGAGCGGGTAGTCACAGCGATAGCGCCGTAGATATGGGCGATGATGGCAACCAGCAGGACGGCGCGAATGATCCACAATGCGCCCTCATGCGGGAACAACGGCTCGCCCATGGAGCGCAGGAATGCGCCGTATTCATCCAGCGCCTCTTCGCCGCCGTGCGCCGGCAAGTACAACTTCAGGTTGCCGGCCATGTGGCCAACAACGAAGAGGGCGAAAAGCAGGCCAGTGACGGCCATGATGAGCTTCAGAACCCAGGAGGGCACTCCCGGCTTCTGACGGATTGGTTCGTTAGTAATGTGGCCGTGAGCTACTGCCTCACGGTCGGGATTTCTTAAAGTCATGACACCTCCATTGTCGTCCTCACCTTAACCGGGCTTAACCGCTGGTTACCAGTCAATTCCGGCGGTGTTTCACCTAACGGTACGGCGGTACGGTTAAAGTCAGAATTCTTTTAGGTAAGGGTTGCCTTAAAAGCCTCGGGGCAAAACGTCACTACCTTGGCTGCTCGGAATTCCGCAATATTGACGTTGCGTAATTTCCTCCGCAATTGTGAACTTGGTCACCCGGTGTTACTGGAGTGACCACCTTACCCCTTTATGCGTCAAACTTTCGCATGAAACCCACATGCAGCCCACAGGGAGGTGAACATTCTTTGCAAGATCTTTGCGATTAGGGTGCACACCCGCAGGCCAGCCAGTAACCTTGCCGGCATGAGTAAGACGTATGTGGGATCCCGCCTTCGCCAGCTTCGCCGTGAGCGCGATCTCAGTCAGGCTTCCCTTGCTGCGACGCTGGGGCTCTCTGCCAGCTACGTCAATCAGATCGAGCACGACGTCCGCCCGCTCACCGTCCCGGTGCTCCTGCGCATCACGGAGGTCTTCGGCGTCGATGCCACCTTCTTCTCCCGTGACGATGACTCCCGCCTTCTTGCCGAGATCCAGGACGTCATCCAGGACAAGGAGCTCTGCCCCTCCCCTGTCGAGCTGCAGGAGCTCTCCGAGCTCGTCTATAACCACCCCACCGTGGCTCGCACGCTGGTGGATGTCCACCGTCGCTACCGCAATGTGCGCGATAAACTCTCGCTAGCCACCGATACCCGCCGCACCACCGAGGCCACCCAGGCCTTATCCATGCCGCACGACGAGGTGCGCGACTTCTTCTACGCTCGCCAAAACTACTTGGACAACCTGGACCACCATGCAGAGCAGCTTGCCGACGCCCTCTCGGTCACCCACTTCGGCATCCGCGACACCGAACACGCCCTCGCGCAGCGCCTGCGTGATCGCCACAACGTAGATATCCACATCACTTCCCAGATGGATGGCACGCTACACAGCTTTAACCGTGACACCGGCGAGTTCCGGCTCGCGTCGCGCCTGAGCGAAGGCCAGCGCGCCTTCCGCATGGCCGCGGAGCTGAGCTTCCTCGAGGCCGGGGAGGACATCGCCGCCCTAGTGAAGGAGGAACCGTTTACCTCGGATGCTTCACGCAACCTCGCACAGCGCGGCTTGGCTAGCTACTTCGCCGCCGCCACCGTGATGCCCTATATACTGATGCATTCCGAAGCCGAGCGCTCCGGCTACGACGTAGAATACCTCTGCCAGGTCTTCGGCGTGGGCTATGAATCCGTGGCCTCCCGCCTGTCCACCCTGCAGCGCGATAACCTGCGCGGCATTCCTTTTACTTTTGTCCGCGTCGACCGCGCAGGAAACATGTCCAAGCGCCAATCCGCCACCGGCGTGCACTTTTCCAATAATGGCGGCACCTGCCCGCTGTGGAATGTCTACGAGACCTTCACCCAGCCCGGCATTATCTCCCGCCAGCTGGCCCAAATGCCCGATGGCCGCAACTACCTGTGGATTTCACGCGCCGTCCAGCACCACCAAGGGCGTTTTGGCGATACCGATAAGCTCTTCGCCATCGGGCTAGGCTGCGAAGCCCGCCACGCCGACCGCACCGTCTACGCCGAAGGTCTCGACCTCACCGACCTCTCCTCGGCCACCCCCATCGGCTCCGGCTGCCGCACGTGCCCGCGCGAGAACTGCGCGCAGCGCGCCTTTCCGCCCATCAATGAGGTCATCAACGTCGATGCCCACCGCTCCGCCGTTGCGCCGTACTAGCGTCTTGGGCGCCAATCGACCTACTCGAAAACTACTCGAAAGCTACTCGAAAGAGCTCGTTTCGAGTAAATAACGTTATGACCTGCCGGTTTGGCAGTACTCGAAAACTACTCGAAAGCTACTCGAAAAATTTTCGAGTAGCAGTGAGGGTTGCGCGCGTTATGCACACAAAGAGCATCGGCACCGCTGATCCTCCTGCTCCGTGTGGGCGGAGGAGGATCAGCGGTGCCGATGCTGTTGCCGTTGTGGCGTGCCGAGGTCCTATCCTCCCGCCGCTGCTGGGGCGGTGGTGGGAGAAAAGGTGGACGTCGGCAAGCAGCCCTGCTTAGAGGTTAATCATGTGGCCGCCAATACCCTCGGCAGCTTCCTTCATGGCCTCAGAGAGGGTCGGGTGGGTGTGAACGTTGCGGCCGATTTCCTCAGCGGTAAGGTCGAAGCGCTGCGCCAGGGTCAGCTCTGGCAGCAGCTCGGAAACGTTGGAGCCCACCATGTGGCCACCGATGAGCTCGCCGTACTCGCCGTCCGCGATGAGCTTGACAAAGCCCGCGGTCTCATTGAGGCCAGCAGCCTTGCCGTTAGCGGAGAACGGGAAGGTAGCGACCTTGATATCGCGATCCGCGAACTTCTCCTTGGCAGCCTCTTCGGTGTAGCCAAAGGAAGCGACCTGCGGGTTGCAGAAGGTAGCGCGCGGCATATTCATGTAGTCGCCCAAAAGCTGGGTCTCCACGCCGGCGATGGTCTCTGCAGCCACAACGCCCTGGGCCTCAGCAACGTGGGCGAGCTGCAGCTTCGCGGTGACGTCACCGATGGCGTAGATGTGGTCGACGTTGGTACGCATGGTGTCATCGATGGCAATAGCGCCGCGCTCGGTGAGCTCAACGCCGGTGTTCTCCAGGCCGAAGCCCTCGGTGCGCGGGGCGAAGCCGATGGAGATCATGGCACGGTCCACGGTGAGGGTGTCCTGCTTGGAGCCGTCCTTGGACTCCACCTCAACGGTGACATTATCGCCGTTGTCCTTCACGGAGGTGGTCTTGTAGCCGGTCAGCAGCTTGACGCCGAGCTTCTTGTACTCCTTGGCAATGGCCTTGGAGACGTCCTTGTCCTCGTTCGGTAGGACGCGATCCATGAACTCCACGATGGTGACGTCCACGCCGTAGTTGGACAGAACATAAGCAAATTCCATGCCGATGGCGCCGGCGCCGACGATGACCATGGACTTCGGGGCCTCATCGTTGAGGATCTGCTCCTCGTAGGACACGATATTGCCGCCGAGCTCTACGCCCGGCAGAGACTTGACCACGGAGCCGGTAGCGATGATGCAGTCATCGAAGGTGACGGTCTTACCCTTGTCATCACCATCGGTGATTTCGATGGTCTTATCGTCCTTGAAGGAGCCAAGGCCGTTGATCTCGGTGATCTTGTTCTTCTTCATCAGGTAATGGACACCCTTGACGATGCCCGCGGAAACCTTGCGGGAACGCTTGTGGGCAACACCGAAGTCGAAGGAGACATCGCCGGAAATGCCGAAGTCCTTGGCCTCGTGGTTGAAGGTGTGGGCAACCTCAGCGTTCTTCAGCAGCGCCTTGGAAGGGATGCAGCCTACGTTGAGGCAGACACCGCCCCAGTACTGCTTCTCGATTACGGCAACTTTCTTACCAAGCTGAGCTGCACGGATGGCGGCCACGTAGCCGCCAGGGCCCGCGCCGAGTACTACTACGTCATAATGTTCATTAGTCACGCCCTTTAGGATACGTAACTTTGCCCTCCATGTCGCGCATTGGGTCACACTCTTGTGCCCGAGTCCCCCACGCTTCGGGGGTAAAACGCGCAAAGGCCCTGCACGGTGGCGTCGGCAAGCGCGCGACGCCCCCACGCAGGGCTATGGGCTCGGTGTTTTAGAACAGGCCGAGAGCCAATGCGGCGGCGGAGGACATGGAGGAACCCATGTGCAGGAACTGGCCCAGAACTTCATTGATGGATACGAGGATGGAATCGAAAATGTTCATTATGCTTCTTTCTGTGTTTTTACTTGCCTAGAGCGAGGGATGGGCCCGGGGATGGGGACCGCATTATTCACACGTTTAGTACTAGCGGAGATTGTAGCGCCACCGTTACATACGCGCTGCGTTCAGAATTATGACACACAAACCACATGCGCCACAGGTTTTGCTACATTAAAAGGGCTATTAAGGCATAGAGTCTTGCTAACACTCCCGCTATGCGGAACGATACCTACTGAGAAGATTCTCTTAATTCGAGGAAGCTAAAAATATGCATACTTTGCGCTCTATCGGCTCCAGCGTCGCAGGCATCGCCATCGCGGCAGGAGTCCTCTCCGCCCCTATCGCCTCCGCCGTCGAGCCGGCCGAGATCCAGGGTGACGCCACCCCGTCCACCATCCGCGAGGTTAACCTCACCGACTCGGCGGATGCGGAAAACATCAACTACGCCATCACCACCGAAGGTGAAAACCGCGTGGTGGATATTGCCGAGCTGAAAGATAAGGACAAGTGGAAGGGCTACGCCTTCGGCCACAAGAGCGGCCAGGGCAAGCACTACGGCAACCACGTTAAGGCCCTGACCGCCACCTCCGCCGCCATGGGCGGCCGCGAGGTTCCGCTGGCGGTCATCACCCCAGACGGCAATTTTGATAAGAAGCGCCCCACCCTGTACCTGCTCAACGGCGCCGGCGGCGCCGAGCAGGGCATGGACTGGCTGACCGCCACCACCAACCACGACATCGACCCTGAGACCGAGGGTATGCAGGACATGGTGGACTTCTACACGTCCAAGGACGTCAACGTGGTCATCCCCCAGGCCGGCGCCTTCTCCTATTACACCGACTGGGTATCTTCCCCGAATAGCGGCTACCTCAAGGGCCCGCAGAAGTGGGAAACCTTCCTCACCAAGGAGCTGCCGGACGCACTGGAGAAGCACATCGGCGGCAATGGCAAGCGCGCGATTGCCGGCATGTCCATGTCCGCGACCTCCTCCCTGCTACTGGCGGAGCACAACCCGGGCTTCTACAACGCCGTGGGCTCCTTCTCTGGCTGCGCTGCCACCTCTCGCCCACTGCCGCGCCTATACACCCAGCTGACCGTCAACCGTGGCGGTGGCTCGGCCGACCAGATGTGGGGCGCTATGGGCAGCGAGTACAACGTGTACAACGATGCCTTGGTGAACGCTAACCCGAATAACCTGGGCAAGTCCGAGACCTATGTTTCGGTCAACTCCGGTCTGGGCGGCGCCAATGACTGGGGCGCTAAGGGTTCGTCCACCCTCATCGTTGAGGGCGGCGTCATCGAGGCCGCGATGAACTCCTGCACCCATGACCTCAAGGCCAAGATGGACTCCCAGGGCATGAAGGCGGACTGGAACTTCCGCAATACCGGCACCCACTCCTGGCCGGGCTGGCGCAATGACCTCTTCACCTCCTGGGCAACATTCGAGCGCGGCTTTAACAAGGACGCTGCAGAACGACCGGCCGCACCGGCGGTAGAGGCTAATGAGCTTTCCATCGAGGCACCGCAGGCCGAGGAAGATGCGCAGGTTAAGGACGCCCCGAGCGCCGCTGACCAGTCCCCGGACAAGGACTTTGTCGAGGGCAAGGACGCAGAGGGCGCAGCGGCTCCGAACGCTGCGGAGGCTGCAGCGGCCGCCGAGGCTGCTGTCGCTGCCGAATAATCAGGAATTCATTAACTACAGGAAAGAAGCACTATGAAGCGCCTTAGCTCCATCCTGGCCGCCACCGCCGTGTGCGCCGGCCTAGCATCCGCCCCGCTGGCGGGGGCCGCACAGCTCACCCCGCAGCAGGTAGCAGGCAACGCTGCCCAGTCCACCTTGGCCCCGTTGGAGGTCACCCCGGAGCTGGAGCAGCAGACTTGGTACCAGAAGTACAAGGACGATCCGCGCGTCGATAAGCTGCAGGCCACCTCCCCGGCCATGAATGGCCGCAAGATTCCGCTGGCTGTCATTCGCGCGACGGACGAGAACCGCCCGACCATCTACCTGCTCAATGGCGCAGGCGGCGCGGAGCAGGACATGGACTGGCTGAAGCTTTCCGATGCCGTCGATTTCTACCACTCCAAGAACGTCAACGTCGTCATCCCGCAGGCCGGTGCTTTCTCCTACTACACCGACTGGGTATCCGAGCCGAACTCTAAGTACCTCAAGGGCCCGCAGAAGTGGGAAACCTTCCTTACCAAGGAACTGCCGGGCGCCATCGAGGGCCACATCAAGGCCGATAACCACCGTGCCATCGCGGGCATGTCCATGTCCGCAACCTCCTCCCTGCTGCTGGCGGAGCACAACCAGGGCTTCTACGACGCGGTCGGTTCCTACGCTGGCTGCGCAGCCACCGCTTACCCGGTAGAGCACAAGGCCGTTGAGCTCACCGTTAACCGCGGCGGCGCTACCGCGGAGCAGATGTGGGGCCCGTTCGGCTCTCCTACCAACCGCTATAACGACGCGATGATGAACCACGAGAAGCTGCGTGGCACGGAGCTGTACATCTCTTCCGGTTCCGGTCTGGCCGGCAAGGAGGATACCTTCTCCTATAATGTGGCTAAGGGCTACAACCCTGCCACCGCTGCTTTGGGCTCCGCTCAGCTGCAGGTGGAAGGCGGCGCCATCGAGGCTGGTGTGAACTACTGCACCCACAACTTCAAGGCCAAGCTGGACCAGGCTGGCATCCCGGCAACCTATAACTTCCGCAATACCGGCACCCACTCCTGGCCGCATTGGATTGCGGACCTTAAGGACTCCTGGCCGGTCTTCGAGCGCGCTTTCAATAAATAAGCTCGTTTCTTTCCGCGGCTAAAAGGGCGGTAGGCTTGCAGCATTATGAAGTTGCTTCCTACCGCCCTTTCGCGTGCCCACACTGATCCTTATACCGGCGTAGATTTTAATCTCGGTTTCGAGGTTTCCCACTACACGCTGGATCTGACCTACCGCGTGGAGCCCAACCTGCTCCACGGCGAGGCTACTTTGGCCATCCGGGCCCATGAAGATTTGGGGTCCCTGACCCTAGATCTAGGCGGGGCGATGGTGGCCCGGCGCGTGACCGCACAGGGTGCGCCGCGGGTGGCTAAATTCCGCCAATCCTCCGGGAAGCTGCGCCTGCGTTTCGCAGAAGAGGTTGCAGCCGGCACAGAGTTTGAGCTGGTGATTCGCTATGGCGGCAGCCCGCGGCCGATCCGCACCACCTGGGGCGAGATCGGCTGGGAAGAAACCGAGTCCGGTTCGCTGGTGGCCAGCCAGCCCAATGGCGCGCCGAGCTGGTTCCCCTGCGACGATACGCCTTCTGCCAAGGCACTCTATGACATCATCATTACGGCCGATGATCCCTTCATCGTGGTGTCCAATGGTGGCCTTGTCTCCCGCCGGGCGGGCGGTTCCACCACGCGCTGGCACTACCGCACCCGCGAGCCCATGGCCACCTATTTGGCGACGGTGCAGGTAGGAGATTTCTCTAGTTTTGATCTGGGACCTTCCACGCGCGCTTGGGCGCCGGCTGAGTTGCGCGATCGCGTGCTGGATGAATTTGCCCAGCAGCAGGAAATGGTGGACTTCTTCGCCTCCATTTATGGCCCCTACCCATTTGCGGATTACCAGGTGGTCATCACGGAAGATGAGCTAGAAATCCCGCTGGAGGCGCAGGGCCTGTCCATCTTTGGCTCCAATCATATTAAGGGCGACCACGCCTTCGAGCGCCTTATTGCGCACGAGCTCTCGCACCAGTGGTTCGGCAATTCCGTGGGCCTGAGCGAGTGGAAGGATATCTGGCTCAACGAGGGATTTGCCTGCTACAGCGAGTGGCTATGGGCCGAGCACAAGGGCGAGACCACCGCGCACGAGGCGGCGCGTTCCCACTACCACGTCTTGGGACGCAAGGCACAGGACCTCACCGTTTCTGATCCGGGTGCGCGCGATATGTTCGATGACCGCGTGTATAAGCGCGGCGCCTTGGCTGTGCATGCCATTCACCGCCTGCTTGGCGACGCCTTCTTTAGCACCCTCCGCAGCTACCTCACCGAGCACCAACATTCGGTGGTGGAGCCTTCCATGTTGCTGGATACCTTCCGCGCCGCCGCTCCTGACGCCGCGCTTTTCGACGCCACCGTAGACGCTTGGCTCAACCAGAAGGCCCTTCCTCCCTTCCCGAATTAGTGGTTTTGGTCCCGCTTTGCGGGGTTTTGGCTGCGTTTTCTTGGGGAATGTCTAATCTATTGACCAATCCCTTCTTTCCTGTTGACGGGGTGTTTTATCTGGGTAAGATAGAACATGTAAACGAAAAGGAAGGGAGGGATCATGCAGACCACCAAGCACGCGGAGATAGACTCCGCCATCGCACAGGTTGCCACTGGGCTCACCCAATTGCGCGGCCTCATGCAAGATCCTTCCGATCTGTCTTTCGAGCTTCTTCATCCACATTTCGAACACTTGGAGCGGGCGCTAGGCAATAAGTCCACCATCGATGCCGCCTTCGCTTTCATCGCGGAGCGGGATGACGCCGGCCGCCGCGTTGGTTCTTCCAAGGCCAAGGACTACCTAACTACGCGCCTAGGCCTTACCGATGCCGAGGCCGCCGCCCGCCTCCGCAATGGACGCAACCTCTTCGCACCCATTCCCGATCCGGAGCCGGCTCCCCCTGCGGACCCCGATGCTGACGATGCCGCACGCGCCCAAGCCGAGGAAGAAGCCCGCCGCCGCGCCGACCGCGAGCGCCGCGAGGAGGAAAAGCGCCGCAAGAAGCTCTTTGAGGAAGAACCCATCCCCGAGCGCATCCTCAACCTCATCGAGAATGAGCTACGTAGCCTCAGCAAGTACGCCATCCCCGGCCCGAGCGAGCTGCGCAACCAAGCCCTCGAGCAGGCCAAGCACCGCTCCTTCGATTCCCTGCGCGAGTGGCTGCGTAAGGCAGTTCGCAAGGCAAATAAGCACGCCCTTAATCCTGCCGGCGAACCCGACCCACACGCCGCTACCCGCAAGCGCCGCTTTAGCATCTCCCGCCAAGATGCTGACGGCGGTGTGCATATCTCCGGCTACCTAGACGCCTCTGCGGCCGCCATCCTCGCCAGCGCCTTTGCCCCCGCCAAAAATAAGGGCAGCGCGGATCTCAGCGCCGAAGATGATACCCGCACCTATGCCCAGCGCATGGCGGACCAATTGACCGCCGCCTTGTCGAGCTACCTTTCTGACACCCAAAAGAACTCCGACGGTCTCGGCTCCTTCTTCGTCGCCACCACCTTGGAGGAGCTGGAAGCGATGGGCGGAGATACCCGTTTCGCCACCAGTACCGGCATCGAGCTCACCCCGCTCGACCTTCTCCGCCTCGGCGGCGCGCGGCACGACTTCTTCTGTGCCGTGGACGACAAGGGCTTCCCCCTCGAGCTTGGCCGCACCAAGCGCACCGCGTCCCTCTGGCAGAAGCTCGCCCTCGCGGCCTCCGAACTCGTCTGCACCCACCCCGAGTGCCACCGCCCTTGGCAGGATTGCGACGTCCACCACCTCCAAGCCTGGTCCCACGGCGGTGCCACCGATCTCAAGAACCTCACGCTGCTGTGTCGCCGGCACCACGTGGACAATAACGACTACCGCGATGGCCGCAACGGAATGGGACACGCCGAGCGGGACCCCGACACGGGCCGGGTAGGATACCGAGCCGCCCACGCCAACGGCTTATCGCCCACCGTGGAGGTCAACGACCACCCCGCCGCGGAACAAGCCCCAGCCCGCAGGCTCACGGATCCGCCTTCGCCACCGCCGTCACCACCAGGGGCGGCCTGACCGGGGCCCGCGGCCTGCCACAGCCGCGCGCCCGACTGCCCTACACTGGATAACCATGCAAACGATGCTCGTCACTGGCGGCGCCGGTTTTATCGGCGCCAATTTCGTGCGCCTAATATGCCAGGCGCGCCCCGATACCCGCGTTACGGTGCTCGATAAGCTCACCTACGCCGGAAACCGCGCCAACCTCGCCGGCCTCGATATCGACCTCGTGGAGGGGGATATCGCCGATCCCGCCACCGTAGAACCGCTCGTCGCCGCTGCGGATGTAGTGGTTCATTTTGCCGCCGAGTCCCATAACGACAATTCTTTGCGCGACCCCTCGCCCTTCATCCACACGAACCTCGTAGGCACATTCACCCTTCTGGAAGCCTGCCGCAAGCACGATACCCGCCTCCACCATGTCTCCACTGACGAGGTTTTCGGCGACCTCGAGATAGGAGCAGCGACCAAATTTAGCGAGCACACCGCCTACGCTCCCTCCAGCCCGTACTCAGCCACCAAGGCGGGGTCTGACCACCTCCTGCGAGCATGGGTGCGTTCCTTCGGGCTGCGCGCGACCATCTCAAACTGCTCCAATAATTACGGGCCGTACCAGCACATTGAGAAGTTCATCCCCCGCCAAATCACCAATATCCTCTCCGGACACACGCCCAAGCTCTACGGCACGGGCGAGCAGGTGCGCGACTGGATCCACGTCGATGACCACAACAAAGCGGTGCTCGCCATCCTCGAGCGGGGCCGCATCGGCGAGACCTACAATATCGGCGCGGACCAAGAAGATATTAATAATAAGCAGGTCATTGAGCTGATCTGCGAAATCATGGGCCACACCCGCAATGGGCGCGCACTCTATGAGCACGTAGCGGACCGCCCCGGCCACGATCAGCGTTATGCCATGGACGCCACCAAGCTGCGTCGCGAGCTGGGCTGGGCCCCGCGGTTCACGGATATCCGCGCCGGTCTCGAAGACACCATCGCGTGGTATCGCGATAACGAAGGCTGGTGGAAGCCCGAGAAAGAAAACGTGGAAGCCCGCTACAAGCAGCAAGGACAGTAGATATGCGTATTACCGAAACCGCCATCCCGGGGCTGCTCATCATCGACCTCGACGTGCACAGCGATAACCGCGGCTGGTTTAAGGAGAATTGGCAACGCGAAAAATTCACCGGCCTCGCGCCCGAGCTCGCGAGCTTCCAGCCGGTACAGAACAATATTTCTTATAACCACGCCGGAGCCACCCGCGGCCTGCACGCCGAGCCGTGGGACAAACTCGTCTCGGTGGCGCACGGCAAGATCTTCGGCGCGTGGTGCGATTTACGCGAGGGATCGGAGAGCTTTGGCGAGGTCGTCACCCACGAGGTGGGGCCGGAGACAGCGGTGTTTGTGCCGCGGGGCGTCGCTAATGGCTTTCAGGCGCTGGAGGAAACCTCCTACTGCTACCTGGTCAATGAGCATTGGTCGGCCGAGGCGCGCTATGCCGCGGTGAACCTCGACATCGTCGACTGGCCGCTAGAGCCCACCGAGATTTCGGACAAGGACAAGCAGCACCCCGATCTTGCAGAGGTGAGCCCGATGCCCGCCCGCCGTATCCTCGTCACAGGCGCGAATGGGCAGTTGGGGCGGGCATTGAAGCGCCTGCTTGCCGACGCCGAATTTTGCACCCACGCCGACTTCGACATCACCAATCCGCCGGAACGGAATTGGAAGCAGTACTCGGCCATCATTAATTGCGCGGCGTATAACGACGTCAACGGCGCCGAAAACGACCGCGCCGCCGCTTGGGCCGTCAACGCGGAGGGACCTGCAAAGCTGGCGCGCATCGCCGCAGAAAACCAGATCACGCTGGTGCATGTCTCGAGCGACTATATCTTCGATGGGGCGAACGAGGTCCACTCCGAGGAGGAGCTACCGTCGCCGCTCAGTGTATACGGGGCGTCGAAAGCCGCGGGTGATACCGCCGCGCAGACGGCGCCGCAGCACTACGTCATTCGTACTTCCTGGGTCTTTGGTGATGGTGAGAATTTCATGTCCACCATGCGCCGGCTGGCCGCTAAGGGCGTGGAGCCGAAAGTCATCCATGACCAGCGCGGGCGGCCCACGTTTGCCGAGGATCTTGCCAAGGGCATCGTCCACCTGCTCAATTCCGACGCGGACTACGGCGTGTATAACCTGTCTAACTCGGGCGATACCGTGGGCCGCGATGAGATTGCCATGGCCGTGTTCATCGGGCTCGGCCACGACCCGGCCGAGGTCACTCCGGTGAGCACCGAGCAATACCGCGAGATCGCGGGCCCCGAGGCGCCGCGCCCCAAGGAGTCGACGCTTGCGCTAGATAAAATCGAGGCTACGGGCTTCAAGCCGCAGAATTGGCGCGCGGCCCTTGCCCTGTATTTGGCGCTGTACCCGGAGGATTAATGAAAGGCATCATCCTGGCCGGCGGGTCCGGCACGCGGCTCTACCCGATTACCAAGGGCATCTCGAAGCAGCTCATGCCCATTTATGACAAGCCGATGATTTACTACCCGCTAACCACGCTCATTCAAGCGGGTATTCGGGAAATTCTCATCATTACCACCCCAGAGGATGCGGGGGCCTTCCAGCGACTCTTTGGCGATGGATCGCAGCTCGGGCTCATGATCGATTACGCGGTCCAACCGCGGCCGGAGGGTCTCGCGCAGGCCTTTTTGATTGGCGAGGATTTTATTGGAGACGACAGTGTCGCGCTGGTGCTCGGCGATAATATCTTCCACGGCTTCGGCGGCGAGCTCGCCCACTGCCAAGATCCGGAGGGCGGCATCATCTTCGCCTACGAGGTCTCGGACCCGCAGCGCTATGGTGTTGTGGAATTCGACGCCGCGGGCCATGCGCTGAGCATCGAGGAAAAGCCAGAAGTGCCGCGGTCGAACCACGCGGTGGTGGGCTTGTACTTCTACGACAACTCGGTGGTGGAGATAGCCAGGGGCATCAAGCCCAGCGGCCGCGGCGAACTGGAAATCACGGCCGTGAACGAAGAGTACCTGCGCCGCGGCGAGCTCAATGTCCAGCGCCTGCACCGCGGGAGCGTGTGGCTCGATACAGGAACGGTGGACTCGATGAGCGAGGCCTCCGCCTACGTCGAGGTGATGCAAAAACGCACCGGGATCGTTATCGGATCGCCCGAGGTCGCCGCATATGAGGCGGGCTTTATCGACCGCGCCCAGCTAGAAAAACTCGCCGAGCCGTTACTCAAGTCCGGCTACGGCGAGTACCTGCGGGCGTTTTAGAGGCTAGTAGCCGCGCTCGATGTATTCGTCGATGCGCGCGGCCTCCGCGCCCACCGTGGTGGCGTCGCCATGCCCTGGCAGGACCTTGGTGTCCTCCGGCAGGGTGAAGACGACGTTCTTCAGCGACTCGATGATGACGTCGAAGTCGGAGTACTTGCGGCCAGTGGCGCCTGGACCGCCGTTGAAGAGCGTATCGCCCGACAGCAGCGTCTCGCCCACGTGCAGCACCACGCAGCCCGGCGAGTGACCCGGGGTGTGGTAGACCGTAATCTTCTCGCCGCCAATATCGAACTGACCGCGGTCCGCCAAGGGCGTGTACGGAGCATCGCCATTGGATTCCTGCCACAACATATCATCGTCTGGGTGCAGGTAGACCTCGGTATCGAAGCGCTTGGCGGCCTCAGGAGCGAGCTCGCAGTGGTCATTGTGCGCGTGGGTGAGCAAGATGCCTTCCACACGACGGTCGCCCACGAGCTCCGCTACCGCATCGAGGTCGTGGGAGGGGTCCACGACGTAGACACTGGAGTCATCGCCCACGACGTAGACATTATTGTCCACGTCCCACTCGCCGCCATCGAGGCGGAACTTGCCAGAAGTAACCGTGCTATCGATACGCATTAGAACTCCACCACAGAACGCAGAACCTTGCCGGACTTCATGGTGGCGAAGGCCTGCTCGACGTCGTCAAGCGCAATGCGCTCGGTGACGAACTTGTCCAGCGGGAAGTTGCCGGCCTTGGACAGCGCTACGTAAGCGGGGAAATCGCGCTCTGGGAGGCAATCGCCATACCACGCAGGCTTGATGGAACCGCCGCGGCCGTAGAGATCAATGGCCGGAATGTCCACGTGGTCGGTGAGGTTCGGCACGCCCACCATGACCATGCGGCCGGCGTGGTCGCGAGAGTAGAAGGCCTGGCGCCAGGTGAGCTGGATTCCCACGGCGTCGATGGAAACATCGGTGCCGAAGCCGCCGGTGAGCTCGCGGACGGCGTCAATAACCTCCTGCTCCGAAAGGTCCTTGGAGCAGATGGTATCGGTCGCGCCGAACTCGCGGGCGGTCTCCAGCTTGGCCTCGTCGATATCCACGGCGATGATCTTCGCCGCGCTCGCCAGCTTGGCGCCCGCAATGGCCGCCATGCCGACGCCGCCGCAGCCAAAGACAGCGACGGACTCGCCGAGCTGGATATCGCCGGTATTCACGGCAGCGCCGAGGCCCGCCATGATGCCGCAACCCAGCAGGCCAGCGGCGGCTGGGTCGGTGTCTTCTACCTTGGTGCACTGGCCCTCGTGGACCAGGGTCTTCTCCGCGAAGGAACCAATGCCCAGCGCAGGGGTAAGTTCGGTGCCGTCCTCGAGGGTCATCTTCTTGGAGGCGTTGTGGGTATTGAAGCAGTACTTTGGCTCGCCCTTCTTGCAGGCGCGGCACTCGCCGCACACGGCGCGCCAGTTCAAAATGACGAAGTCGCCTTCCTCCACGTGGGTGACCGCAGAACCTACGGTCTCTACTACGCCTGCGGCCTCGTGGCCGAGTAGGAAGGGGAAGGCGTCTTCAATATCGCCATCGCGGTAGGCAAGGTCGGTGTGGCACACACCACAGGCTTGGACGCGCACGATGACGTCGTTAGGGCCGGGATCAGGAACGACAATGTTGACGGTTTCGACTTCCGCACCCTTGGAGCGGGCAATAACAGCTTTTACAGTCATGCGCCCGAGCGTACCTATATTTTCAAAACGGGCGCATTACTGAAAACCCTTTTTAGGAGCGGGCGATGACGTTGGCCGCATGCTCATGGCCACGCTGGTTCATGTGGATGGGCAGGTTGCCGTCACCACCAGTAAAGTCCACCAGACCAGCCCACATGCGCTGGTTTGCATCGGCGCACATGCCGTTATTGCGGGTAGAGGGCTTCATATCCAGGAACTGCACGCCGGTGCGCGCCGCTAGGTCCACCTGCATCCACTGGGCCTTATTCTCAAAGTCCTGGATTGGCGGCAGGAAGGTGGAATCGGCCGGGCGCGGGCCGAAGTGGAAGAGGCAGTAGTACGGGCCGGAACCGATGGTGGGATATCCCACGATCTGGACACGGGCATTCGGAGCCGCGCGCTTGATGCGCTCGATCTGCGGAGCGGTGCGGTCCGCGAATTGCTTACGAATCTGCGGCAGGTTGAGCTCGCGGTGGTTATAGGTGTCATTGAAACCGGTAGTAATAACTACGCGGTTGGTAGCCGGAGTCAGCGCACCGCTGCGGATGGCCGCATCCACCTGCTGGGAAACCTGCGGACCGCGAGACATGGACACGGCACCGGAGCAGGAGAAATCCCGCACCGGAAGGCGCAGCTTGGCGCCGGCGCGCTTGGCGTAGTTATTGGAGGTAGGGCAATCTACGCCCACACCTTTAGAGGGATCGTAGCGGTGGGCGAAGTAGGAGCCGGCATCTGGATCCGCAAGGACGGAATCGCCGAAGGCTACTAGGTTGCGCTCCGCGGCGGTGGCCTGCGGCGCGACAGCCAGGCCTACGACGGCCAGCGCGGACGCCATCACGGAGAGGACTTTGAGCTGCAGAGATTTCATGAGATCCTCTTCTAGAAACACCAGTAACTTCAGATAACTATAGTCACTTCTGTAACATATTTCGAGTTGGCGGCAACACCGCCCGCCTCTCTCACGATATCGTCCATGGTTATCTTTTCGTTATCTTCGCTAATTTGGAGCTTTCCCGATCGTGAATTTTTCTGATTTCACATTCCACGCTGCAGCCCTCGGCCGGTTCGTGCCGGCGCTTCTTAACGCCGGACTCATCAGCCACCAAGGCGGCGCGAAGGCCCAGCTCAACCTGCTGCCGAACTTGGCCCGCTACCGCTTCACCACCGCGCGCGAGATCGAACAAGGCTACCTCGCCTGCCCGGAGCGTTTGGCGCTTATCGACGACGACGGCACCCTCACCTACCGCCAGCTGCGCACCCACACCCAGGGCTTTGCCCGCTACCTCCGCTCGCTGGACCTGCCCGAGATTCGCCTCGGCGTGATGGCGCGCAACGGCCGCGGCATCATCATTCCGCTCGGCGCCAAGGGCTATGTGGGCGCTTCTATTTACCTGCTCAACGTGGGCTCCTCGCCGGAGCAGTTGGCCGGCTGCATTGAAGAAAACGGCATCAATGTGCTCGTCGTGGATGATGAATTCATCGACCGGGTGGACACCGATATCCCCGTAATCATCGCGCACGATACCGGGGCAAGCGAGCTGCCGAAGTTAGACAAGATTGTAAAGAATCCACCGGCCGTGGAGCTGCCGCGCTTCCCCAAGCACGGCCCGATTGTGCTCATGTCCTCCGGCACCACCGGCATTCCGAAGGGTATTGTGCGGCCGGAGCCGACCCTGCCAGTGGTGCTGGCCTCCATCGTGGATACGATTCCGTGGTGCGCCGACCAGCGCCTGCAGCTCACCGCCTCCATTTTTCACACCTGGGGCTGGGCCTGCATCAATATCGCGCTCGGCCTGCGCAATACCGTCGTCACCCGCCGCGTATTCGACGCGGAGCAGGTGCTTGACGATGTCCAGCGCTACCGCCTCGATGGCATGATCTCCTCCCCCATCTTCTTTAAGCGCTTGGTGGAGCGGGACCCAGCCGGTGAGTTCGATACCTCGAGCCTGAAATTCATCGCCTCGGCCGGCAATGCGCTGACCCCGGAGGTGGTCAAGGAGACCAATGAGCGCTTCGGCGCCATCCTGTGCAACGTGTACGGATCCACCGAGCTCGCGCTCGCGACGACCGCCACCATGGATCAGGTAGCCGCCAACCCCACCATCGCCGGGCGCGTGGCCTCGGGCACGAAGCTGCGCATCCTCGATAAGGAGGGCCACCCGGTTCCGCGCGGCGAGGTGGGAGAGATCTACCTGACCAACTCCACCGCGATGACCGGCTATACCAACCCGAACCTGCGGCTCAACAAGGTGGACGGGCTCATTTCCATCGGCGATTTGGGCTACATCGACGAGCACGACTTCCTGCACGTGGTCGGCCGCGCCGATGACATGATCATCGTCGGCGGCGAAAACGTCCACCCGCAGTCCGTCACCGAGGTCCTCGAGGCCATGCCCGGCATCCACGAGGTTCATGCTGGCGGCGTAAAGGATAGCGAGACCTTCCAACGCATCGCCGTGTGGGCGGTGCCTACTGCCGACGCCGCCGGAAAGGCCCTCACCGCCGACGCCATCCGCGACTGGGTCCGCACCAAGCTCGCCGATCACTCCGTGCCGCGCGACGTGCACTTCCTGGCCAAGCTCCCGCGCAACGCCACCGGCAAGGTGGTCCCGCGCCTGCTCAATAACCACGGCGAGGCTTAGCGCGCACCTCCCCCGAATACGCGAAAGGCCGCAGGCTATACACCTGCGGCCACTGTGGAGCCGCCTGCGAGAATCGAACTCGCGACCTTTTCATTACGAGTGAAATGCTCTACCGACTGAGCTAAGGCGGCGCGCTGCTCGGCATACGCCAGTGCAGCAAGAGAAAGTTTAACCTAGGGGCGCCGCGGAATAGAAATCGGCCCCCAACTATTCACCCATTTACAGACACGCGCGGCGCAGCCGGCCCACTAGCCCGTCAAAGGCAATCTGCGTGCCGACGTTTTGGGTCAGCTGCTCGCGGCACAACGTGATGGCCGCCTGGCAGTCCAGCAAGCCTTCCTCACTCACGCGTTGCGCGAGCTCGCCAGAAAGTCCAGCGAAGTCCGGGTGGGTCAGATCCACCCGCGCGCCCACCTTCTGCATGAGCGCATCGCGGTAGACGCCGGAGAGATCGATAAGCACCAAATCCAGGTTGTCGATCACGCGGCGCTTCGCCCGCTTTTTGTGCTGGTCCTGCAGGTCCTTGATGGCGGAGCGGGCGTCGCGCTGCGCCTTAGCCGCGCCTTTGCCCTTCGCACCCACGCCGAGGGTCTGTTCCAGTTTCGCCAGCTCGGCCTCTTCCTGGTCCTTATGCGACTCCTTCGCCTCCGCGTCCACCAATTTCAATAGCGAGGTCACCGCCTGGAAGCCTTGGGAGCCATGGAAGACCTCCTCTGCCAGGTTGATGGCCACCGCGCGGCGTTTTTGCACCGCCGGATCGTTGACCAGGCGCCGCGCTCTGCCGACGTGGCGGAGGGAGGTGAGGGCGGCCAAGTGGGCGTCGTGATCCGAAGCGCCCTCGCTGACCAACTGGGCGGTAATGCTCTCCACCGACGGGGAGGGAATGTAGAGGTGGCGGCAACGCGAGCGAAGGGTCTGGGAGAAGTCCTCGGGGGCGTCGGAAGGCGCGCACATGATGATCACGGTGCGCGCCGGCGGCTCCTCTACCGTCTTGAGCAGGGCATTCGCGCCGTTATTGTTGAGGCGGTCGGCGTTGTTGAAGATCACCACGCGCCAAGGGGCCACCGTGGGCAGGCTCGCGGCACGGCCGATGACCTCGCGCACCGTATCCACGGGGATGATGACCTCCTGCGGATCCACGAGGACCAGATCGGTGTGTTGTTTGGTCTCCAGCACCGCGCGGCAAGCCTCGCACCGGCCGCAGCCTGGTTCCTCCGGATCCGTGCACATGAGCGCGGCCGCAAAATCGATCGCGGCCAGGGAACGGCCGGAGCCCGGCGGGCCGGTAAATAGCCAGGAATGGCTCATCGCCCGCGGGTCTGCCCCCGGCATCCCCCGAGCTGCCCGGGCGGCACCCAGGATAGTGCGGGCCACACCTGGGGTATCTGCCAATCTTTGCGCAACGCTTCCGGTATTCACTCGCCCTAGCCTACTGGTCTTACTAAAGTATGAAGGCATGAACAGACTACTGCGCGGCGCACGATGGCTCATGGGTACCCAATGGCCGGTCTACGCCGCCTTAGTCCTTGGCGCGAACCTCATCGGCGCCATCGCGATCATGACCTTTGTCCTTTATTTCCTGCCGATGCCGGAGATTAAGGACTTTGCCGCCGAGCTGCCCAGCCTGATGGGCGTCGCCGCGGTGTACCTCATCTTTGCCGTGGTCATCGGCATCGCCGTCACCCTGCTGCTTTTCCGCCCGGTGCTGGACTGGCAGCGCAATCCGGACGAGCACGATCCGAATATGGTGCGCAACTTAGTGCTGCGCATCCCCGTCTACCAATCCGTGGTGGCGGCCGCGGTGTGGCTCATCGGCATCATCCTGGCCGTGGTGATTTCCGGGCAGGAATCCGGCCGCCTGGGGCTGGTCGTTGGCGTATCTGCCACCCTGGCCGGCCTCGTGGTGATCATCTTGACCTACCTGCAGGCAGAGCGCCTCGTACGCCCGGTGGCCGCCCAGGCGGTGGCACGGCGCTTTGAGGATTCCACCCTAGAGCCGCCCATCAAGTACCGCCTCATTTCAACCTGGCTGATGACCTCCGGCGTGCCGCTGCTGGGCATCTTGCTCGTGCTCATCGCCCAGCGCACCGGGCTCTTCTCCGGCACCGCAGGAGACCTGGTTCCCGCCATCACGGCCCTGGCACTTACCGCTCTGGCCACCGGGTTTATCGGTACTAGCTTCGCGGTGATGAGCGTGGTGGACCCGATCGTGGAGCTGCAGGACGCCATTAACCGGGTGCGCCGCGGCGAGAACAATGCCGAGGTCGATATCTATGACGGGTCCGAGCTGGGCGTACTGCAGGCTGGTTTCAACGAGATGATGCGCGGCCTGCGCGAGCGCAATCGCGTGCGCGATATCTTCGGCCGCTACGTCGGCGCCGAGGTGGCGCAGCGCGCCCTAGAGGAGCGCCCTGAGTTGGGAGGCGAGGACCGCAAAGTCGCTGTGCTCTTCATTGACGTCATCGGTTCTACTACCTTCGCCGTCAACCACTCCCCCGAGGAGGTAGTAGAGGAGCTCAATAAGTTCTTCGAGCACGTCGTCGAGGTGGTGCACCGCAATAAAGGCATCATTAACAAGTTCCAGGGCGATGCCGCGCTGGCTGTCTTTGGCGCGCCGCTCAATGTTTATGATTCCGCCTCCGTGGCGCTGCAGGCCGCCCGCGAGCTGCGCGGCGAGTTGCGCGGGCTGGAGCTGCAAGCGGGCATCGGTGTGGCGGCGGGGCACGTCGTCGCCGGGCACATCGGCGGCGCGGATCGCTTCGAATACACCGTCATTGGTGACGCCGTGAACGAGGCTGCGCGCCTGACCGAGCTGGCCAAGGACACCCCGGGCCAGGTGCTCACCAATGCCGCCACGCTCAAGACCGCCAATGAGGCCGAGCAGGCCCGCTGGACTATGATGAAATCCATTGAGCTGCGTGGGCGTCACCGCATGACCCAGCTGGCTCGCCCTATCCGCGCTACCCTGGCAGAACGTTCCGAGGTATAACGAGGTTTTAAGTGAGCTCAGCTTCCCGGCCCCGCATGATCGTGCCCGATGTGGCGCGCGGCATGGCCCTCCTAGGCATCGCCATGGCCAATATGACCACGGCATGGATCATCACCACCGACCGGCCGGGCAGCTATTTCGGCGGCATCATTGATGGCAGCGCGTGGGATAAGGCGGCCGTCGTCTTCAGCGCCTTCTTTGTCCACAACCGCGGCCTTCCCATGTTTTCTACCCTGCTCGGCTTTGGCGTGGGGCTCATTGCCCTGAGCCTGTGGCGGCGCGGGTTTCCGGTGCGGGCGGCACGCAGGGTCATCGCCAAGCGCTATACCTTCTTGGCGCTCATGGGCGCGGTGCACATGGTGCTGCTGTTTTGGGGCGACATTATGTTTTTCTACGGCGTGGCCGGGATCGTCATTGCATTCCTGCTGCGCAAGCGGGATTCTACCCTGATGCTCATTGCCTATATTCTTTTTGCGCTGTGCGCACTTGGCGGGGTTGTGGCCTTCATTTCCGGTGCTATGGATCCCCTCGGCGTGGTAGCCACGGAGGGCATTGGCACCATCGAGTCCTACCCCGATCTGCTGCTCAGCCAGCTTATTACTTTAGGCAGCCAGGCCTTGGCCACGCCGATCATTTTGCTGATGTACCTGCCCGTGATGCTGGTGGGCTTTGTGTGGGCGCGCCAGGGCGTGCTTGCCGACGTCCCCTCTCACCGCCCCACCCTCCTGCGCTGGGTCGCCATTGCAGCGGCTATCACCGTGGTTATCGGCACCTTGTGGTCTTTGAGCACGCTCGGGGTCATCGAGCAGCGCTGGGCCAATGCGGCCGATAATGCCAACTCCTTCATCGGCGTCTTTACCGGCCCTGGCATCCTGGCCGGGCTCGCGCTGCTGCTGCAGCCGGTGCAGGAGCGGCTTTCGGCCGGCGCGCCACTGCCCGCAGTGCTGTGGCCCTTTGCGGCGCTGGGCAAGCGCTCCATGAGCGGCTACGTAGGGCAGTCCATTCTCTTTTTCTTCCTCGTGCACCCATTCACGCTGAACTTCGGCCACGAGCTGGGCGCCTTCGGCCAGGCCACGCTGGCCTTCGCGGTGTGGTTGGTCACGCTTATCGGAGCCTGCGTGCTGGAAGTCTTCGACCGCCGCGGACCTTTTGAGGCCGTGCACCGCCGCCTGTCCTACGGCCCGACGATGCAGCCGCAGTTACCGGGTGCGGCGCAGGCCATCGAGAAGCAGCAGATGGCCGACCGCTAGGGCACCCGCCTCGGCCGCGCCCACTAGGCGCGCCCCCTGCTTCCGCTTACCGCGATATTGCTGCGCGAGCGCCGCGCGCAGGGCCGTCAGCCCCTCGGCCGCAACGAGCAGGTTGGCGCCGTGGCTGATGCCCTTGCCGGCGTCAGTGCGCAGCGCCGGATCTCCCGCCACTGCCGAGGTCGTGAGTACCGCCGCGCCGCCCACCGCCACGGCTGCGGCAGTCGGCTGCTTGCGAGTCGCGGCAATGCCCGCGCCCCATACGGCCGCGCGCAGGCCCCACCCCAGAGCATCATTGCGCGCGCCGCGGCGATATAGGCTCCACGCATAGGCGGCATGGCTCGCCGTTACGGCCGCCACGCCGAGCACCGAAGGCCGGGTCAGGGTGCGGGCCTTTTCCACCTGGCCAATAGCTGCGGCTAGGACTCCGGCGCCAACGGCGGGGTCTTCACGAACCGAGGCCAAAAGCTGCGGCCGCGTTTTGATGGTGACGGCGCGCCGCAGGGCCGCGGCGCCTTCTTGGGTGCGCGCAAGAAAATCGTTCATGCCCGCCACCTTACGCGGTTACTTCTTGCGCGAGCCGGCCTTTACCACGTTCTTCGTGCCAGGCGAAGGCTTCTTAGTTGCCTTCTTGCCAGCCTTCTTCGTGGACTTTTTGGTGGCCTTCTTGGTTGCCTTCTTCTTCGTCGTCTTCTTAGAGGACTTCTTGGTGGACTTCTTCTTGGTCTCGCCGGAAGCTTCCTTGGCGCGGCGCTCGGAAAGGAGCTCGTTCGCGCGGGCGTCGGTAAGCTGCTCCGGGTCATCGCCGCGGCGCAGGGAGGCATTGGTGGTGCCGTCGGTGACGTACGGGCCGAAGCGGCCGTCCTTCACGGTCATGGGCTTGCCGGAGACGTCGTTATCGCCCAGCTGCTTAATCGGCGGCTGAGCGGCGGCGCGGCCGCGACGCTTCGGCTCGGCGTAGATGCGGCGGGCCTCATCCAAGGTGATGGTGAAAATCTGCTCTTCCTTGGCCAAGGAGCGCGAATCCGTACCCTTTTTCAGGTATGGGCCGTAGCGGCCATTTTGCGCAGTGATCATCACGCCGTCGTCCTCGCCCACCTCGCGCGGCAGGGAAAGCAGCTTGAGGGCCTCCTCCAAGGTCACGGTGGAGGGTTCCATGGAGCTAAACAGCGAAGCCGTACCCGGCTTGAGCTTGTTCTCGATGTACTCCTTGACGCGCTTTTCCTTCTGTTTTGCGGCCGTCTTGGTTTCCCAATTCTTGGCGCGCTTGCCTTCTTCGGCGCGTTGCTTGTCTTCCTCGGCGCGCTCCTTGGCGACGACCTCCTCGGCCTCACCCTCGGCCTTCTCCCGCTCATCCTCGCGGACGACTTCGGTGACATACGGGCCGAAGCGACCCTCCTTGGCCACGATCATGCGGCCGTTTTCTGGGTTCTCGCCCAGCTCGCGGCCGCCCTGCGGGGTGGCGAAAAGCTTTTCCGCCAGCTCCTCGTTGAGGCCATCCGGGGTGACGGTTTCGGACAGGTTAGCGCGCTGATACTCGATGCTGCCGTCGTCGTTAGTGCCAACGGCGCGCTCGATGTACGGGCCGTAGCGGCCCACGCGGACGAAGACGTCGCGACCTTCGGCGTCGGTATAAAGCAGTAGCGAGTTAACCTTGCGCGCGTCGATGGCTTCCAGGTTGACGTCGATAAGCGACTTCAAGCCGCCGTGACGGGCAATGGAGGCCGCCTTCTGCTCGTTGGCCTCGGCGTTGCCGAAGTAAAAGCCGTTTAGCCAGGCGGTGCCATCCTCGATACCGGTGGCAATCTGGTCTAGCTCGTCTTCCATGGAAGAAGTGAAGTCATAGTCCACCAGCTCGGTGAAGTTCTCCTCCAACAGGCCCACGACGGCGAAGGCAACCCAGGAGGGCACCAGCGCATTGCCGCGCGAGACCACATAACCGCGGTCCTGGATGGTCTTGATGATGGACGCGTAAGTAGACGGGCGGCCGATGCCCAGGTCCTCCATCTTCTTGACCAGGCTGGCCTCGGTATAGCGCGCCGGCGGGTTGGTGGAGTGGCCCTCGGCGGTAACCTCCTTGGCGGTCAGGGCGCGGCCCTCCTCCAAGTGCGGCAGGCGGGTCTCGCCCTTCTTGTCACCCTTGGTGTCGTCCGCGCCGTAGGCCTTCAAGAAGCCGGGGAAGGTAATGGTGCGACCGGTGGCGGAAAATTCCACGTCGTAGCTGCCCTTATCGGTGGCGGCGGTGCCGGCTACGGTGACCTTCATGGAGGTTCCCTTGGCATCGGCCATCTGGGAGGCGACGGTGCGCTTCCAAATCAGGTCATAGAGCTTAAACTCCTCCGCATCCAACTGGCCAGAGAGCTGGCCCGGGGTGGCGAAGGACTCGCCGGCCGGGCGGATGGCCTCGTGGGCCTCCTGGGAATTTTTCACCTTGCGGTCATATACGCGCGGGGAATCAGAGACGTATTCTGCACCATAGATGCTGGTAGCGGAATTGCGCGCAGCCGACAGGCCCTGCTTAGAGAGCGAGGTGGAGTCCGTACGCATATAAGTAATGTGGCCGTTTTCGTACAGGCGCTGCGCAATGCGCATGGTGCGCTCAGAAGTAAAGTGCAGGCGGCGACCGGCCTCCTGCTGCAGCGTCGACGTCATAAACGGCGCATAGGGCTTGCGCGTATAGGGCTTGTGTTCGACCCCAGCGACCCGCATATCCGCACCGCGCAGCGCGGTTTCTAGCGCCTTGGCCTGCGGCTCGGTAATGACAATGACGTCCTTGCTCTTGACGTTTCCGCGATCATCAAAGTCGCGGCCCAAGGCCACGCGCTTGCTATTGACGGCCGTGAGGCGGGCGTCGAAAGTAGCGGGGTTATCCGCATCCGCAGCGCCGGTATCTAGCGTGGCGGCTAGATCCCAGTAGTCCGCGGGGATGAACGCCATGCGCTCACGCTCACGCTCGACGATGACGCGGGTGGCCACCGACTGCACGCGGCCAGCAGAAAGCCGCGGCATAACCTTCTTCCACAGCACCGGGGAGACCTCATAGCCGTAGAGGCGGTCGAGGATGCGGCGGGTTTCCTGGGCGTCAATAAGGTTGTAATCCAGATCGCGGGTATTGTCCGCGGCCTCCAGGATCGCGGACTTGGTGATCTCGTTAAAGACCATGCGGCGCACTGGGACCTTGGGCTTGAGGACCTCCAGCAGGTGCCAGGCGATGGCCTCGCCCTCACGGTCGGGGTCTGTTGCGAGGTAGAGCTGATCGCACTGCTTCAGCTTGGACTTGAGGTCCGCGACCTTCTTCTTTTTATCGGGGCTCACCACATACAGCGGTGCGAAGTCATCTTCCGGGTTCACGCCGAGGCGCGCCCAGGATTCCTTCTTATACTTAGCCGGCACGTCCGCAGCGCCGCGGGGAAGATCGCGGATATGGCCCACGGAGGCCTCCACGATGTAGTTATCTCCGAGGTAAGGCTGAATCTTCTTCGCCTTCGTCGCCGACTCGACGATCACCAAGGTCTTTCCCGGCCCGGCTGCTTCTGCCACTTCGACTTCATCCCTTTCGATGATGCGAACAATAAGGTATGCACGCTTTCAGCAATCGCCCCTAGCGTACACAGTTGATCTGCATTTCCTGTCTCGCACCATATACGCGGTACTGCCAAAAGGCCGTTTTCAGGGGCACTATGTACCCCCACAGAACGGGTCTATACTGGCCTACTTAGAACGCCCAGTAGCTGTGAAAGCATTGTGGGGCACAATAGCACACCCAAGACGACGCCCGCGGAGGATTCATGGTTGACACCATCACTATGTGGATCGAAACCGTCATGTCCACAGAGTGGATCTACCCGCTGGTCGGCATGCTGATCTTTGGTGACTGCTTCTTCCCCGTCCTGCCTTCTGAAATCCCGCTCAATATGGCCGGCGCTTGGTCCGGCTCCCAAGGCTTTCCGCACCTGCCCACCATGTTTTTCGTGGCGCTGATTGCCGCCATGATGGGCGATAATCTCTGCTTCCTACTAGGCACACGGTTTATGCCCCTACTCCAGCGCGTGCCTAAAGGTTCAAAGGCCTACGAGGGGCTCAACTGGGTCAAGCGCAATATGCGTCGCGGCGGCGGTGCGGCCATTATTATTGCCCGCTTCATTCCTTCAGCGCGCCTGTTTATGACCATCCTGCTGGGGTCGATGCGCTTCCCGTGGATCGTCTTTGTCTTCTTCGACACCATCGGCGTCGCGCTCTGGGCAGCCCAAGCGCTCGCCATCGGCTACTTGGGCGGCATGGCCTTTTCCAATTCGCCCGTGCTGGCTGTGGTGGTCAGCATCATCGCCGCGGTCATCATCGGCGTGGGCCTGCAGAAACTGCAGAATAAGTTGACCGAGTGGTGGGATACCCGCCGCGGCTACGCAGAAACGCCGTAGCGAGGGAACGGGCCGCCTAGATGACGGACACGGACTGGGCCTGCTCGCCTTTCGGTCCGGAGCCTACCTCGAAGGTGACCTGCTGGTTTTCTTCCAGAGTACGGAAGCCACTGCCCTGAATCTCGGAGTAGTGGACGAAGATATCGCCTTCGCCGTCCTCGCGCTCGATGAAGCCGTAGCCCTTTTCAGAGTTAAACCACTTAACGGTTCCTTGTGCCATGGTGTGCAGTCCTTTTCTTGATTAGCGGTGCGGCGATTCCGCGCCGAGGGGTTCGGTAAATGCGTCCTTTAGCAGTACCTTAAAGTGTAAACACCGCACCAAGACATCATTGGCCTCATATCAGTGTGACACGTTCCACGCCAAAGCGATAGGCCTAACCCACGAGGGGGTAGAAATTGGCTCACCCGGAAACGGATAATCCCCTGGGGGAAGAGCTGCTCGAGTTCATCCAGCACCGCCTCGATGAGTCCACTCTCACATTTCACACCACCCTGCCGCCGCAGCGTGCGCAGTATGCCGAGTGGCCCGAATGGGTGCTGCCGGAGTTGAAGGAGAAGCTGGTCGAAGGGGGCGTCGGCAAGCTGTATAGCCACCAAGCGGAGCTGGCGCAGGCGGCCTGGGCCGGCGAGGATGCGGTGATTTCTACCGGTACGTCCTCGGGAAAGTCCCTGGGCTACCAGCTGCCCATTTTGAGCCGACTGGCGCAGGAGCCGACCGCCTGCGCGCTGTATCTCACCCCCACCAAGGCGCTGGGATCGGACCAGCTGCAGGCGGTGCTCGAGCTGTGCCGGGGCATTCCGGCGCTCAAGGGCGTGGTGCCCTCGCCCTATGACGGCGATACGCCGCAAGAATCCCGCGCGGGCGTGCGCGATCATTCGCGGTTCATTTTCTCCAACCCGGATATGGTGCATATGTCGCTGCTGGCGGCGCATGCGCGGTGGGCGAGGCTGCTGCGGCACCTAGAGTTCATCGTTATCGATGAATGCCATTCCTACCGGGGCGTATTTGGCGCGAACGTGGCGCTGGTGCTGCGGCGCCTGCTGCGCTTGTGCGCGCACTATGGCTCGCGGCCGACGGTAATTTATGCCTCGGCCACTATGAAGGACCCGGGCCGGCATGCGCAGCGCCTTACCGGCCGGCCCGCCCGCGCGATTACGGAGGACACCGCCCCCACCGGCGCGCGCACCGTGGCGCTGTGGGAACCAGGCTTTATCGAGGGGGCCGAGGGCGAGCATGGGGCGCCGGTGCGTCGCGCCGCCACCACCGAGGCGGCCGAGATGATGACCTCCTTCATCGCCGAGGGCGCGCGCACCATGACCTTTGTGCGGTCGCGCCGCTCAGCCGAGGTGGTGGCCATGCGCACGGCCGAGGTGCTCTCCGGTAGCCTCGGCCGGCCCGATTTTGCCCAGCGCATCGCCGCCTACCGCGCGGGTTACCTGGCCGAGGACCGCCGCACGTTGGAGCGCGCGCTTGACGACGCCTCCTTGCTCGGCGTCGCCACCACCTCCGCCCTCGAGTTGGGTATCGACGTCGGTGGGCTCGATGCCGTGGTCACGGCAGGTTTCCCGGGGACCGTCGCGAGCTTTTGGCAGCAGGCCGGGCGCGCCGGCCGCCGCGGGCAAGGCTCGCTCGTAGTACTCATCGCCCGCGATGAGCCGATGGATACCTACCTGGTCCACCACCCTGAGGCCCTGCTGGGCCGGCCGGTGGAGGCCAGCGTTTTCAACCCGGCCAATCCGTATATCCTCTTCGGCCACGTCTATTGCGCTGCGGTGGAAAAGCCGCTGAATGATGCCACGATTGCCGCTTGGGGCGCGCAGGACGTGGTTCACCAGCTGGCCGAATCTGGCCTGCTGCGCCGCCGCGAGCGCGGCTGGTTCGCCGTGCCCATCCCTGCCCATTCACCGGAGGGACTCTCGCCCGAAACGGCCCATACCGCGGTTTCGCTGCGCGGCGGGGCGGGCGAGGAAGTCATGATCGTGGATTCCTCCGACGGCCGCCTGCTCGGCACCATCGATGCCGTCCGCGCTACCAGCCAAGTCCACCCCGGCGCGGTGTACCTGCACCAGGGCGAAAGTTTTGTCATCGAGGAGCTCATCCTCAGCGATTACCTGGCGCTGGCCCGCCCCGAGGCCCCGGACTATTCCACGACTCCGCGCTCCACCACGGATATCCGCATCCTGCGCGAGGCCGATAACCTGGTCAATTACTCCCCAGGACTGTGGGTGGCGGACGTGGAGGTGGAGGTCACCGACCGCGTCACCGGCTATCAGGTGCGGCTTGCCGACGGCACCATTGGCGACGATATCCCCCTCGATCTCCCCGAACAGCGCCTGGTCACCCGGGCGGTGGCCTATACCATCGATCCAATGGCGCTTGCCGCGATGGGGGTTACCGCCTCCGATACTCCCGGCACCTTGCACGCGGCTGAGCACGCCGCGATCGGCCTGCTACCGCTTATCGCCACCTGCGACCGCTGGGACATTGGAGGCGTGTCCACCGCGCTGCACCCCGATACGCAATTGCCTACCGTCTTTGTCTACGACGGCCACCCCGGCGGCGCCGGTTTTGCCGAGGAGGGCTTTCGCCGCTTCCCTGAATGGATCGCGGCCACCTTCGAGGCGGTGCGCTCCTGCCCTTGTGAATCCGGGTGCCCGTCGTGCGTGCAATCGCCCAAGTGCGGTAACGGAAATAACCCGCTGAGCAAAGATGGTGCCATCAAGCTACTGGGTGCGCTGGTCACCATGACGCAGGGCTAGCCGCAGCTTAAGCGGTTCTGCCTTTTTCTTCATTTACTCGCTGCGCCCGCGCGTGTTCATACTCCGCGCTGCGCTGCAACAGCTCCTCACGCCGATGAGGGAACCGCTCCAAAATTATGCGCTGAATTTCCGCCGCTGCACGTGCGCGAGTGCGCCGCACTTCCGGATCCGGCTCATAAAAAGGCGAGCCTTGCGGATGTCTCATGGAGCATCGCCTCTTTCTTCTTTCGGGGCAGATTTGTCGAGCTCACCCTCTTTAAACTCTTGGGCAAAATCCCACAGTGTGTTGATAAAAGGGGAATCTCCTTCAACGTCCGATAATAATCCCAGAATTGTGGGGAGAAAATACCATCCAGTAATTCTTTCGGCTCTTTCCGCCGAGTCAGTCTTATCGATACACCACTGCACAATTCCCCACCATCTATCTTGTTCCCGCCTACGATCCGATTTGATTTCTTCCCGTACCTTTCGGCGATATTCCCGCCAAGCAATGAAGCCCGCCACAGCCGCCACTGCGGTGGGGATAAGGCGCACTACTGCTTCCTGCCAGCTCATACCGGCCCGGCCTTCGCTTGAGTGGAGCGGCCACGGACCGTGGCGGTGACGATGACGTCGCGGCCGGATTCGGTGCACGTTTCTAAGGTGGCCTCATTGAGCGCGGCGGTATCGCGCGCGGCGACACAAGCATCTTCCCCCGTAGCGAGGGCCCAGGCACCGGCAACCGCCGCGAGGTCGGCCGCCACCTGGGCCTCGTGTCGCGCGGCCACGCGCGAGCCCACTGCCGCCACGATAAGCAGCAGGCTCACGATGGCGACGATGATGCCGGCTGCGGCAATGGTGGCATAGCCTTCCTCGCCGCAGTGCTTCGGCTTACTCATTTCCGCCCACCTCGGCTGGAAATACCGCCTCGGAGCGCATGGTGCCGATGGGGGCATCAACGCTTACCGACGCCCTCACCAACCCACCACTTTCTTCCACGCTGACCTGGGCATCCTCGCGCGGGGGATGGTATTCGACGCCGATGGCGTGCGAACGCGCGGCCGCGCCCGCCATGTCCACCGCGGCGATATAGGATGCCAGCGTGGCAATGGCACCCACGATTCCCGCCGCGACCAAGACCAGGGAGCTTAAAGCCAAGGCGGCCTCGATGGTCACGGAGCCATCGTCATCAAATACCCTGTGCATCATTCCTCCTTTCTGCCGGCGGGTTGGGCCCGCCGGCCGTGGTTAGAGAGCGGCGCTAGCTCGGGGTATTCGAGAGGGCGTCGGTAATGATGCCCTCGATGGCATCGACCACCCCGCCGCCGTTGATGACCATGTAGAGCACCCCGGCAAGCGCGGCGGCCGCCAGAGAACCCATGGCATATTCAATGGTGCTCATCCCCTCGTCATTGCGGATGAGCTGGGAAAACTTCTGAAGTGCGTGCATGATTAGTGTCCTTTCACGTGAGGTTTAGAGAAGTTGCGCGCCCAAACTGATGACTACGGGCGCAAGGCCTAGAACGATGAATGCTGGCAGGAAGCACACCGCCAGCGGGAGGGCGATAAATACTCCTGCGCGCTCCGCTTGTGCTGTGGCGTGGGCGGATGCTTCCGCGCGCAAAGAAGTACAGATTCGGTGGCATCCGGCCGCGATAGTGGCGCCGGATTGGCCCGACATGATGACAAGCTGCGCTAAGTCCTCCAGCCCCGCATGGCCCTTCATGTGGCCCCACGCGGACTGCGCGGGAACACCCACCCCGAGTAGCGCGGCGACGGTCTCCCACAGCTCCTTAGTCTGGGCATCCGCGGTGCGGGCCACCGCGGTGGTGGTGCCGTGCACGGAGAGCCCTGCGGCCAGGCACGCTGCGAAAAGTTCGACGTCGCCAGCTACTGCCAGTGGATCCAGCGGTGCGGCGGGCTTGAGCTTGCTTATCAGTCCCCCGCGTACGGTCGGGCCATCGCGCGGGGTCTTGGCGGTGGTCTTGGTTGCGCTGGCAGGTGCCAAGCGGGCAGTGTGCGGCGGCAGGCCAATAAGGGTGGCGAGGGCGATAAAGATGAGCGGGGTCATGCGGCCGCCTTCCGGATAATGACGCGCGACCAGGCGAACCCGCCGCAGGCCAGCGTCACGCCCACTACGAGGAGAATGCCGCCTAATCCGCCGCCTAAGAGGAGGCCGAGCGAGTTGGCGCCCATGGCCCCTCCCATGGCGATGCCGGCTATGGGCAGGCACGCGAGCACCGTGGCGGTTGCTTGGGGGCCTTGGAGGCTAGCGGAGGTGGATTGCTGGTGGCGTCGGGAAGCGTCGAGGCGGCTTTGCGCTTGGTCGAGCAAGCTGGCCACCGCAATGCCGTGGTAGGTGGAAAGCTCTAATAGGTGGCCTAAGCGGTGAAGCTCTGGCAGGGCCTTGCCGCCTTGCGCATCTATCAGCGCCATGTGCGGCGGCGCACCGCGCGCGGCGAGGGTGGCCGTGGATTCTAGTGCTGCGGATACCTCGCGCGGGGTGGTGGCTGGAAGGGACTCGACGCCGCGGGCGAGCGCGCCAGCCAGGGTCGCCCCCGCACGCAGGTCCGCGGTGACCACGCCCAGGTAAGCAGCCAGCCCCTCGCGGCCGCGCCGCTCTGCCCGCGCAGCCACTAAGTCTTTGACGTACCAGGACACGCACCACGCGATAATGGCGGCAGCGATGGCGATGCTAATGCGTCCCACCGAGTAGAAGACCAGGCTGCCGCAAAAGACTGCGCCTAGGATCACCACGGAGCTGGTCTGTGCCCGGCGCGGGGCGGAGGCCAAGCGACCGGCACTCGAGGGCGCGGGTATTAGCAGCGCAGCAGCAAGGATGAGGTAGCTAAGCATGGCTGACCTCCCCGGCATGCTCTCCCAGCAGCTGCGCGGAGAATTCCGCGAAGCCTTCTGCCGGGCCATCTTCGGCGCTCCAGATGATGCGCGGAGTCACCGGGTTTCCCTCGAGCAGGCCGATATGGGCGAGGCGGCGGCCCTGTGGGGTGCGCTCCATGGTCAGCACCATGTGCACAGCCGCCGCCAGTTGCGAGTGCAGCGCCGCGCGGTCCAAGCCGCCGAGGGCGGCGAGAGCCTCCATGCGGGCTGGTACTTCAAAGAGAGAATTGGCGTGCAGCGTGCCGGCGCCGCCGTCGTGGCCGGTGTTGAGCGCGGCGAGGAGATCCACCACCTCGCGGCCGCGGATTTCGCCCACCACGATGCGGTCCGGCCGCATGCGCAGCGCTTGGCGCAGCAGTTGTGACATCGTGACCTCGCCGCTACCCTCCGCGTTGGCCCGGCGCGAGACCACACTGACGCAGTGCGGGTGGTGTGGGGAGAGCTCAGCGGTGTCCTCGATAACGAGGATGCGTTCACGCTCGGAGACGGTTCCCAAAAGCGCGGAAAGCAGGGTGGTTTTGCCGGAACCAGTGCCGCCGATGACTAGGAAGGAAATCCGCTTGTCCACCACGGCGCGCAGCAGTGCCGCGATGTCTTCTGGCAGCGTGCCATTGTCTACAAGCTGGGGCAGGGTTGTCTGCGCTTGGCGCAATACGCGCAGGCTCAGGCAAGTCCCGGCCACTGCGGGTGGGCTCAGCAGTGCGTGGACGCGCAACACGACGCCATCGGGGCGAGTGACGCGGCCATCGGCAAAGGGCTGCGCATCATCGAGGCGCGTGCCTGAAGCTGCCGCAAGCCTGCTGGCCAGCTGGCGGACCTCGGCATCATCGCGGAAGGTGATATCGGTGCGCTCGAGGCCTTCGCCGCGGTCCATAAATACCGCGTCTGGCCCGTTGACTACGACGTCTGTGACGCCCTCGCGCCCCAGCACCGCATCGAGAGGCCCCATCCCGGTGGCGTCTTGGCGCAGGCGGCGCAGCAAGTCAAGCACTGCAACGTCACTAATCACGCCGGCTTCTGCGCGAATGCGCCGGGCCAGGGCTGCAGCATCCTGGACCAAGTTAGGCTCAGCGGCAATGATGCGCTGCATCTTTTCCAGCGTTTCTTGTGCTGCTTTATGCTCGCTCATGCGCCGACCTCCTCGAGGACCGCGCGGGCGGCCTTACGCAAGGGTGCGGGGAGGCGCTGCGGTAGGCCGCCGATTTCTACCGTGCGGGTGAGACCCCGGAGCGTTGGCAATTCTGCCAGCACCGTGCTGTGGACGATGCGTTCTACTTCCGCCGCGCTTAACGACGCCCACTGGCGTTGCCGCAGCACCACCACGCACCTGCGCCGCGCGGCATCGAGACGCACCAGAAGCTGCGCGGCCGACGCGGCCGAGCGCACCTCCGCGGCCACCACGATGACCACGTGGGTACAGGCATCTGGGATGGTCTCCGGGGTGCAATCCACCACGCATACTCCCTCGCCCGCATGGGCCGCACCTACCACCCGCGCGAGCAGATCCTTTTCTAGGCGGAAGGGATCCGCGACGGTGCTGCGCGCGGCGGAGAGCACCGCTACCCCATCAGGCGTGGATGGCAGCGCGCGGTAGAGATCAGCGGCATCGATGCTGCCATCGCCCACGGTAAGCTCCGGCCAGCGCGCCCCCGGTTCCGCTTCTACGCCGAGCAGGAGGTCGAGGCCGCCGGAGCATGGGTGGGCGTCAACAAGCAGGGCGCGACCGTCGACTGCGCTCTGGGTGCGGGCCAACGCGGCCGCAAAGGTAGAAGCGCCTACCCCACCGCTCGCGCCAACCACAGCGATGGTCGCACTGCCCGGCCGCGCTTCCTGCGGCGCGCCCGCCGCGGCAATGCTCGCCAGCAGCTCCTTAACCTGGGCGGGGATAATAAAGGCGCTCTCCGCGTGGCAGGCGAGCGCCGCCTCATAATCAATCGGTCCGGGGTCCGTGGCCAAGAAAAGCACCGGCGCAGGCGCGGTGTGGGTGCGCCGCGCTGCTGCCACCACGCGGGCCATCAAGGAATCAACCAGCACCGCATAGGCGCCGGGCAGGCTGCGTGGGATATCGCGGGGATCGGTTACGGTCAACACATCGTGGCTGGTCGCAGCCGCGGCGTGAACGGCCTCGGCGCGCAGCGCTTCGTCACCAATGGCGACGACGATGACGGCGGAATCAGGGTGTAGTGCGTTCATGCCTCATAGCCTGAAGCATTCGCGCAACCGCAGCGAGGCTTTGGCGGCAGCGTTGTGGATAACCCGCCAGAAGTCACCATGTGAACCTAGTTTGGTTGTCGTTTCAACCAAAAATCTGTGGATAACCCGCTCCGCACGGCGGTAAATATAGGTGACGGCCCGCGCATCGGGGGGGTGTGCGCGCGGGCCGTCAGTAACCCGGCCTCGGGGGGTGAGCCGGGGCAGGCCGCACGGTATATCGGGGCCTTGCACGGATTATTATGACATGTTCGCCACCCAATCACAACAGCTAACAGCAGATTTCCACGGCCACGGCGCTGACCTGCACCGAATGCATGTTCACTCAGTACCACCCCCACGCGGGTTCCTAATCCCACATTAGTGGCATACAAATCACCGTTAACGTCAGCCACTTCTACATCATCATGCGCTTAGGGCAGCTACACTCGGCAGCACATCATGACTACTTCCCGCGAGCCCCGTCATCCCCGCCGCGCCGCCATCACCCGCGCTGGCGGCGACCCCGCACGCACCGCGGCGTTTTTCGATCTCGATAAGACCATCATCGCCACCTCCTCGGCCTATGCGTTTGGCCGCGAATTCCTCCACAACGGGCTCATCTCGCCGGCCGAAGCACTGCAGCTATCACTTGCTAAGGCCAGCTATATGTTCTCCGGCCTGACCAGTGAAGGTATGGATTCCACCCGCGACCAGCTCACCGCAATGGTCACGGGCTGGTCCGTGGACGAGGTGCGCGCCATCGCCCGCGAGACCATGCACCACGTGGTCACGCCCTCCATATATGCCGAGGCCCGCGAACTCATCCGCACCCACCGCGCCGCTGGCCACCACGTGGTCATCGTCTCTGCCTCCGCGGCCGTGCTGGTGGACATCATCGCAGAGGAACTCGGCGTCGAGCACGTCATCGCCACCGAATTGGCAGAGGAAAACGGCCGTTTTACCGGGGAGGTGCTCTTCTATTGCAAGGGCCCCAATAAAGCGGCGGCCCTAGAGCAGACCGCAGCGGCAGAAAACCTCGACCTTAATGCCAGCTACGCCTACTCGGATTCCGCTACGGATATCCCGATGCTGGAAAAGGTAGGCCACCCCGTCGCCGTCAACCCAGACAAGCAACTAAAGCGCCACGCCCTCGACCACGAGTGGAATATCCACTCCTTTAAGGACCCGGTGCCGCTCCTTCCTGCTCCGACTGCCAAGGAAATTGGCATCGGCGCCTCCGTTCTAGCAGGTACAGCAGCAGTTATTGGCGCCGGACTGTGGCTAACGCAGCATCCGGGCCGCCCTGGCCCGCCCAAGCGGGGCCCTCGGCGCGCCTCTTAGGCCGCGCGGGCAATCGCGTCGGCTTCTTTGCCACCGGCGGTCCAGGCGGCGAGGTGGGTTAAGAGGGCGTCGACAAGGGCGGTGCGATAATTGCCCACCGCGGCGGCATAGTCGGCGCGGTGGCGGGTGTAGTAGACCTCGGGCACGGCGAAACCGCGCGGGTCAAAGCCCGTATGCACCGCGGCGAGGCGGGAGGCAACGTGGGCGACGAGGCCACTGCGCGGGCCAAAGAACTCGCCGGCGGCAATCTCGGCATGGACAACACTCGGCAGCAGGAGATCGAAGGCGGGACCGCCACCCTGCGCGATGAGCCGGCCCAGCCTTTGCAAGCGCGCACTCTCGCCGGCCGGAATGCCGGTGCCGCCGGCCGCGACGTCGATGCGCGCCAGTACCTGCAGCGGTGCTCGGGCAAAGGAGCGCACCGTGGCATCTAAGAGTTCCGGGGCGGCCACGGAATAGGCGCTAACAGCGCTGGCCAGCGGCCCTTCTTTCATATCTTCCGGTCCCGGATGTGGGGGGATGGCGTGGCCGTCCAGCGCCACGCTGGCTCGGGCGCCGCGCATGAGGGACTCCGCAGAGATAACCTCAAACTTGCGCAATCCTGCAGGTCGGCGGTGTGCGCGGGCGACGGCAGCGGCGGCCTCTTCTGCACGTTCTTTCACCCCCGGCAGGCGAAACAGCGGGGATAACGCGTCATTTTCTGACATATCCATTAGGATAGCCGTGGAAGTCCCTAAGTATGCGTGGCACCATGGGATAATAGTGATTCCATTATTATTGGGGACATTACAAGGTTTAGATAAACGCGAGGAGAATTAATCGTGAGCAACGACGGACTTTTTACCGACGGTACTGATCAATTTGCACCGAAGGTGAACTCGATCCCTTTGAGTGACGTGGATACGTCCTCGTCCGAGACCTCGGTAGGCCAGCTGGTCTCCAACGCTACCGAGCAGATGTCCCAGCTCGTGCGCTCCGAGGTGGAGCTAGCCAAAACCGAGTTGGCAGAGTCCGCTAAGAAGGGCGGCATCGGTGCAGGCCTCTTCGGCGGCGCAGGCACCATCGCACTGTATAGCTCCTTCTTCTTTTTCTTCTTCCTGGCCGAGCTTCTCGCCGTCTGGCTGGACCGCTGGGCAGCGTTCCTGATCGTCTTCCTGATCATGATCGTCCTCGCTGGCATCCTGGCCTTCGTTGGCCTGAAGAATGTCAAGCAGGTCAAGGCCCCGCAGAAGACCATTGACTCCACCAAGGAGCTCAAGAACCTGGTTCCGGGCAAGGCGCAGAAGTCCCTGGACCGTAAGAACACCCACGGCCTCTACACCTAAACCGGCAGGCGCCACGCGTACGTGCACCCCTCTATCCGCCCTAGCTAGCCTGGGGCGGATTTTGTGTACTTCCTCCCCTTTTCTCTACCGTTTCTGCCCCAACTATAGAAAGGCGGCACCATGGCCTTCGCACCCCTGCCTCCCTCAACGGTGGAGCTGGATGGACCTTATGCGCATGAGTTCGTCCATACCCGCGGCATCCGCTTGCACGTCGCCACGGCGGGCGATAGCACGCAGCCACTCGTGGTGCTTATCCACGGCGCTTTTGGCGGGTGGTTCGATTATCAGGACGTCATTGCGCCGCTTGCGCAGCGCGGATTCCATGTCGCGGCCGTGGACATGCGGGGGTTTGGCATGTCCGATAAGCCGCCCATTGATGCGGGGCAGGATATCCGCACCTTGGTGGGCGATATTAGCGGTCTCATTCAGGCCTTGGGCCATGACGACGCCTTTGTGGTGGGTGCCGATACGGGCGGCGCGGTGGCTTGGTGCTTGGCTGCTGAGCGCCCCGAGCGGGTGCGCGGCTTGGTTTCCATTTCCGCCGCCCACCCGGTGGATCTGCGCCGCGCGATTGCCGCCCGGCCGTGGGATTTTGGGTGGATTAACCTGCGCTCACTGCTATGCCGCCTGCCCCGCGTCACCCGCGCCCACAACCTACTGCTTAGCCCGCGCGCCTACCGCAAGGAGCTGGATCTGGATACGGGGCCTTCGCTTGCCGACGCCACCCTAGACCGCATCCTCGATCTCCGCCTGCGCGCCTCCCGCATCGGCAGCGTCCGCCGCGGAATCTTGTGGAACCACCGCATGCGCACCGCCGTGGTCCCCTTGAACTGGGTAGAACTGACAGTAGAGCGTCCCGTACTTTTCATCCACGCCCAGCAGCGACTGTGGAACCCCGTGGTCCGCCGCGCCGCCCTACGCGCCCGCCGCGGATTTACCGCCACGACCGTCCCCGGCGCGAAGAACCTTCCGCACCTGGAAGTACCAGCGGATTTCGTTGCCACGCTGGCTGCGTGGCTGCAAGAACACAGCTAGTGCGCCACGCACTCGCCGGTATCTACCGGGTGGGTAAGCTGCGTGATGTCCCCGATCTGGGCATTGACCTCATCAGCGGTTAAGGCATAGCCCGTCTCGGAATCATCCACCGAGGCACCGAAGACCACGCCGAGAACCTCGCCGGCCGTGTTGACTAGCGGCCCGCCGGAATTTCCTTGTTGAATCTTGCCGCGCACGGTGTAGGAATCGCGCTCCACATTCCCATGCGAATAGATATCCGGGCCGGAAATGGTGATGCGATCGCGCACGCGGGCCATCTCGGCGTCGAAAGGCCCGGAGTGCGGGAAGCCCATGACCATCGCATCATCGCCCGATTGGGCCGGGGTCTGGGCCCACGGCAGCGGATCGATGCCTAGATCGCGCGAGTGCAGCACCGCCACATCCACATCCGGGTTGTAGTAGACCACGGTCGCGTCCTTAAGCCCCAGCTTTGTATCAAGGCGCACGGTCTGTGTGCCGGCTACTACGTGGGCATTGGTGATCACGTAGTCATCGGCCGCCACGAAGCCGGAACCCATGAGGCGGCGGGAGCACTCTTCGGCGTCGCCAAGCACGTGAATGATGGAGGGCCGCATGCGGCGTACCAGCTCCGGATCCTGCACGTCTGGGTCCGGCTCTTCTACTTCCTCGGTGCTCATCGAGTTTTGCCACGGCGAGACTAGCGGCGGCAGGCCGGACTCATTGAGCATCGCCGCCACGCCATTGGGCAGCGCCGCTACCCGCGCTGGCGCGGCCGAATTAAGGTTGCCCAAGATGCGGGAATCGCGCAGGCCCTCACCAGCTGCACCGCCTAGGTTGGTGGCCACGGGGATAGAAATGAGCCACATAACCACCAAGGCGGCAAAGGCCTGGAAAATCGCGCCCACGGCGGAATCGAGGCGCTGCGTCTTGCGCGCCTTCATGCGATCGCGCACGCTGCTGCCCAACGAGGATCCGATGAGCTGCCCGATGCCCACAAAAAGCACCAGGACTCCCACCAATAGCAGCAAGCGCAACGATGGCTGATCCACCAGGCGCAAAGCGGCCGGGGCCACGGCAATGCCTAGCACTACCCCAGCGCCCACACCAATGGAGGCCAATACCGCCGCGAGGGCGCCATTGCGCCACCCGCTCAGGAGCGCTATGAGGACGGCGACCACAATCAGGCCGTCAACGATGAGCGCAGGGGTCATGGCTATGGGTTCTTTCTATCTGGGGTTTAAGACGTATACATACCGCGGTACCAGCGGTTAGGACATCTTCTCATTATTGCGGGAGTTTGTGAGGGAGTCACGCAGGTCCATGACTGAATTGTTATCCCACGGTATGCTCCACCCGGCGTGCTGCAATAGTGCCGAGAGCACGCCGGCGGTAAAGCCCCAAATGACGTAGCCATTGGCGTGAAATGCTGGTCCTTGCCACTTTCTAAAGCCCACCATGAAGCGGTTGTGCGGATCGACCAACTCCCGGATAGGCACGAAAAACACGTCATCGGTTTCATCGGGGCTGGCGGGATAGACCTCCCCCGGCTGGGCCCAATGCGCCAAAATGGGGCTCACCGGATTGCCGGTGGCGCGGATATGCAGCTGCTCCCACTGCTCCAGCGGGGTCACGGAGTTGCGCTGCAGATCCGTTTCCTCCCAGGCTTCCCGCAGCGCGGTATCCACCAGGGAGATATCGGCGGGATCCCGGCGGCCGCCGGGAAAGGCTATCTGGCCCGAGTGCGAGCGCATGGACGGCGAGCGATGCGTGAGCAAAATGCTGGCCTCTTCCGCACTCTCACCGCTCAGTAGCATGAGCACGGCCGCTTCCCGCTTGACCGGCACCTGCGCATTGGTGCCGTTAAGGGACGAAGCCTGGCGGTTGCCAATGAGCTCTTGCACCTGGCTGGGGTCTACGCCTAGCGCCGGCTTGAGCCATTCTGGTGTGTGCTCGGGAAGGAGTTGACTCATGCCGCAATCGCCTCCTCCACGGCCTTTTCAATCTCCGCTGCGGAGCTAAACGGCTGCGCAAATTGCTTGCGCACCTCACCGTCCTTGAGCACCACCGTCACCGGCACCACGCCCGGCAGGCCCAACTCACCGGCAAACTTATTATCCGAATCCTGGAAGCTCGGCAACTCCACGCCCAAGTCATTCAAAAAGGCCGCGCCATTTCCTGCGTTTTTATCCGCGTGCACACCCACGACCTGCCAGTCCGGATGCGCGTCCGCCACATCCTGCAGGTAGGGAAGTTCCGCGCGGCACGGCTCGCACCACCACGCCCACACGTTAACCACGGCTACGCCCTCATCGGCGGGCTTTCCGGTGGCCGCACCGCCTAGGCACTCCAGCCTTACTCCTGCCACGGTGCCGGCCGGGCAGTCCGGGCGCTGCGGGACTTCTTGCTGGGAAGCCTCGCTTGGCGACGCCTCCTCGGATCCGTCCCCACCCCGTAACTGCGAGACCCCAGCTACCGCAATGACGGCAATGAGGATCGCGGCAATCACCGTGCCAAGGACGTAGTTCTTCATACCGTTAGCCTAGCGCCCACGAGCGGCTGGACACATATCCCACAGAACGCATGCATCGCACTCCGGCGTGCGCGCATGACATACCTGGCGCCCGTGGAAGATGACACGGTGTGAAAACATCGTCCACTCTTCTTCCGGCACGATCTTAGCGATGTCCCGCTCAATCTTGACCGGCGTCGACTCCCCCGTCAGCCCGAGCCGCTGCATGAGGCGCCCGAAGTGCGTATCCACGGTCAGTCCGGGGATCCCGAAGGCGTTTCCGAGCACCACCAGCGCGGTCTTGCGACCAACACCGGGCAGACTGGTCAGTTCCTTGACCGTACACGGGACCTCGCCTTGAAAATCTGCCACCAACTTCTCCCCAATGCCCAAAAGGTGCCCCGCCTTAGCGCGCTGAAAGCCCAACGGCCTCAGGATTCTCTCCAAGTCCGAGCGCTGCGCAGCCGCATAATCCGCCGCCTCTGGGTAGCGGGCAAAGAGTTCAGGGGTCACCGAATTCACCCGCTCATCCGTGCATTGCGCGGAAAGAACGGTGGCAATGAGCAGCTGCAGCGGGGATTCATAATCCAAGGCACACCGTGCATCCGGATACTCCTGCGCCAAACGCCGATTTACCTCCGGTGCGCGCAGCTCCGGCGCGCTGGCCGCTGACAGTGCTGAATTCATGGGGTTTAGCTTAGTAGACTAGGAAAACATGATTTCACTCGTGATTCTGGTACCACTTGCCATCGTCCTTTTCGCCCTCCTGATGGAAAAGCTCGAGGCAGTCGTTTTTGCTGACTAGGCCGCAAAACTGCTGGCCTGAACCGTGCACTAGCACGAGTAGAGTTTCTATAGTGTGACAAAATTTCACTGAAGTACCAAAAGTGACCAATTACACTGTAAGATGAAACGCGTTATACAGTGACCCCGCTTGTTCCGCATTGTCGAGTGCATGAAAGACCGCACCCAGATGTGGCACAGGCTCATCTATGGACTTTCGTAGTCGACATCCAAGGAGTAAAACGTGGAAGGCGTACAGGACATCCTCTCCCGCGCCGGAATCTTCCAAGGCGTTGATCCCGTTGCAGTGCAGCACCTAATCGAGCAGATGGAGACCGTGCGCTACCCGCGCGGAACCACCATCTTCGACGAAGGCGAGCCTGGTGATCGCTTGTACATCATCACCTCGGGCAAGATTAAGCTCGCCCGCCACGCCCCGGATGGCCGCGAAAACCTGCTGACGGTCATGGGCCCATCCGATATGTTTGGCGAGCTGTCCATCTTCGATCCGGGCCCGCGCACCTCCTCCGCAGTGTGCGTGACCGAAGTTCAGGCCGCCACCATGAACTCCGAGCTGCTCAAGAAGTGGGTTGATGACCACCCCGAAATCGCCCAGCAGCTGCTGCGCGTGCTGGCTCGCCGCCTGCGCCGCACCAACGCCAACCTGGCTGACCTCATCTTTACCGACGTTCCGGGCCGCGTGGCAAAGACCTTGTTGCAGCTGGCTAACCGCTTCGGTGTTCAGGAAGGCAGTGCCCTGCGCGTGAACCATGACCTCACCCAGGAAGAGATTGCCCAGCTGGTGGGCGCTTCCCGCGAGACCGTCAACAAGGCGCTGGCCACCTTCGCGCACCGCGGTTGGATCCGCCTCGAAGGCAAATCCGTGCTCATCGTCGATACCGAGCACCTCGCCCGCCGCGCTCGCTAAGACCGCGCCAGCCCGCTACCCCGCTTCGGCGGGGTCTCGTTGGGTTTGCCTCCTTTAACCAGTTACGCACCGCACTTGTGACCACGGTAGACTCCACACTGCATCGCTTGGAGACCATACCGCGGCCGTACGTCGACCCTGCGCGCCTCCTGCCTCAGGCCCACAGCACAATTAAGCCCCTCTTCCCACCAAATGAGGAAGAGGGGCGAATGGAGATAGGCTTATTTAGCCTCGCCGTCCAAGTACTTCAGCGCGGTGCGCGTGGACTGCTCCGCAGCGTGGCGCAGCACCGGGTCCACATCGTCATACATCTCGTTGACCAGGGTATTCAAATCCACATCCTCGCCTAGGCGGGAGCGGATCTCTTTAATCTGGTCAAGACGGTAGTGGCGGCGGTCAATGTACTTGCGGGCCACCTGAGAGGTGTCATCCAAGTCCGGACCGTGTCCTGGAAACAGCGCAATATCCTTACCGCGCTCTTCCAAGGTGTCGAGGGTGTGCAGGTAATCGGCCAAGTTACCGTCCGTCTCCGAAAGGAGAACGGTGTGGCGGCCGGCGATAGTGTCACCAGAGATAATGCCCTCGAGGCGGGAATTTCCTACCTCCCCGCTCCACACAAAGAAGCAGGTGGAATCCGCGGTATGGCCTGGGGTGTGCACGACCTCGAGACTTGGGGTGATGCCATCGAGGGAGATGTGCTCACCATCCTGGAGAGCCTCAGCACCATTGCAGTAGCTCGGATCGAAGGCGCGGATGGGGGCGCCGGTCATCTGCCGCAAGCGTTGTGCGCCCGAAGCGTGGTCATCATGGCGGTGGGTAATCACAATCAAAGCCACCTCACCTGCGTTGCGGTGCACAACGTTGAGATGGCCTTCATCCTCAGGACCCGGATCCACGACGATCGCCCGAGAGTCTTCAGCGGCGCGAATAATCCACGTATTCGTACCCTCCAGGGCGGTGTAGCTGGGGTTATCACAAAGGACTACGCCAACGGATTGGCTGACGGGACGCAATTGACTATATGCGGGGTGCTCCATAGTTACTAGCCTATCCGATCAAGCGGCAATTTCTACGATTAGTTCGATCTCTACCGGGGCGTTTTTAGGCAACGCAGCTACGCCCACAGCGGAGCGAGCATGCTTTCCAGCATCCCCGAAGACCTCACCGATGAAATCGGAGGCACCATTGATAACTACCGGCTGGTCTGCATAGGCCGGATCCGAGGCCACAAACCCCACGATTTTTACCACGCGGGAGACATTGTCTAGGCCAACTTCGGCATCGATAGCGGCGAGCGCATTCAGCGCCGCGATGCGTGCCTGTTCCTGGGCTTGTTCCGTGGTGAGTTCGGCGCCAACCTTGCCGGTCAGCGGCAAGGCACCTTCCACGAGGGGAAGCTGGCCAGAGGTCCAGACCTGATCACCCACGCGCACGGCCGGCACATAGGACGCTAGCGGCTTAGCGACGCCCGGTAACTCGTACCCCAGCTCTCGCAAGCGAGCATGAAAGCCCATTTACTCTGCCACCTCGCGCTTGAAGTAGGCCACGACGTTTTCCGGGTTAGGACCCGGGGTGACGGTGACCAGTTCCCAGCCATCTTCGCCCCAAGAATCGAGGATCTGTTTGGTGGCGTGGGTGAGGACAGGTGCGGTTGCGTATTCCCATTTAGTCATGGGGTCCATTCTAACTATTAAATACGCCCCACGCCGTCTAAATTCTTAAATTCCGACGAGCTCGCCGCCTTGGGCCAAGTAGTGAGCCCAATCCGTGATGTGGGGGTTCTTGCGCAGCAGGGCACGGCGCTGGCGCTCGGTCAGCCCGCCCCAAACACCGAACTCGACGCGATTATCCAGGGCGTCAGCGCGGCATTCGGTCAGCACCGGGCAGTGGCGGCAAATGACGGCCGCCTTGCGCTGTTCTGCACCGCGCACAAAGAGGGCATCCGGGTCACCCTTGCGGCATTTGGCCTGGGTGACCCACTCACCACGCTCGGGATTTCGGGCTGTATTAGACATTCCAGCAGTCTTCACACGAACGGTCATGGGTGAGTGTTCTCCTTCCCAGACGGAATACTATGTAACGCATCTGAGTCTATTCATCTAGGTAGAAGATTGTCTAACACGTCACACTTTAGGGGGTGCGAGTGATCTTCCACCTACCGAGGGCGACCACGTAGTGTATGGGGCGTGACTGTCATCAAATCTTTGGCCAAGATAGCCCTGTCTACGGTCTTGGTAGGCGCGCTCATCGCCCTGGCTCTTGCCCCCTTTGCGGGCATTTCCGGAGTGGCGATTGCCCGTACTAACGAAACCATGCAATCTGACCTGCAAGATCTGACTGCCGGCAATATCCCAGGCGTCACCACGATCAAAGACGCCAAGGGCAAGGACATGGCCTACATCTTCAGCCAACGCCGCCACCCGGTGGAGAGCAAGAAGATTTCTCAAGCCATGAAAAACGCCATCGTCTCCATTGAGGACGAGCGCTTTTATGATCACGAGGGCGTGGACTTCCAGGGCAATTTCCGCGCACTGTGGACCAACCTAACCTCGGGCGGCGTTTCCCAGGGCGCCTCCACCATCGATCAGCAGTACGTGAAGAACTACCTATTGCTGGTCTCTGCCACCACCGATGAAGAACGCGCCGCGGCCACCGAGCAATCCGTGGCCCGCAAGCTGCGCGAGATGCGCATGGCCACCAAGATGGATGCGGAATTGGATAAGGATGACATCCTCACCAACTATCTCAACCTGGTGTCTTTTGGTAACCATGCCTATGGCGTCGAAGCGGCGGCGCGCACTTACTTCGGCACGCACGCTTCTGAACTCACGGTGCCGCAGGCAGCGATGCTGGCCGGCATGGTCCAATCCTCTGAGCGCCTCAATCCCTATACCAACGCTGAGGAAGTAACCGACCGGCGCAACCTGGTCCTGCAATCCATGGCGGATAACGGCCATATCAAGCAGCAGGAAGCGGATAAGTATAAGGGGGAGAAACTGGGCGTCGGAAAGAAGCCCAAAACGCTAGCCAATGGCTGCATCGGCGCCGGTGACCGCGGTTTCTTCTGTGATTATGTGCTGAAATACCTGGATAAGAAGGGCATTAGCGAGGAGCAGCTGGCGCGCGGTGGCTACACCATCAAAACCACGCTGGACCCAACGGTGCAGGACAAGGCCCTCGAGTCCGTACAAAGCCACACCAATCCGGATGCCCAGGGCGTGGCTGAAGTCATGAACGTCATCAAGCCTGGCAGGTCGGACCGCAAGGTGCTGGCCATGGTCTCCTCGCGCGATTACGGCCTGGACCTAGATAAAAATGAGACCATCCTGCCACAGCCCTACTCCTTGGTGGGCAACGGTGCTGGTTCCGTCTTTAAGGTCTTTACCGCCGCGGCCGCGCTCGAAGCGGGCTATGGCATCAAAAACACCGTGGATGTGCCGACCCGCTACGAGGCGGAGGGCCTAGGCCATGGTGGCGCCGCCGGCTGCCCGGCGGACCGCTACTGCGTGGAAAACGCTGGTGCCTATAAGGCCACGATGACGCTGCAGGAAGCGCTGGCACACTCCCCCAATACGCCGTTTATCAAGCTCACGGAGCAGGTAGGCGTGGCACCCATCGTCGATATGGCCGTGCGTTTGGGCCTGCGCTCCTACGACGACAAGGGCAGCTTTGATAAGGACACCTCGATTGCCCAGCACACCAAGGACGCCAACTCCGGCTCCTTCACCTTGGGCCCGGACCAGGTCAACCCGCTGGAGCTTTCCAATGTCGGCGCCACGCTGGCCGCGGATGGCAGGTGGTGCGAGCCCAACCCGATCTCCCAGGTCACGGATAAGGAAGGCAACGAGGTCTATCTCAAGGAAACCCCGTGTGAGCAGGCCGTTGATAAGGACGTAGCCCGCGCGATGAGCAATGCCTTGTCCGAGGACGCCAAGCAAGGCACGGCCAAGAATGCCGCCCAGGCGGCCGGTTACTCCAGCCCGATCGCGGCCAAGACTGGTACCACCGAGTCCAACCAGTCCTCCGCATTCTTAGGATTCAACCAGGGCATTTCCGCCGCGCCGTATATCTATAACGATGGCACCTCCACCGTCCCGCTGTGTACCGGGCCGGTGCGCCAGTGCGCGGGTTGGGGCAACCTCTACGGCGGCTTGGAGCCGGCGCAGACCTTCTTCAGCATGGCTACGCAGCTGCCGATAGCCACCAAGGCCGGACTGCCGAATTACAACAAGAAGTACGACAACGGCACCACGGCCGATAAGACCCTTGATAGCCTGCGCGGCAAGTCCGAGGCCGAGGCCCGCCAGACCTTGGAGTCCAAGGGCTACGTGGTCAAGACCTCCCGGGTCATCGGCGGCAATGTTCCTTATGGCCGCGTGGTTCGCGCGATTACCGGCAAGGACGGCAAGAAGAAGGGTGCGGAAATTACGCTGCAGCTTTCCGACGGCGCCGGGGCCTCCCAATCCCCATCCTCCGGCGTGGCCGACGCCAACTCCACCGGCGCACAAAATAGCACCGGCGGCGATAATGCCGACGACGCTACGAGCCCGGGCCGCTCGACTGGCGGCACAGGCGGCGGAACGGGCAACGGCGGCGGGTTCTCACCGGAAGACTTTGGCATCCGCCAAGAGGACATCGATAACTTTGCCAACGACGTCCGCAGTCTGCTCGGCCGCTAAGCCTCGCCCGTTGCGGTCTGGCCTGCTTTAGCTCAGCTGGGACTTGACCTCGGCGGACAGGCGCTTGCCATCCGCCTGGCCGGCGGCCTTGGCATTGGCCGCCTTCATTACTGCACCCATCTGCTTCATGGTGGGTGCTTCGCCGTTTTCGGCCTCAACCTCTGCGATTGATTCCTCCACTAGGGCCTTAAGCTCGGATTCGTCCAGCTGGCGGGGTTGGTAGGCCTCGAAGAAGGGGACCTCGGCAAGCTCGGCTTCCGCCAGCTCCGGACGGCCGTTGTCCTCATAGACCTCGGCGGACTCGCGGCGCTTTTTAATCTCGCGCGCAATCACCTTGAGGATATCGGCGTCCTCCAGCTCATGCCGGGAACCATTGGTCTCCTCGGCCTGGATGGCGGCCAGCAAGGCGCGGATGGCGCTGGTGCGCTGCTTCTCTTTCGCCTTCATTGCGGTTTTCAGATCTGCACGGATGGTTTCCTTTAGCTCGCTCATGCCTATCAATGTACGCCAGGTAGTGTGGTAGCCGTGAAACTTTTACGTATTCTTGGCGGCCTCACCGCTGCCGGCCTGGGCGCCGCAGCATGGGGCTATAGCGAACTGACCAAATTCGAGCTCAAGGAATATACGCTCCCCCTCCTGCCCAAGGGCACGCTGCGCGGCAAGCCGGAATTTCGGCTGCTGCATCTGTCCGATCTGCATATGATCCCTGGCCAGGAGACCAAGATTGCCTGGGTTTCTGCCCTCGATGCCCTGGAGCCGGACCTCGTGGTCAACACCGGCGATAATCTCTCCGATCAACAGGCCGTTCCCGATACACTGCGCGCTCTCGGCCCGTTGCTGGCCCGCCCCGGCCTCTTCGTCTTCGGCACCAATGACTACTGGGCACCGCAGCCGGTCAATCCCTTCAAGTACCTGCTGGGCAAAAAGCGCGAGCCCTCCTATGTGGATTTGCCGTGGCGAGGTATGCGCGCCGCATTTATGGAGCACGGTTGGCGCGATGCCAACCAGGCACGGCATGAATTCAAGGTGGGCAATGTCCGCCTTGCCGCCGCCGGCGTGGACGATCCACACCACGATCTAGATGACTATTCCGAAATCGCCGGCCCGCCCAATGAGGACGCCGACTTGTCCCTGGCACTCCTCCATGCCCCCGAGCCCCGCGTGCTAGAAAAGTTCGCAGCTGATGGCTACCAGCTTTCCCTATCCGGCCACACCCACGGTGGCCAGATCTGCCTGCCCGGCTCCCGTGCGCTGGTGACCAATTGCGGCATCGACCGCGAGCGCGTGCAGGGCCTCCATGATTTCGGCCCGATGAAGATGCATGTCTCCAATGGCCTGGGCACCTCCAAATTCGCCCCAGTGCGTATCTTCTGCCGCCCTTCCGCCACGCTGCTGAAAATCACCGAGGTGGACTAAACCCAGCCACCTGCCGTTTTGTTGATTATGCTCAGCTTGCGTTAAAGTATCCAAGTACCGCTTTTCAAGGCGGAACGCCGGGATATGGCGCAGGTTGGTAGCGCGCTTCGTTCGGGACGAAGAGGTCGCAGGTTCAAATCCTGTTATCCCGACCATTGTGAAGTCTCGAGACATCGTTCCTATGGTGTCTCGAGATTTTCGGTTTTGTTGTGCCCTGGATGGGGCTTAAAAGAGGGTTAAGGGTCAAAATGGGGATGCGGAAGAAATCTTGAAGGGTTTCCGCATCCCCCTAAATGCCACTCACATTTCTTGGTCTGGGTTGGACTAAACAAAGCAAAGACTAAAGGCTTAGCTTTACAATCTCAGTTCTCTTGCCTCATCATCAGTTCAAAGTGTTGAACTTGGTTTGCTGCTACGAAGATCTTCCGAAAAACCTCCACCAACGCCTTGGCGTCCGTCCCATCGAATGAATAATCAATCTGCCACGGTACGCTATGGGAACCATCATTCATCCAAGACAGAAGTGACTCTGCAGCCAGCGCTTCACCAGCATTCATTCCAGCCGTAAAATCTGTTTTCATTCCTCCAGTAAGCGTAAAGTAATTCTCCAGAATTCGTCGCATCGAATTTTGCAAGGAGTGTGATGCCATCTCATTTTGACTAGCCGCAACACGAACTTCTGTCCAAAGCTGTTCATAGGCAGAATGTATTGGGTTAGAATCAAATTGTCTTTGTGTGCTCTTTCCTTCCGAGGTTTTAGAAAGAACATAGAAGGTACGCTTCGCGGACTTTTCTCTACGCGGAGGCACAAAGGCTAATTCTTTGAAAAAGTAGGCATTGTGGGTCGAAAAAACAATTTGCTCTAGCAAAGAAGCCGGATCCTCTACAGTTTCCTGAAGTCTACGGCACAGTAAGCTTACAGCAAATAAAGTGGTCGAATCCAGACTAGAAATTGGATCATCGATTATCGCGATGATCTTATCCCTTTCTGAATAGTTTCGAGCTCTCTTTTCTACTGAATGATAGAAGTACAAAAAGGAAATGAATGTCTTCTCTCCCTCACTCAGACTCTCGTTTTCCGCTCTTGACCCGTCCTCGCGTATCACACAGTATTGATCAACACCTTTCAGTTTTTTCAGACTAAAGCTCCGAAGGTTCAGATCCCTGAGAGTCGCGTTGATCTCTTCAACTACCGGTTCCGATGAAGTCACTTTACTCAGTAGCTGCCGGCGCTCTTCCTCAAGATCTGCTAGCTGTTCATTGGTAGAATCAATGCGCTCCGAAAGGTTCATTTGAGCTTTCTTCGGTCCTGTCAAAGCACTATCTCTCTTGATAAGTTCTTCTTTGACTTTATGGTGAATAAAGTGTGACCAGAAATCCTCTATAAGGGATTGCTTTGCTTTCTTCCGATCACTGATCGATTCGTTATACCAGCGAATCCGTGCGTTTAGAGAATCCAGATCATCACTACAATGATCTAGCACGCTAAAGTCAAAATCTAGAGAAATGACTGTCTGGAGACTCAGTAGTTTCTCTTTCACCTTCCGCTGTAATCTCACGAATTCCAGCTGCAGTTTGCCAAGTGAATTCTGGAGTTGAGTAGTTTCAAAACCCTCAAGACCACTCACTTTCTCTTTGAGAGTTTCACACTCTTCTTCAGCCCGTTTCAAGCGATCGCCTAAAGATTCGAGACAATTCTCCGCTTTTTCATAGTCTCGACTAATCAGCAGTTCGAGGTTCTTCTTCAATTCCGCGGACAAACTCTGCTGACATAATGGGCAAATTTCTGACTCTGATTCATTAAGATGCTGAACACCTTCTCTGACCCAAAGATCGATATCCAGCCGAGTCACGTACTCACTCAAAGGATTGTCTTCACTTAGTCGGTATTCCTTTTTAGCTACCTGATTTTCCTCCTCACTAAACTGAAAAAAGAGGGCAACTTGACTGCTAACCTCTGGTATACGAGGATTCTCACGATCTAACGATTTTATGCGGGTCTCGAAATCCAAATCTTGGGGCTCCTCATACTTGGAAGCTTTCGTTAGCTCGTATCGGCGCAAGCATTCTTTCTCAAGAAGCTCTTTCCTCTTAAAACCTTTGAAACAAAGATCTGACGCACCTGGATATGCCCTTTCGTATGACTTTGCTAGGTCCCAAACACTTTCTCTGAAATTATTCTTGATCTGATGGATTTCGTCTTGTTTAACCTGTCGAACCTCCCCCCATTTTTCCAGCAATCCCCTCTTCCTATGAATTTCACCGCTATCCCCTTCAAGTTCCGAAAGCCGCTTCTGCACGTCTTCTGAAGCGTCTCGTATTTGAAATACGCCCTCCAGGTTTTCGCGCTGAATCAAATCCCTTATGTACCTCTGATCGAAAAGGTACGCCAACACCCCAGTCGCATCTGCTTGCCCTTTCAGTTTTCGGGCGATTGAAGACTTTCCGGTTCCATTCACCCCAAAAATGAAGGTCTCAGTCTGCAATTCCATAACATCGGCATCATGACTAAAGCAGGCAAGCTCCGAGAGCTTTACTTCATTCAACTGAATACTCATACGTTTCACCTCGGTCAATAAGAACGTTGTTTTGCTGAATATAAGAATAGATCCATCCCCAAGTGCTTGTTTGAGATTTTCTCTACTTAAGTAGCTACGGAGACCTGACTCCTGAAGCGTCCCAGGTTTGGTTCCTGCCCCAGCGAAGAAAGGATTAGACACTATTCCTAGAATGTATTCCATCGAGCTCAAGGAGAAGGCGGTCCATTAGACCATCGAAATGGTCCGCTAGGAGTCCTGCTCACTGCAACGCACTTATATTGGGGTCGGCGAACTCCTTGAGGTATCTCCCCACACGTTGCGGGCTTGGTACCGCGACAACGAGTCAGTGCGAGATAATGCTGACGCGTCAGGCGGCATAACATTGGAAAAGAACTCAAGTGCCTGCGCGGAAAAACCGCGAGCTGAAACGGGCAAACGGTATTTTTGAGACTACTTCGGCTTATAGCAGCGAATCTCAACCGACTCACGGCCAGATGAGCTCTTACATCGACGCGTACAAAATCAGTTTAGGGTCGAGACCATCTGTCAATTCATGAACAGGCAGATCGTAATTTCATCACTTCACACAGCAGCCGAAAGGTCACCGCTCGCGTGCCCAATGCGAGAGCTTTAATCAATAGCCTCCTCATCCCAGAAATTCAGCGTGTACATGCGCGGAATGTGGCACGTGGTCAACCATGAAGGCTTTCAAATTGGCTGCGACAAGCCTGCACGTCTCATGAAGCTAGCAGGTGTTTCCGGCCGCAAACGTGGGCGTACCCCAGTGAGAATTATTAGCCTGCAGACACGGGATCATCGCCCAGACGTAATACAGCGAAACTTCCGTACACAAGCACCAGGCAGGCTTTCAGTTGCCGACAACTTCGTTCGCCCCTTTTCAGGATTCGCCTACACAACGTTTGTTGTGGGATGTCTTCAGTCGGAAAATCGTCGGTGTTGCCACACGCTCCACGATGCCGCACCGATGCGCTGCCCGTGGAAGCGTTAGAGCATGTATTAACCACTGCGGGGGAAACCGTGAAAATCAGCTGATCCACCACAGCGATCGAGACAGCCAGTACGTGTCACTGAAGTATTCCACGGCTCTGGCTGAATTCGGAGTCCGGCCGCGTGTAGAAACGGTCGACGATTCTGATGACAGCACTTTAGCTGAGATAGTCAACGACCACTACAAAGCTGAACTTATTCACGCCCAAGGCCCGTGGACTTCAGTAGGAGAAGCCGAACTTGCTGCCTTGCGGTGGGTGCATTGGTGCAATACAAAGCATATCCACGCAGTTTTGGACTAAACCACCCCACAGGAAATAGAAACCGAGTACCGCCTCGCCCAACCCATCAACGCAGGGTTGTAAAACAAGCGATACTACACCCAAAACGATTCACAAGGTCTTGAGCGAAAATAAACCCTGAACGATTTACGAAACCTTATTCAAGCTCGATTTACATAGGTCTATCAGTACTTATCCTGAAACCAGACACGCTTCCCGCTACTTTAATCCTACCCACATATGGGAAACGACGCGGTGCCCCTACAGCGCCGCGTCGTCCCTATTCCCTATCACTCACAACGGATTGGAGAAACCGTTCGCCTACCCCCTAAGTAGGCTTTGTGAGCAAGACCAACTGTAGCACTCGCACAATGCAAACGGTAACGGACGCCAAAATTCCCAGTTTCCACCAATGTTTTTTATTGTTAGGTCTGCTTTTTTAGACCTAATTAAGCAGAGTTTTAGTTTTTGCTGTGGACAAGGCCCACCATTTTGCACTTAACCCAACGAGAGTGACAGCCAGCAATACCGCAATTCCGGCCCACAGGACGGCTTGTTCGCCTTCGTTGCCCGCCACCGTGACGGCCGCGGTAGTCCAATTCAGCGGCAAAAGATTAGAAACGACCTGCCATACCTTAGAAACACCGGCAATTGCCGCGGATTTCCACAGCCATCCCACCAGCGCGGTCTGGCCGATGACAAAGAGCGCTGCGAGGATGCTGCCGGCGGTAATACCGCATAGCCCGAGTAGGGCGCGGGTGATGGCCGCCATGGACAGCGCCCCCAGAAGGAGCGCCGCGCCGGCCCAAACCGCCGCCACAGGGGTAAATCCGGTGGCGAGCACAAAGAGGAGGATTTCCCCGATGGCAACCGCGGCCAGCGTGCCGCCGAGGACCGTCAGCCATGGGCGGAGCCCCACCTGCCAGGCCACACCGGCCGCGGCACCTGCGAGCAGGACCAAGGCGGAGACCAACATCGCCACGATGGGGCTGAGCAGATGTGCAGGGCCGTCGGTCGCGGAATGCGCCGGCGGCAGGGCACGCTGAATATCACCCACATTGGTCTGGTTTTGGGCTGCCATGGTGGAAAGCTTGCCGGCGCCTTCGTCAAGCTTGTCCACGCCCTCCTGTGCCTCACCAACGCGCTTGTTGAGCTCCGCAATTCCCTCATTGAGCTCCTGCGCACCGGATACGGCCTGGTTCACGCCATCGTGATAGGCATAGCCGTTGACGGCCAACTGATTGGATAGATCGCGCGAGCCGTCCTTGAGCTTTTTAAGCTGGTCGGTCACCGAATTATCCAAGCGGAAGTTATTGACCTGCGCGCGGAGATCGCCCAGCTGCGAGCGAATTTCCTTCGCTTCCTTAGATTTATTTCCCTCCAGGTCGCGCATCGTGCCATCGATGGCCTGCAGAATCTGCCCCTGGACAGCACCAAGGCCCACTACCTGGTCCACGGCACCGCCGACACCATTGGCCAGCTCCGTTGCACCACCACCGAGCGTATTAGTTCCGGACTGCAGCTGATTGAGGCCGGCTACCAATTCTTGGGAGCCCGTCGCCAGCTTGTCGACGCCCCCTCCAAGCTCATCCGCCCCCTTGTTCAGCTCCCCCGTGCCGTCATCAAGCTGCGTGACGCCCGATTTAAGCATGCTCGCCTGTGCTTGCGCGCGGCTGGCCGCCTCGGCGGCTTCCTTTACTTCTGGGGAGGCGGAATCTTCCCGCGGCGCCCCAAACGGCTGCGCGGCGCTAGACCAGGCATGGGCGGGTTCCCACTGCGCAAGGCCCGCCACCGCAGCGCCGATAATGAGCGGCAGGGCGAGCAAGAGAATCAAGAGGACTCTGCGCCACCGGGAGGGAGACGCAGCGTCTGGGGAAGCAAGGCGTGAGGTCATGATACTGAACCTATCCTTGCAGGTCACTCCCCTGTTGCAGGCGCGCCGAGCACCCCCGCAATGGCGGTTCCTCTACGATATATGGCATGTCCCACAATTATTCCCTAGCCCCTTCCCGCTATCTCGCCGCTGCGGCCATCGCGCCGCTGTGTATCAGCCTTGTTGCCTGCTCCAACGACGCCGATACGTCCGCAGAACCGGAGTTCTCCGACGCGACCGCCGCAAGCTCCTCGGCCACGGAGACCTCGTCCGAAGAAACAACGAGCGAGCCCGCTACCTCGGAAGCCGAAGGCACCGCCACCGAGACCGCGGAGGCCGAGCCCACTTCTGCGATGGCAGCTCCCACCGAGGACACCGCGGAATCCGCCAACGAAGAGAGTGAAGCCCCGGCCGCCGTACCCGCCGATACCGGCCGCGGCGATTGCTCCCCAGAAGCGCTACAGTCCGCAGCTCCCACCATGACCAATATCCGAGTCAATAACTGTGATGGCCAGTGGGCCCACTTTGGCAAAGACAGCACGGACTGGACTGCTTGGGCGCGCTACGAGGGCGGCCAGTGGGTAGCCATTGAATCCATTGGCACGACAACCTCCGGCCTAGCCGCCCCGTGCTACGACGTGGATAAGTGGGCCGTCGAGGGCGCTCCTGCCTTTGTTACAGAAGAGATGCGCCGCTGCGATTAGCCGCACAGCAAGAAACCGCCCCCGTACCGAGCAGTAAAGCAACTCGGTACGGGGGCGGCGTCGTTAGTACACAGGTGCTGCCGGGGAAGGGTTACTTCTTCTCGGCGTAGACCTCTCGCACGCGCTGACCCAAGGCTGGGTGCACCTTGGTCCAGTATTCGTAGACGCGCTCCTCGGTCTCCTCGGATACACCGGCCATCGCGTTGGTGATATTGGTGACCAGGCGCTCCTTGGCGGCATCGTCATAGACATTCTCGTACAGGTCGCGCGCCTGCACGAAGTCGTCGTCCTCGGAGTGGCGAACGTACGGTGCACGCACCAAGTCGCTGCCGTAGGACTCCGGATTGATGTAAAGCTCCGCCGCGGTGGTGGTCTCGAGCTGGGAGCGGTCGTTTACAGCGGCGTCATCAAGCACGCCCGTACCCTTCTCATAGCGGTTGGGCGAGTAGACCGGATCCTCCGGAGCATTGAAGTGGTACTGCATGCTGCCCTCGTGCTGGTAGGTGTTGACCTCGTTCACGTTCTGCGGCTGGTTGACCGGCAGCTGCTGGTAATTCGGGCCAATGCGGTAACGCTGCTGGTCAGCGTAAGCAAAGACGCGAGCCTGCAGCATCTTATCCGGAGACAGGCCAACGCCAGGCACGATATTGGACGGATCGAGCGCCACCTGCTCAATCTGGGCAAAGAAGTTGCGCGGGTTGCGGTTGAGCACAAAGTAGCCCACATCATGCAGCGGGTAGTCCTTCTTGGACCAGACCTTGGTCAGGTCGAAGGGGTTGAAGCGGTAATTCTCCGCCTCATCCAGCGGCATGATCTGCACCTTGACGTCCCAGATCGGGTAGTTGCCCTCCTCGATGGCGTTGTAGAGATCCTCGCGGTGGCAATCCGGATTCTGGCCGGCGGTGGTAGTGGCCTCTTCATCGGTGAAGTTCTCCACGCCCTGGCGGGTCTTGAAGTGGTACTTCACCCAGAAGGCCTCGCCCTGTTCATTCACCCACTGGAAGGTGTGGGAGCCGTAGCCATTCTGGTGGCGGGTGGACTTCGGAGTGCCGCGGTCACCCATCAGATACGTGACCTGGTGGGCAGACTCTGGGTTGCGGGTCCAGAAATCCCACTGCATATCGGCATCGCGCAGGCCATTGGTGCCCAAGCGCTTCTGGGAGTGAATGAAGTCTGGGAACTTCAGACCATCGCGGACAAAGAAGACCGGGGTGTTATTGCCCACGATGTCGAGATTGCCCTCCTCGGTGTAGAAACGCAGGGCAAAGCCGTGCACATCGCGCCAGGTATCCGGGGAGCCCTGCTCGCCGGCCACAGTGGAAAAACGGCCCATCATCGGGGTGACGGTGCCCTTCTGGAAGACCTTGGCCTTGGTATAGGCAGAGACATCTTCCGTGATGTGCAGCTCGCCAAAGGCACCGTGGCCCTTAGCGTGCGGCGTGCGCTCCGGCACGCGCTCGCGGTTGAAGTGCGCGAGCTTTTCAATGAGGTGGATATCATTCAGCGCCACTGGGCCCTGCTGGCCGGCGGTCACCGAGGTATTCTCGGACGGCACCGGCTGGCCCGAGGGGCGGGTGGTATTTCCCTTGCCAGCGGGGCGCTGGCCCTTATTCAAGATGTCATCAGCGGTGAAATCGGTCATTTATGCCTCCTGGCAAATCGGGATCAGTTCACTCCAGTGTGGCAAAACTTTGCACGGTTGTCAGGGCTCGCAAAAGAGCGTAATGGGGGCTGGTAGATTCATTCAGGTGACTCACCACTCCGCAGCAGACGACGCCCGCGTCACCGACCTCGCCCTTCGGGCCGGTCGCGGCGACCGCGCGGCGCTGACGGAGTTTATCAAAGCCACCCAGGATGATGTGTGGCGCTTGCTGGCGCACCTGGGCGGACCCGAGGGTGCTGACGATCTCACCCAGGAGACCTATCTGCGTGTCATCAGCGCCCTGCCGCGTTTCGCCGCCCGTTCCTCCGCGCGCACGTGGCTGCTCTCTCTAGCCCGGCGCGTGTGGGTGGATAATATTCGCCACGATATGGCCCGACCGCGAAAGTCTGCCACGGAGTACGAAGACGCGATGGGCGCGGCGCCGGAAGAATCCGCGGCGTGGAGCGAGTGGATCGACGCCCGTACGCTTATCGACGCCCTCCCGGCCGACCGCCGCGAAGCCCTCATTCTTACCCAGGTACTGGGCTATACCTATGAGGAGGCGGCCAAGATTGCCGGCGTGCGCGTGGGCACCATCCGCTCCCGTGTGGCCCGCGCCCGCAAGGATCTCATCGCTGGGACGAATTAAACTGGAGTGAAGTGGGTGAGATAATTTCACCGCGAAATTGTTACGTTCTGGTTACCTTGCGCCACAAGGGAAACAATTTTGCCACTCAGCTGGCCTTTTTTGAGTGAAACCTTGGGTAAGCTATCTCACCTCTAGGGCGATTCTAGTCTGCTATTTCAGGGAAATCTGTGGTTTATTAGATATGAACACACGTGATAAATCGACCGTCGATCCGGGCCCGCGCGATACCAATGCCGGGCCCGGCGCGTGTGAGTAAGAGAGTTTCTCCCTTTCATGTTAAAACGCGCAATCGGAATTTCCATGGCGTTTATCGGCGTCGTCGTGGGCGCAGGCTTCGCCTCCGGCCAGGAGGCCATGCAGTACTTCGTGGCCTTTGGTAACTGGGGCCTGTGGGGCATCGCCCTAGCCGCTGGTTTGATGATGATCACCGGCATCTCCATCCTGCAGCTCGGCTCGTATTTCCAAGCCGAGGAGCACACCGCTGTCTACGACAAGGTCGCATCGCCATTTACCGCCAAGATTTTGGACTGGTCCACCCTGGTGACCTTGTTCGCCATCGGCTTCGTCATGTTTGCCGGCGGCGGTTCGAATATCAATCAGCAGTTCCCATCCATCCCCGTGTGGGTGGGCGCAACTGCCATGCTGATTTTGGTGCTGATCGTCGGCCTGATGGATGTCGACCGCGTAACCGCAGTCATCGGCACCATCACCCCATTCATCATCATTTTCGTGGTGATTGCCACCGGCTATACCATCTTGAATGCAGACGTTGATTTCTCTGCCATGAATGACTGGGCTGTCAACAATGTTGATACCTCGCTGCCTAACTGGTGGCTAGCCGCACTGAACTACACCGGTCTGAACGTGATGACGGCAGTATCCATGTCCATCGTTATTGGCGGTAACTTCCTAGATAACCGTGCAGTCGGCATCGGTGGCCTCATCGGCGGCCTGCTCTACTTAATCCTGTTGGCACTTTTGGTCTTCGCCCTGTTCTTCGAGGCTAAGGACGTCAACGGCCAGGATCTGCCGGTCCTGAGCCTGATTTCCGGCATCCACCCGGTACTTGGCGTGCTGATGACCTTTGTTATTTATGGCATGGTCTTTAATACCGCCATCGGTATGTTCTACGCGCTGGGCAAGCGCTTGACCCGCAATAATCCCAAGCGCTTCTACCCGGTTTATGCCGGCGCCTGCATCATCGGCTTCATCTTGTCCTTCGTGGGCTTCCAGGCCTTGGTCAGCAACGTCTACCCGATCCTGGGCTACCTGGGACTGCTGATGATCGTGGTGATGGTCTTCAACCGCATCAAGAACGGCAGCAAGCTCTCAGATGAGTCCGACCGCCGCATGCGCGCACACGAGCTGGTGTCCCGCCGCCTGGACCCGCGCAAGCGATTTACCAAGAAGAACGAGCGCGAGCTGCGCAAGCTGGCTGCAGCATCCAATATGGAAACCACCGAGTTTGTCACCAATATCGCAGAAGAGATCCACGAGGAGCTCGAAAATGATGATGCTATTGAGTATGACCGCGAAGATCCGGAGCCGTCCGTGACCTACGTGCAGCACACCAAGCCGGAGGTTCCGTCGTCCACTAGCGACCTCGACTTTGGCAAGAAGGGCACTGGCAGCGCCAAGCCGGTTTCTGAGGACTAGCTCCCTCGCCCACTGCTGATAAGCCAAAAGCTCGGCGCCCTCCTTCCCTTGCTATGGGGAGAGGAGGGCGCCGAGCTTTCTAGTACGTCTGGCGGCGAAGCGGCGCTTGCTTAAACGAGCAGCTCTGCAATCTGAATAGTGTTGAGAGCAGCACCCTTGCGCAGGTTATCGCCGGCGACAACGAGCACGAGACCCTTGTTATCGTCCACCGTTTGGTCTTGGCGAATGCGGCCGACCAAGGACTCGTCGATGCCGGTGGCGGCGAGCGGAGTAGGGACGTCGGCAAGCGTAACGCCCGGAGCGCCACCCAAAAGCTCGGTGGCCTGCTCTGGGGTGATGGGCTTATCGAACTCGGCGTGAATGGTCAGGGTGTGGCCGGTGAAGACCGGGATGCGCACGCAGGTACCCGCCACCTTCAGCTCCGGAATGTCCAGGATCTTGCGGGATTCGTTGCGCAGCTTTTGTTCCTCGTCGGTCTCCAGGGAGCCATCATCAACGAGGTTTCCAGCCATCGGCAGAGCGTTATAGGCGATAGGTGCCACGTACGGGCCAAAGTCTTCGTCATTAAGCGCGGAGCCGTCGTGGACCAAGCCCACATTGTGATCACCGACGGAATAGACCTGCGCGGCCAGCGTCTGCACGCCGGCCAGACCGGAGCCAGACACCGCCTGGTAGGAGGACACGTGGAGCTTATTCAGGCCAGCGACATCGTGGAGGACCTTCAACACTGGCATGGCAGCCATGGTGGTGCAGTTCGGGTTCGCGATGATGCCCTTCGGGGTGTTCTTGGCTGCCTCGGGGTTGACCTCGGAAACGATGAGGGGAACCTCTGGGTCCTTGCGGTAGGCCGAGGAATTATCCACCACGGTCGCGCCGGCCGCGGCGAATACCGGGGCCCACTGCTTAGAGGTGGAGCCGCCGGCAGAGAATAAAGCAATATCGACGTCGGCAACGGACTGCTCGGTGACCTCAGCGAGGTCTTCTACGGTAATCTGCTCGCCGCGGAATTCCAGCTCGGTGCCGGCGGAGCGAGACGAGGAAAAAAAGCGCACTTTATCCGCCGGGAAATTGCGTTCTTCCAAGATGGAGCGCATAACGCGGCCGACCTGGCCGGTAGCGCCTACGACTGCAACAGTGGTCATGACTTAAAAATCCTCTATAGTTGATTTTGGGTATTTAACGTCCGGTTCCAGCATAAACCGTGGCTTCTTCTTCGCCGCCAAGCTGGAACTTATCGTGCAGCGCACGAGCTGCCTTATCCAGGTCAGCCTCGCGGGTGAGCACGGAGATGCGGATTTCGGAGGTGGAGATGAGCTCCATATTGACATCAACGTCGCGCAGGGCCTCGGTAAACTCGGCGGTCACGCCCGGGTGGGACTTCATGCCGGCGCCGACGAGGGAGACCTTGCCCACCTGGTCGTCGTAAAGCACATTGGCCCAGCCGCCCTCGGACTTCAGCTTGGTCAACAGTTCCATGGCGCGTGGGCCGTCGGCACGCGGGCAGGTGAAGGTGATATCGGTGGTGCCATCCTCCAGGGAGGAGACGTTTTGCAAGACCATGTCAATATTGATCTCAGCATCGGCAATGACACGGAAAACCTTCGCTGCCTCCCCGGGGCGGTCCGGGATTCCAAGGACGGTGACCTTTGCCTCGGACTTATCGGTTGCTACACCAGTTAGCACTGCTTCTTCCACAGGAATATCCTCCATCGATCCGGTCACTAGGGTGCCGGGGTCATTTGAATAAGACGAGCGAACTCGCAAGGGTACATTGAACGCGCGGGCGTACTCCACGCTGCGCAGAACCAAAATCTTGGAACCTACCGCGGCCATCTCCAGCATCTCCTCGAAGGAGAGCTTCTCTAGCTTCTGCGCGTCTGGGACGATGCGCGGGTCTGCGGTATACACGCCATCGACATCGGAATAAATCTCGCACACGTCCGCATTCAGCGCGGCTGCTAGCGCCACCGCGGTGGTATCGGAACCGCCGCGGCCCAGCGTGGTGACATCGCGCGATTCCTTATTAACTCCCTGGAATCCGGCGACGATGCAGATCTTGCCTTCATCCAGTGCTTCGGTCAGGCGGCCTGGAGTAACGTCCACGATGCGGGCATTGCCGTGGCGCTCGGTGGTGAGCACGCCGGCCTGGGAGCCGGTAAAGGACTGGGCATGGGCACCCAAGGATTCCACGGCCATAGCCACCAACGCATTGGAGATGCGCTCGCCCGCGGTCAGGAGCATATCCATTTCGCGCCGTGGTGGCACGGGGTTGACCTGGGCGGCAAGGTCGAGCAGCTCATCGGTGGTATCGCCCATGGCGGAGCACACCACGACGACGTCGTTGCCCTGCTTCTTGGTGGCCACGATGCGCTCCGCAACGGCGCGAATGCGGTCTGCGGATTCGAGGGATGAGCCGCCATATTTTTGCACGATCAGGGCCACGGTAAGGATGCCGCCTTTCGTCTTTTAAGGCATCCCTGGGGTGCGCGTCCGCACACCGCCAGAAATACCTGTCAGTCATTAGTCAAAGACCCATGCTACCCCGCAGGGGTCTAGTCCTCATCATAATTCCTAGACAATGCTTGCTTTTTATTCACACGCCCCGAGTGTAAAGCGCGCCATGCGCCAGCCAACCCCCATAGTGAAAACGCGCGCCCTGCAGCGGAGAATATGCATATAACAGGAATCTTTACTACCGTTGAGCGGGTGTTAAGCAACCTTCTCGCCATCTTTTTCGCGCTCGCATCCGCGCTGACGGTTGCTTGGGGCACGGTCATCCGCCACCGCATTGCTCTCGACGCCGATGATTCGGTCATGCGCGCCGCCATGTCTAATCCCTTGTGGTGGGTGGGCACCGCGGCCGCGATTGGCGCCTATGGCCTGCAGGTTATCGCGCTCGGCTTCGGCACCTTGCTGGTCGTCCAGCCCATCTTGGTGCTGTCCTTAATGTTTACCCTGCCGCTATCGGCGTGGTACTCCGGCCGCAAGATGCCCTTCCACGAAGTTTTCTGGTCCATTGCGCTGACCATCGCGGTGGGCATCATGGTCATCTACGGTCGGCCGGTTGCCGGCAATCCCCGCCCAGAGTGGAGCGATTGGTGGCCGGCGCTCCTCGTGGGATTGGCCACCCTCGCAATCCTCGGCGCGGCAGCCACAAAGCTACCGGATCAGCGCCCCTTGGCATTGGGCACGGCCTGCGGCGTTATCTATGGCTTCGTGGCCCTGCTGTCGAAGGCCGTGGTGGATATTTTCACCCACGAAGGCCTCACCACCCTATTGGCGAGCTGGCAGTTTTACGGCCTCATCGGCCTCGCGCTCACCGGCACGGTGGTACAGCAATATTCCTTTAACGCCGGCCCCCTGGCCCATTCCCTGCCGGCCATGACCATCTTTGAGCCCATCGTGGCCTTTGGTTTGGGTTACATGGTTCTGGGAGAGAAATTCCTCATCGATACGGCCGTCGGTTGGGCAATTATGCTCATCGCCCTGACCGTCATGGTGCTATCCACCATCGTGCTCTCCCGCAGCCCGGTGAGCCAGCGCGGCTAGATGGCCCACTCAAAAACGCCGAGCATATAGGCCGAAAACCACGCGCCGAACAGGGCCCAGGCAATAACTGCCACGCTTGCCGAAGCCCCCTTTTTCACCCACGGCAACAACACGATCACTGCCGGCAGGAGCAGCCGGGGCCGCGAGTGCATGATGCCATCAGAAAGCAGCACGTTGGCCATGAGAACGGCGGAAAATAGCCAGGCCGCCAGCGGCAGGCGACGCCATGCCAGCACCAGGCATACCGGGGCTGCGATCATCACCCCGGCGCTGAGCAGGTAGCCGCCATTGGTGGCCCCGGTGAGCGTCTCCCACAGCCACCCCACCGTGGCTTTGCCGCCATCAAAGCCGGAATTCCAATGTTCCTTCTGGATCCCAAAATAACCGCCAACTTCTTTGAGATGGCTGCTCGACCACCACAAATATCCCACCAGCGGCACGACGGAAAACACCACTGCGGCCCAGGCTTTCCAGTTCTTTCGCGCCCGCAGCAGCACCATAAGCGCAAAGACCGCAACGAGATCCACCGCGGTAAGGCGCACGAGTCCGGCTCCAAAAATAAGCGCCGCGGCAGCCCACCATTGCTCATCCACGAGCGCCACCACCGCCCAGATGGCCAGGGTCCCAAAAAGTGCCTCGGTATATGGCATGGAAAACACGATGGACATTGGCGCACTGGTCACCACCACAGCGCTAAGCACCTGGGCCCACTTGCCCATGCCCATCTGCGCGGCCAAGGCCATCACACCGGCGGCCAGCGCGATACTAAAGAGCACGTTAAGCGCAATAGCGGTGCCGGCCTCGCCGGTTCCCAGGATGCTGCTTATCGCACGCACGAGGAAAGGAAAGCCCGGAAAGAAGGCCATGGTCGTCTCGTGGACCGGCCCATCCGTAGAGATATCCGCACCGAAGTACCCGCCGCGGGCAATTTCTACGTAGTGCTTGGCGTCCCACTTATTAAGCAATCCCCAGAGCTTATCGTCCTGCACGGCGGCCACCGTCGCGAGCATGCCTACGCGCACCGCGGCTCCGATGAGCGCAACGAGCGCGGCAGGCGCCCACAAGGAGCGCAGTAAGGATGGCGAGTTAGGTACGGCATGGCGGGTTGTAGACACGAAAAGCATAGTACCGCACCGCCACCGCGTCTCATTGAATGAAATTTCTTGCCACATAGTGAGAGAGCCTGTAGTGTGACCGATATGACACAGCGGATTGACCTACTCCTTATCTGCCGCGGCGGGATTTCGGCCTAAGTACTGGCCAGCGCCCCGTCGCGGAGTCCGGCTACCCAAGCCCAGCTGGCCGTCTCCCACAGACACCACAGACAAGGAAACCGCACCACCATGTCCCCCACTGACTCTTTTATCAGCGCCCCTCGCGATATCACCACCCCTAACGGACCACGCCGCGAAGGCCAGCCCGCGTGGAATAAGCAGCGCGGCTCGGCCATGCCCCACGAGCGCTACCAGCCCTTCGCCGTCGAGGTGGAAGACATCGACCTGCCGGACCGCACGTGGCCCAGTAAGAAAATCATGCACGCCCCACAGTGGTGCGCGGTGGATCTGCGCGATGGCAACCAAGCGCTGATTGATCCCATGAGCCCAGAGCGCAAGCACCGCATGTTCGACCTGCTGGTCAAGATGGGCTACAAGGAAATCGAGGTCGGCTTCCCGTCCGCCTCCCAAACGGATTTCAACTTCGTCCGCGAAATCATCGAGGGCAATAAGATTCCCGATGACGTCACCATCCAGGTACTAGTCCAGGCCCGCGAGCACCTGATCCGCCGCACCTTTGAGGCCTGCGAGGGCGCCAAGAACGTCATCGTGCACTTCTATAACTCCACCTCGAAGCTGCAGCGCCATGTGGTCTTCCGCAAGGACAAGCCCGCCATTAAGAAGCTGGCTACCGACGCCGCCGCACTCATCAAATCCATCGCCGCGGACTACCCAGACACCACGTGGCGCTGGGAGTACTCCCCCGAATCCTTCACCGGCACCGAGCTGGACTTCGCTCGCGAGGTCTGCGATGAAGTAGTAGAGATCATGGATCCCTGCCCGGATAATCCGATGATCATCAACCTGCCCTCCACCGTGGAGATGATCTCACCCAATGTCTACGCCGATTCCATCGAATGGATGCACCGCAACCTGGCCCGCCGCGAAGACATCGTGCTCTCCCTGCACCCGCACAATGACCGCGGCGAGGGAATCGCCGCCGCCGAGCTGGGCTTTATGGCCGGCGCGGACCGCATCGAAGGCTGCCTGTTTGGCAACGGCGAGCGCACCGGCAACGTCGATCTCGTCACTTTGGGCCTGAACATGCTCACCCAGGGCGTGGACCCACAGATCGATTTTTCCGATCTGCCGCAGATTCGCGAGACCGTTGAATACTGCAACCAGCTGCGCGTGCCAGAGCGCCACCCCTATGGCGGCGAGTTGGTCTTTACCGCCTTTTCCGGTTCCCACCAAGACGCCATCAACAAGGGCTTGGATGCGCTGGCGGCCACCATCCGCCCCGGCGCGAACAATACCGAGGTCTCGTGGGAAGAACTGCGCGAGGCCACCTGGGAGGTTCCCTACCTGCCCATCGATCCCAAAGACTTGGGCCGCAACTACCAGGCGGTCATCCGCGTCAACTCCCAGTCCGGCAAGGGCGGCGTTGCCTACATCATGAAGACCGACCACGGCATCAATATGCCGCGCGCCATGCAAGCAGAATTTTCCACCGTGGTACAAGAAATCACCGACTCCGAGGGCGGCGAGGTCAATTCCAAGAATATGTGGGACATCTTCGCCACCGAATTCCTGGACCGCGAGACCCCGCTGGCCGTGGAGGCCTTCCACATGGACAACTCCCCGGCCTCTGACGGTGACGTCGCCGTGACCGCCACGGTGGCCTTCCGCGGGGAAAAGTCCACCATCTCCGGCACCGGCAACGGCCCCATCGCGGCGTATGCCAACGCGCTGGAATCCCTGGGCATCGACTTCGAGGTTATGGAATACTCCCAGCAGTCCCGCTCCGCCGGTGACGACGCCGAGGCCGCCTGCTATATCGCTGCCGACGTCAACCAGAGCAAGGTGTGGGGCGCCGGTATCGCCGGCTCCACCACGCGGGCTTCCATTAACGCGATTAACTCCGCCGTCAACCGCGCCCTAGCCTGAGCCCAGTCGCCGGTGCTACACACCAGTGCCGCGCCCCGGCGTGGTAGAAGGGTGGGTATGCCTTCTTCTACCTACCTCATTCCGCACCGCGGCTTGGGCGCCGTGCAGGCCCTGCCCATCTATGGTGCGCAGACGAAGGAAAACCAAGAGTTCACCGTCACCCTGGCGCCCCGTCAGGACGGTGGCTTGGAGGTGCGCACCGACTCCCCCATCGGGCACATCACCAGTGCCGACCGCGCCGAGTATCCCGAAATAGATCTACTATTTCGCGCCGGGCTCACCCCTGCAGCCACCGCCGCGCCGCAGCCCGATGGCTCACTGTCACTGCTGCTGCCCCGGCCGGGCCTTTGCCTGCCGGCGAATAATCCGCCAGCGGGCCCGTGGACAATGCTGGGCTATGCCCCGCCCATCAATATCACCGATCTCCCCGCAGATCTGGATATTCCCACCCAGGCCCGCATGCACGTGTTGGTGACGCTCTCACCCAGCACCACCGGTTCCGGCACCGATGCCTACCTGGGCCCGCGGTGGCTGGGGCGGTTGGAAGGGGTGGACGTCGCCAAGCAGGGCATAACCCTAGCCCACGCCTACCATGCGCCGCGCAGCACCGGCCGGGTACTCAGTATCTATGCGGGTGCGCCGCTGCCGAATTCAAAGGAAGCCTCGCTTGCCGACGCCACCCCTACCTCCCCCGCCGCCACCGAAACCTTCGAAACCACGAGCTTCCGCGCCATAAGCATCGATGACTCCGCACCACACCGCCAGTGGTGGCCTGCCCTCATTGCCCTACTGGTAATTGCAGCGCTTATCGCCGTACTCATTTTTATCCTGTAGAAACTTTTGCTCAGGACAACGCCCCTTATTCACCGGCAGGGAAATTGGAAATGGCCCAAGTCAGTGCCTAAAATCAAGTCAGTGCCTAAAATATAGTGTTACTATTGTCCTGTATAGAAAGGCCCCAATGACTTCGCTGGATTCCGCCACCTACGTGGTCCCCGACCACGGTTTTGGCGTGATCCATAATCTGCCCGTCGGGGATGTTTCGCCAGAAGTTTTCAGCGAATTGCTCGAGTCCACCGCCGCGGAAGGCGGTTATTTCTCCGCGGAACTCGGTCCCCGCACCGCCCAGGAAGGCTTCGCGGTTCGGATCGATGACTCGCTTGTGGGTCACCTCAGCGCCGCCGACTCCCAGGCCTATGCCCTCTTTGACTGGATTCTCAGCGCCGGCCTGCACCCGCACGCCACCGCCCATGTGAGCATGACGGACGCCTCCGGCGAAGAATGGCCCACGCTCAACCTGCTCCTGCCGGCACCGCACCTGTGCATCCCCGCCAATAACCCGCCGGCGCAGCGCTGGACCATGCTGCCCGGCGAGACCACCGCCACGATGACGGAGTTTTCCAAGGACGTCACCGGCTTTCCGCAAACCGACGAGCACTACCTCGTTACTTTGCGCACCCGTGGTTTCCTGCGTCAAAAAGCCGTTGATGTGTATGTCAATAGCACCTTCTTAGGCTCCCTCCCGCGAGACGCCGCCCGCGAGATTGCCCCCGCCGTACTCGACTGCACCAAATCTGGCCGCCTGGCCATTGCCCACGGCTACTTCCACTACAACGCCGATGACCGCCCCGCGCTGACCATCTACGCGCACAACGCCGCCAATAAGCACCACGCCGGCCTAGTCTTAGGCATTGTCGCCGGTGGCGCCGCCATCATGTCCGCGGCCACCGCAGCCCGCGCACAGGCCGCACCCGCTGTTCCCGGCGGCACTACTGCCGGCGCCACTACCGCCGGCGCTTCCGCAACCAGCGGTTTCAGCGTCACCTCTGCTGCCGGTGCTGCTGGTGCTTCCGGTGCTGTGACCTCGAACCTGCTGGCCGCAGCCGGCGTCGCCGTGCTCGTTGGTGGCGGTGCCACCGTGGCCACCAACCTGCTGAGCGACGACGAAGCCCTTTCGGACTCCACCTGTCTCTTATACACATCTGACGCTGCCGACGACTCCTTACGTGTAGA
>ERZ1031292.16-NODE-16-length-106663-cov-26.442565_pt1 | contig 106663 bp, 76 predicted proteins | sample MGYA00518215_ERZ1031292 | MGnify/ENA primary metagenome ERZ1031292 (study PRJEB33718, sample SAMN03159822) | human skin metagenome | collected 2014-02-25 | study: EMG produced TPA metagenomics assembly of the PRJNA266117 data set (Human skin bacterial metagenome... | reverse complement strand
TGTAGGTCTGGACAACCTGGCGGTAAACCGGCACAGAGAAGATAAGTGTGACGTTAACTGAAATGCCCTCGGCAAGTGCATCAGCAATTGCCGGCATGGATCCCTCAGTGGCCGGAATCTTAATCATCGCGTTCGGACGATCGACGCGCTCCCACAGGTTCTTTGCCTGGGTGACGGTTGCATCGCGGTCGGCAGAAATACGCGGGTCTACCTCAATAGAGACACGACCATCCTGACCGCCGGACTGCTCGTAGACGTCAGCGAAAAGATCGCAGGCATCCTGAACATCCTTGATAGCCATGGTGTAGACGCTATCGTCGACGTTCGAGTCGGCCTCCTTCAGCTCGCTGATCTGGGCATCATATGCGGTGCCCTTGCCCATAGCGGCAGCGAAGATAGAGGGGTTCGTGGTCACGCCGACGATGGACTTGGAGCTCAGGAGCTCCTTGAGATTGCCGGAGGTAAGACGGTCACGGGAAAGATCATCCAACCATGTGGAGGTGCCGACCTTCTTCAGATCATCAATTGCGTTCATTTATGCTTCTTCCTTTACAGCGTTGAGGGATTCCTTGGCAGCGTCGCACACAGCATCTGCGGTGACACCGAACTCGTCGTAAAGCTTCTGGTACGGGGCCGATGCACCGAAGTGCTCGATGGATACCGGACGGCCATAGGTGCCGAGCCAGCGGTACCACGGCTGTGCGATGCCTGCCTCGACGGAAACTCGAGCCTTGACAGAGGCGGGGAGAACCTCCTCGATGTAGGAGGCATCCTGCTCCTCGAACCAGTCAAGGCAGGGGACACTGACAACGCGAGCTGCGATGCCCTCAGACTCGAGCTTCTGAGCCGCTTCGACGGCCAGCTGAACCTCGGAACCGGTACCCATGAGGATGATGTCCGGGGTCTCCTTCGAGCCTTCGACGAGGACGTAGGCACCCTTGACTACGCCGTCCTTTGCCTTTTCCTTCGTGCCCTCGAGAACCGGGACGTTCTGGCGGGTAAGAGCAATGCCCTTCGGGCCTTCGCGGTAGAGGAGAGCAGCACGCCAGGCAGCGGCGGTCTCGTTTGCATCGGCCGGGCGGAGCATGGACATCTCTGGGATAGCGCGCAGGGACGCGAGCTGCTCGATCGGCTGGTGGGTCGGACCATCCTCGCCGAGACCGATGGAGTCGTGCGTCCAAACATAGAAAGCGTCGGTACCCATGAGGGCAGCGAGGCGAACAGCAGGACGCATGTAGTCGGAGAAGATGAGGAACGTACCGCCGTAGGGGCGGGTCGGGCCATGCAGAGAAATCCCGTTGAGGATGGAGCCCATGGCGTGCTCGCGGATACCGAAGTGGAGGTTGCGGCCGAAGGGCTGAGCCGTCCACGTGTCGGTGGAGATCTCCTCGGGGCCGAAGGAATCGTCAGCGTCAATCGTCGTGTTGTTGGAGCCGGCGAGGTCAGCAGAGCCGCCCCACAGCTCAGGCAGAGTCTCGCCGAGAGCCTGCAAAACCTTGTGAGAGGCCTTGCGGGTAGCAACACCCTTCGGATCGGGGTCCCAAGAGGGGAGGTTGGCGTCCCAACCCTCCGGGAACTCACGGTGGGTGATGCGGTCGAGGAGAGCCTTCCGCTTGGGGTTCTTCTCTGCCCATTCGTCGAACTTCTTGTTCCACTCTTCGTGGGCCTGAGCGGCACGCTCACCGATGGAGCGGGTGTGGGCGAGGACCTCGTCAGAAATGTAGAAATGCTGCTCTGGGTCGAATCCGAGTACCTTCTTCGTTGCCGCAACTTCATCGTCTCCGAGAGCCGCACCGTGGATACCGCCGGTGTTCATCTTTCCGGGTGACGGGTAACCGATAACGGTCTTCACTCGGATGAAGGACGGGCGGGAGGTGTCAGCCTTTGCTTGCTCAATGGCCTTCTCAATGGCGACGATGTCCTCGCCGGACTCGACCTCGAGAGTCTGCCAGCCGTAGGCCTGGTAACGGGCTACAACGTCCTCAGTGAAAGCGATTTGGGTGTTGTCTTCGATGGAGATGTTGTTGTCATCCCAGAAAACGATGAGGTTACCGAGCTTCTGCGTGCCTGCGATAGAGCACGCCTCACTCGTGACGCCTTCCTGCATATCGCCGTCGGAGGAGATGACATAGATGTAGTGGTCGAATGGAGATTCACCGGCCGGTGCCTCGGGATCGAGGAGGCCACGCTCCCGGCGGGCTGCCATGGCCATGCCAACAGCCGATGCGAGGCCTTGGCCAAGCGGGCCGGTGGTAATTTCCACACCCTTGGTGTGCCTGTACTCGGGGTGACCCGGGGTCTTCGCACCCCATGTGCGAAGGGCCTTCAGATCTTCCATTTCAAGGCCGAAGCCCGCGAAGTAAAGCTGGATGTACTGGGTGAGGGAAGAGTGGCCACAAGAAAGGACGAACCGGTCGCGGCCGAGCCACTGGTCATCCGCGGGGTCAAGGTTCATCGTGCGCTGGTAAAGAGTGTAAGCCAGCGGCGCAAGACTCATGGCGGTGCCCGGGTGACCAGAACCGCAGTTCTGAACTGCGTCAGCTGCGAGGACACGTGCCGTATCAACAGCTTGGGTGTCCAGGTCAGTCCAATCAGTGGGATAGTTGCGTGCAGTTTTTTCCTGCAGTTCAGGTGACAGGTTCAGGTCGGTCACGTGTGTTCCTCAATTCCTGATTAGGTGGATAGTTTCGTACACCAGCTTAGCCGGATTTTCGGGCTCTGAGGGGCGTTATTGCCAACAGTTTCATCGATCGACCGTTTGTAAACGTTGCGCCAGGTTCTGTCCTGGGGTAATGAGCAAAGCCAATAGAGCTATTGCCCATTTTCACGCCAACCGTATGGTGGTTAGCCGACGCGGGATGTATTGGTGGCAGGTGGCCATGAAAATCCCTACCGGGAGCTGCACGAACCGCCGGAGGGGGCATTACGGCGCCTCGAATGGAAGGCTTCGCACACTGTGAAGATGCGTTGAAGATGCGGTGAAGATGCGTTTCGCCAAAGATCACAGTGGTGCCCCACAGTGAAGGACACCCGCACATGACGGCCAATGGCGTTAACAAGGGAAGTTACGGTTAATAGCTGCACCGAGCATTAGTAGTGGGCGATGGAGATCCGTCTGCACGGTAGATGTAAAATACCTCACCGAGGTTGTTCGGTATGAGCATCTGCGGAAGGTTGCCCTTGTTCGCACCCGGTTGTCCTACGGTGCGGTGGGCTCCCGTGGCCAGTGGCAGCCGCTCATCCGCTGCACTGGTAGGTTGTGACTTTGTTGCCGGAGACGGGCTTCACCTCAATAAAGGGGGAAAGTTTGTAACTGCGAAACGTTGATGGGGGTAAACCTAACTACGGGTAATTGCGATTAACCTCCAATCAAACGATAGTATTAACGCATACCAAACGACACCGGTTGGAGGAATATTTCGTGGAGAGAGTGAAAGCTTACATTGCCCTGACTAAACCCAGGGTCATCGAGCTCTTACTTATCGCGGCTATCCCCGCCATGCTCCAAGCTGACCGTGGCACGGTTCACCTGGGGCTTATCATCCTCACACTGATCGGTGGCTGGATGGGCGCGGGTGCTGCCAATACGTTGAATATGGTGGTCGACTACGACATCGACCAGAAGATGCGCCGCACGGAGGGGCGCCCGCTTCCTAAGCATTCGGTGGGGAAGAATCAGGCTCTTATTTTCGCCGTTCTGCTGACCATCGGTTCGTGCGGGATCCTCTGGTTCCTTGCCCATTCCCTGCTCGCAGCGGTCTTCATTCTGATCACGATTTTCTGGTACATCTGCATCTACACCAAGTGGCTGAAGCGGCGGACCTCCCAGAACGTGGTGTGGGGAGGCGCAGCCGGGTGCATGCCGGTAATGGTGGGCTGGGCTGTCATCGTAGATAACACGCAGGGTGCCGCCAACTGGTGGCAGGCTGTCGTATTGTTCCTCGTCATCTTCTTCTGGACTCCGCCACACACGTGGGCGCTGGCAATGAAGTACCGCGACGACTATAAGGCCGCGGGGGTTCCTATGCTTCCTGTCGTTGCGAAACCGGCGGCAGTGACTCGGGCAATCCTTATTTACACTGTGGCTACAGTCATCACGACCCTGCTGCTGACTCCAGTTGCTGGATTCTTGTACCTTGCGGCTTCCGTGGCCGGTGGCATCTGTTTCATCGTCCGTGCGTGGCAGCTGCACATGCGTGTGAGAGCAGGTCACACCGTCCGCCCGTTCCAGCTGTTCCTGCTCGCGAACGTGTACCTTGCGGTAGTATTCATCGGCCTAGCCTTGGACGCTGTCTTCCTTCCGTCCCTTATGGAGATCTTCTCGTAGTAGTCCAACCCATGCTTTTTCCGGAACCACCGGTTCCGATCCGGACTGTGTTCAGTAGGTCCACAGCCCTGTCCAGTCTCTGACCTGTACGGGGTCTGACCTGTTAGTGTCTGGGTTATCTTCCTGAAACAGCCCCGCACAGTAGGTGCGGGGCTGTGTTCGTCATTGCTTCTCGACGCGCTGCCGGTCCTCGGCATCGGGGAGTTCTGCGCGCTCACGGTAGTCTCCGGGCTGATTCAGCTTTCGTTTAACCTCAGCGGGAACCCCCGCTAGAAGACTGTCATCGGGGATGTCCTTCGTAATGACAGCACCGGATGCAATGACGCATCTGTTGCCAATGGTCACGCCGGGCATCACCATTGCCCCAGCACCGAACCAGCAGTCATCGCCGATGCGAACAGCGTGCCCCCGCTCAAAGCCGATTCTGCGCATCTCCAGATCGCCTACGGGGTGTTCCACAGAGATAATCTGGCAACCGGGGCCAAAAAGCGCGCGTGCACCGATAGTTACCTCAACCGTGTCGAGGATGACGCAGTTATAGTTGAGAAAGCAGCCCTCGCCAAAGCGCGTGTTGAAGCCGTACTCGACATTGAACGGAGCAAAAATCTGTGGCACTGCAGAATCCGCAGGCAGCAGCTCATGGAGGATGTCAGCACCACGCTCGGGATCTGTGTTTGCAAGGTCGTTGAACTGTTTGAGGAGTGCTACCGTAGTTTGCTTCTTTTCCTCGGCTGCATCGGAGCAGGGGATATGCCAACGCCCTGAAACATAGCCGTCAACGGCGTGCCAATCGGTCATGGCTTGCTCACCTCCAAAACGATGGAGCCCGTCGTCTTGCGACTCTGCAGGTCCGTGTGGGCGCGGGCGGCTTCTTCCAGTGGATACACTCCACCTACTCGGATATCGAGCGTGCCGGCGGCGACGGCCTTCGTTACGGCTTGACAGCGCATGGCGAATTCGTCGTCGGTGGCGATGTAGGCGCTAATGGAGGGGCGCGTGAGGAAGATAGAACCGTGTGTGTTGAGGAGCTGCGGATCGATCGGCTCAACCGGTCCGGATGCCGCCCCGAACAGAGCCACCGTGCCACGGGGCCGAACAACCTCAAGGGATTCCTGGAAGGTGTCCTTGCCGACGCCATCGTAAACGACATCGACGCCGACACCACCGTTGTAACGACGGACCTTTTCGGCCAGCTGCTCGCTGTAGCGGAACACCTCCGTGGCTCCTGCCTCGCGAGCCAACTCTTCCTTTTCGTCGGAGGAAACGACGGAATACACCGTCGCCCCCAGGCTGACAGCGAATTGGGTGGTGAGGAGTCCGACACCACCGGCTCCTGCAGTGATGAGGCAAGTGGAATTCTCATCGAGGTGGTAAACGCCGTCGGTGAGGTAGTGCGCCGTCACTCCCTGGAGGAGCATGGATGCCGCGACTGTGGGTGAGATGGTGTCGGGTACCGCGACGATGCGGTTGCGTGGTACGCAGACGTATTCGGCGTAGGAGCCGAGGGCAGTAAACCAGGCGACAACGGTGCCCTCGGCTATCTCGCCTCGGGGATCCTGAACTACCTTGCCGGTACCTTCCTGACCCGGGATAAAGGGGAGTCCCGCGTGATAGATACCCGAGCGGTAGTAGGTGTCGATATAGTTAATCCCAGCCACATCGACCTGGATGAGGACCTGGTCGTCTGTTGGCTGGGGAATGGGGGCCTCGGAAAGCTTCAGGACCTCCGGGCCGCCGGTTTGTTCAATAACTATTGCACGCATACCTTCAACGGTACTGTGCTTCTTACCTCTCTGGGGTCAGAAAGGGGGTGGCGTTGGTCACCGAGTCCGTGCCCGTAGCTGCGTGATCGGACGTGGCGGGGACACGTGACGTGCCGTGCGCGTAGACAAACCCTGTGAAGGCAGTGACCACCGAACTTAAGAAAACGTGAATCGGCACGGTCCAGTTTGGTACGTGGAGGTTGACTTGGATGATGCCGACAAGCGCCTGGAGGACGCAGACGACGACGAGGCCGACGGCAAATTTCCGGGCAACCTCGGATGTGGTCTTGGTGGCAAAGATGGCGGCGAGGAGACCGACGATGAGCCCCAGGAAAAGGTACATCGTGCCAGCGTGAATGTGTGCCATCCACTCGATATCTACTTCCAGCCGTCCCTTCATACCGTCGTTTGCGTCGCCGGCGTGGGGGCCTGCGCCCGTAACCATTGTTCCGGTTGCGAGAACGAGTGCGAGTGCAGCCGCTGTTCCGAGGGCGAGGTACTGAATGGTACGTGGGTACTCACGGCGATCTACGCCGTTGTCAGGCTCCATCACGCGGACGCACGTAAGGGCAGCAAAGAACACGAGGAAGACGGAGGGAAGGAAGTGGAGCGCGACGGCGTACCACTTCAGATCCATATGCACGGAAATGCCGCCGATGACAGCCTGGACGAAGACACCGATGAGCTGGAGCCACGCGAGCTTCTTGATGTAGGACCTACGGCCAGCCTTGTAGACGGCGACGAGCAGCCACACAGTCAACGCGACGAGGACGAAAGTAAGTGTGCGGTTACCGAACTCAATCAGCTGCTGGATCCACGGTGCAGCGCCTTGAACTGGGACGAGGGAACCCGGGTGGCAATTGGGCCACGTGTCACAGCCAAGCCCTGAACCTGTAACGCGAACAATGGAACCGGTGAGGGTGATGAGACTTTGACCGGCAAGGACACCGAAGGCCGCGTTGCGCTGATTTCGTGCCGAGCGCAACCCGGACTGGTGGTTAGCCGTTTCTGCTACAGACATAACCTAAACTTTAGACGTAGGTTGAATCAATTGTGCAATTGGGTGTGCGTTCCCTGTCAGAGCGGGGAGAAAAAGGGAAAACTCGTGTGTGGACTGGGTTTAGGCGCTCGGCTGTAGAGACGTAGCCGTTGTATGGGGCTCCAACTAAAGGCGGAGGGTGAGTGTTGGGGGGCGGACGCTCATTGCCTGTCGACGACACGAGGTAGTCTGTCTTCACCGCGTCGCAGCGTGCCAGACGATGCCACGTTCCCAACGGTTACCCCCTCTGTTAGCTCTTCTTGGGGAGGAGAACGGCGGGCAATCTGGCATCATTTCCGCTGCTCGCCTCCGTTCAGAGCACGGGGTGCTAGCGCTTGTAGGTGAAAGTGAAGAACCGATTGGCCAGAAGTGTGCCGACAACGGCCCAGATAATAAGCGAAATGAGGTGGGGAAGCGGGAAGGTGCCCACAGTGGCCTGCCACAGAGCGTCGGTAAGCGCGACGGAAGGCACTGCAGTGAGGAACGCAGGAACGCCGGGCCCGAAGGTGATCGCTGCTGCACCGGCTGCTCCCAGGAGGAGGAACCAGATGAGGTTCGCCACTGCGAGGACAATCTCCGAACTGGTTGTTCCGCCGAAGAGGAGACCCCAGGAGATGAATGCCCAGAGGCCGACGAGGATGAAGACTATCGCGATCGGGAAGGCAACCAGTGGGGCACGCCAGCCCAAGGCCAAAGCAATAGCGAGGATCAGGACAGCCTGAATGACGCTGACGACGAGTACCGCGAGGATCTTGCCACCGATGATGATGTTCTTCGGCACTCCGGACGCCCCGATCCGCTTCAGAGCTCCATAGCGACGGTCGAAGACGACGCTAATCGCCTGGCCGGTGAACCCCGCAGACAGCGCGGACAACGCGAGGGCGAAGGGAACCGCAAGCTCCAACGGGTTGTCGATTCCAGGAACGGGGAAAAATGCCAGCCCGATGAGCGACATGATGGGGATGATGAGTGAGAGGAGAAGTTGCTCGCCATGGCGGAGGATGAGCGTCGTCTCCATCCGGGTCTGGTGCAGGAGCATGGTGAACGTGCCGGCCGAACTGGGATCCGGGGTGAACGTCCCCGGTGCGAAGCGAGACGTCCGAGTAGGACGAGAAACGTTTGCAGACGACGAGGACGGTACCCGCGTGGCGCGGTCAGTTTTGGGCGAGGACTGCGGAGTCCGCGCCGAGGGGGAAGACGGGGATGTAGCCATTGGGTTAGTTCGCGTCCTTTCCAGTGATGTCCAGGAAGATATCTTCGAGGGACGGCGTGGCCGCCGAGATTTCGATGAGGGGGAGACCAAGGTCTGCGCATGCTCCTGCAAGAGCTGCAAAAGCAGAGGCCATCGGCTCGCACGCAACTTTGAAAGCACCGATCTCGTTGGCGTGATTTGCGGGGGAGAAACTATCAGCGGAAATTGTCAGTCCGTGACGCACTACCCGCTCTGCGAGCTGTGTGGGGTCGACGGGGCCGTCAATAACAAGGCGGATGTGTGGTGCCGCCTCCTCTCGTGCCGTGCGGGCAAGATCGGCCGGACTTCCTGCAGCGACGAGGGAACCCTTCTGAATGATGAAGACATTGTCGGACAACGCCTCGGCTTCATCCAGGTGGTGTGTAGTCAGGATAATGCTGACCCCGTCGGCCTTTAGCGCTTCAATGAGTTCCCATACGAGGTGGCGTGCCTGGGCATCGAGCCCGGCTGTAGGCTCGTCAAGGAAGATCAGTTCCGGGCGTCCAATGAGCGCACACGCGAGAGAAAGTCGCTGCTGCTGACCCCCAGAAAGGCTCTTGTATGTCGTCTTTTCCTGGTCACTGAGCCCGACGAGCTCGAGGAGCCAGTCGGGGGACAGCGGGTTTTTGGCGTAACTTGCCGTGAGGCGAAGCAGTTCGCCGACACGAACCCCCGGGTACGCGCCGCCACCCTGAAGCATGATGCCGACTTTGCTTCGAAGCTCTGCTTGTTCGGTACGCGGATCAAGACCTAGCACGCGGATTGTTCCGTCGTCGGGGGTGAGGAACCCCTCGCACATCTCAATCGTCGTGGTTTTGCCGGCACCATTCGGGCCAAGAAGCGATGTGACGTGGCCACGAGGAATCGTGATGGTGAGATTATCAACCGCCGTCGTAGTGCCAAATCGCTTGGTCACATGCTGAAGCTCCACCGCAGCGCCTGCGGTGGACAAAGGGGCGCTATTCGCCATACGTTCTCTAACCTATCTAGTTCGAAAGTCCACGGAAGCTGTTTATTCATCGAAAGTCTGCCAGCTGCGTTGACATTCCGCTACTGGCAAGCTTGCCGTCCATGGACATTCTCGCTGCCTATAACCTCCCGCTATCTTAGGCGGTCGAGGAGGTGGAACCGAAACAGAGCTGGCGAAGCGAGGTGCGTGGCGCAGATATTTCAAGTAAGCCGAAAGATTCAAAGGGATGTAGCGGGTGCAAGGGAGTAGCGGTAGCGGGGTGGACAGTGCAGAAAACGGGGGTAGGAGCATCTGCAGACCGATTCGTAACGACAGTCCGCGCGGGGAGTCGTCGACAAGCCTGTGGAAACCAAACGGTGCACTCTGGCAACATCTCGAGGGTTCCTTCGGCCCACCTTTAAATTTCGCGCTGGCGACAGGAAGCATGGGGCCGCGCTGGTGGCTGGAAGCGTAGGGCCGCGCTGGTGGCTGGAAGCGTAGGGCCGCGCTGGCGACAGCGAGAGGAAACATTCCTCCCTCGAGCAATGCCCAGTGAGTGCTACATGTGTGGACCGTAGAGCTTGTTGCGGGCAAAGAGAAGCACCCCGATGACAGTGATGAACGCGATGAGCGATGCCGCATAGATGCTAAAGATAGTTCCGGGTGGCAGCGCGAGCCCGCGGGGAAGCACGAAGAAGCACATGATCGCGGAATAGCCGATAGCCGCGTAGCGGAAGATGTTCTGGTTGGCCCAGGCTGCCAGGGGCAAGATCGCCCAGAGCATGTACCAGGGGTGAACAACGGGGAAGAGGACAACGAGGAGGAAAGTGCTCACCCCAAAACCACCCACCGGGCTAATTGTGCCGCGGAAAGTAGCGATGAGCATGCGGACCATAAACGCCAGCGAGATTGCTATACCGATGCCACGGGTGATGACGAGGATCATCTCTGTATGATCCCCCAGTCCGAGGAGCATGCCCGCCCATCCGCTAATCACCCCCAGGTCCGTTGTGATAGACATCCACGAACGAATGGTCGCAGCACCACCTTGGCCGGTGACCCATCCAAAGCCGATGCCCGTCACCGCACCCACGAGAATTGCCGTGAGAACGAGGACCGTCGCCTGCACCGCGATGGCACGGGCAATATGGAACCAGTGACTCAGGCTCCACTTGTTATTGGGACGGGAGCGTTCAGCCTGGCTTAACCCCTCTGGATTGACAGCATCGGAAGATAGGTGGCGGGTGTCGAGGCGGAGCCGATCCGCTTCCGTGCGGTACGTCATCCGGGCGAGCGCCATACCCACAAAGCCCAACGCAATAAAGCCTGTCACCTTGACCATGCCCGACATGGAAATGAGGACACCAGAAGCGACGATGAGGCCCCAGCCGTGACGGGCAATCGACGGATGTGTGACTCGTGTCGGAACACTCGGTTGCCGTGGTCCTTTTAGCTGGGCAGTGGGCTGCGCAGTGGCATCCGTGCCTTCCCTGCTATCTGTCACTGTGGTGCTTAGCGAGGGTAATCCTTGCTGCATCGCTGACGCGGATGCTCTCCCGATACGCACTTCGCGGATGGCATCAACACCACGCAGGCCGAGCTCCATTCCCACCAAAGAAAGACCGAGCATGATGGACTCGTTATGGATGCCTCCGATAAGGTGAAGGAGTGCCAGGGGGTTGAGGATCCCGAGCCACACCGCTGTCTGAGAGCGCACGTCACATCGTCGAGCAAGCTTGGTAATTGCCCAGCCTGCAGCCATCAGTCCGATGACAGCGACGAGTCGGTGAGCAAGCACACCGAAGAAAATGGATTCCCGGGTAACGACGTTGATGGCAGCCGCGATCCCCAAGGCAATTGGCCCATATGGTGAAGGGGAGTTAGCCCAGATAAAGGGAACAGATCGCGCGAGGTGGTGTTCCGGACCCAAGATCTGTACGGGACCGGCTGCATAGGGATCGAGTCCGTAACTTACGATCGCCCCCTGAGCCAAGTAAGAGTAGATATCTTGGGTAAAAAGCGGTGCAGTCAACACAATCGGAAGTACCCAGGCAACCCACGTCCTCCGAAGCGTCGAAAGCGTGATGAGAGGCGCGCCAGTGATGTTTTTGTCCTTAGACGCTCCTACATAGGGAGCCATGAGCACCCAGGCAAGAACGAGCAAGCCGACGCCAACGAGGACGATGACGGATGACGTCTGAAGCATCCGGCTCATGAGGCGTCCGAATGGGAGGTGCGCGTAGGGATTATCGATCACGGGCAGCGCGCCCGCTCCAAGCCCGCCCAAAGAGATCAGCAACGTTCCCAGGGTGCCGAGCCAGCGCAGCTGGCCGAAGCGCGTGAGGTCGAGGTACGACAGTCGTGGGCGGTCGGGAATGCGGGTGTTTCCCGTCCCGTGGAGGAGCGTGGAGCGGCTACCCGGCTCGCCCATGCGGGGCATCAGGCCGGAAAAAACGCCGGGCCTCTTCGCCATCGACTCCTCCGTTTCCGATTGTTCTGGTTCAGTACCGCTGTGGATTTGTTCTTCTCCCGTACCGGTGTGGATCCTATTTTTGGAGATTCTTCTTCTGTTTGTTACGCCAGCTACGTCACCTACATCGCGGGTGCGATGCTCCACAGTGGGTAGTGATCCCTTTCAGTCTAGTGTTCCGCTTCCGATGACCGGCCGTGCCACCTGGTGTGCCCACGTGGCGTGCACATGGGGTGCCCACCCGACTCGCCACCGGCTATGCCAATCAGGATGGCGTTGTGCAACCGCTGGACTTGGGGTCCGCACGTTTCGACATACGTCAACATCTTTCGACATACGTCAACATCTTTCGACCTACGTCAACATCTTTCGACCTACGTCAACACATGTCGGCATGTTTACACCTGCTTCGGCATAGTCTGCTTCGGAATAGTGCCGGACGAGCCTTTAAAAGAGCCTCAAGAACAACCCGTGAGGTGCCGGAGAAATATCGCGGTGTCTCGGTTAGCAGCCCGCCATGGCTTGGCATCTGGTGCGTGGGGGAGAGCGTCTTACCGACGTGTTATAGAGCCAAACCTGGAAACGGTGAAGATTTAAAGGCTTTTCGAGTTTCTTGTTGGAAACACGAGAGGAAGAATGTACATTGGTACGTGCCAAGAATTTAGAAAACACAACTGTTGCTAAATTGTATGTTGGCCGCCGATTCGGTTGGAAGGAGGAACTGTGGACACAAGGGAAACAATCCTAAACATGTTGTTGAAGGACGGTCCACTTGCCGCCACGGATCTTGCCACCCGACTTTCGATGTCCGCCGCCGGTGTTCGGAGACAGCTCGACCTCCTAGAAGAGGAAGGGCTCGTTACGACAGCTCCGGAACGGATTAAGAAAGCGCGTGGTAGGGGTCGTCCTGCAAAGAAGTTTATCCTCACCGCAAAAGGGCGGGAACAGTTCGGTCACGGATACGACGAACTTGCAGTTCATGCCCTGCGGGCGTTGCGTCAGACGGGTGGTGAGGATGCGATCATGATGTTCGCGCGGCAACGAATTGAAGATATCCTCCAGTCCGTTGACGAACAGACATCCCCAAAGAGTGGGCTTTCTGCTGCTGAGGTGGAAGAACTGGCTCGCCGTTTGGCGGATCAGCTCACAGAACACGGCTACGCCGCCGAAGTGCAAGAAAATGGGGCGGGGGTACAGCTGTGTACCCATCACTGCCCGATTTCGGAAGTAGCCTCAGAGTTTCCCGAACTGTGCGCCGCCGAGAGGGAGATCGTCTCCCGCATTCTCGGGCAACATGTGCAGCCTTTAGCTACGATTGCCGACGGCAACGGGATCTGTACGACCAACATACCGATAACACCGATTGATAGAAGGAGCAACGCGTGACGGCACCAACCGATAAAAAGATGTCGGATGACGAAATCATCCAGTCCATGTCGTCGAAGTACAGCTACGGCTGGCACGACTCAGATGACGCTGGACAGGCCGCCAAGAAGGGCCTTGACGAGGAGGTTGTCCGCACCATCTCGGCCACGAAGAATGAGCCGGAATGGATGCTCGAGCAGCGCCTCAAGGCGCTCGAGATCTTTGAAAAGAAGCCCATTCCCAAGTGGGGACCGGATCTATCCTTTATCGATTTCGATGAATTTAAGTACTTCGTTCGTTCGACTGAGAAGCCGGCTGCAAGCTGGGAAGATCTCCCGGATGACATCCGCAATACCTACGACAAACTCGGCATTCCCGAGGCGGAGAAACAGCGCCTGGTAGCGGGTGTCGCCGCCCAGTACGAGTCTGAGGTTGTGTACCACCAGATCCGCGAGGACCTGGAAGAAAAGGGCGTTATCTTCCTCGATATGGATTCTGGTCTGCGCGAGCACCCGGATCTGTTTAAGGAATACTTCGGCACCGTTGTCCCCGCCGGCGACAACAAGTTCTCCGCTCTAAATGCGGCTGTGTGGTCGGGCGGGTCCTTCATTTACGTCCCGAAGGGTGTCCATGTGGAGATCCCACTGCAGGCATACTTCCGCATTAATACGGAATCGATGGGTCAGTTCGAGCGCACCCTCATTATCGTCGACGAAGGTGCTTACGTGCACTACGTTGAGGGCTGCACGGCTCCGATTTACAAGGCCGATGCTCTTCACGCAGCAGTCGTGGAGATCATTGTGAAGGAAAACGCGCGGTGCCGCTACACGACGATTCAGAACTGGTCCAACAACGTCCTCAACCTGGTCACCCAGCGCTCCCGTTGTGAGGCAGGAGGAACGATGGAGTGGGTCGACGGCAACATCGGCTCCAAGATTTGCATGAAGTACCCCGCCGTGTGGCTTGCCGGCGAATACGCCAGCGGCTCCGTTCTGTCTGCGGCTTTCGCAGGTGAAGGACAGATCCAGGACACGGGTGCCAAGATGGTTCACCTCGCTCCGCACACGTCTTCCAACATCGTGAGCAAATCCGTAGCCCGCTCCGGCGGCCGGGCAGCTTACCGCGGACTGGTACAGATTAACGCTAACGCCCACCACTCGACGTCGAACGTGGAGTGTGACGCGCTGCTTGTTGACGAAATTTCCCGTTCAGACACCTACCCGTACAACGACATTCGAAACGACCACGTCTCGTTGGGGCACGAGGCCACTGTGTCGCAGGTCAGCGAGGATCAGTTGTTCTACCTCATGGCCCGAGGCCTCGCTGAAGACGAGGCAATGGCGATGATCGTGCGTGGCTTCGTCGAGCCCATTGCAAAGGAGCTCCCGATGGAATATGCACTGGAGCTGAACCGTCTCATCGAACTGCAAATGGAAGGATCTGTGGGTTAACCAATGGCTGAACTAGCATCAACAGTGCACGACAACAAGGGTGATCTCTTCGCATCCTTCAACGTCGATGATTTCCCGGTGCCCCACGTTAAGGACGAGGTGTGGCGTTATGTTCCGCTGCGCCGCCTCCGCGGGCTGCACGACGGCACGTTCAGCACTGCCGTTCCCGCCCAGGTGAGTGTGGAGATTCCGGCGGGCGCCGATGGCGTGACCTACGAAAAGGTTGCCCGTGATGACGCGCGCATCGGTCGCACCGGTGGCGGCGTGGACCGTGTCGCCGCGCAGGCGTGGACCTCCTCAACCGAGGGGCACATCGTTACCTTCGCCAAGAATTCGACGACGACCGAGCCGGTCATCATCACTATTACGGGTTCTGGACCGGATGTCACCGCCTTTGGCAACCTCGTCGTCGAGGTCGAGGACGGCGCTACAGCATCCGTCCAGATCCACACGGTGGGAACAGGAACGCTTGCTGATAACCACGAGTATCTCGTTGGCGACAACGCCCGCCTGTCGGTTGTTGTCCATGAAGACTGGGATGACGATGCCGTCCACTTGGGTGCAGAGGTTGCTGAACTCGGACGCGATGCCGTCCTTCGCCATAACGTGGCGTTGTTCGGTGGTTCGGTCGTCCGCCTACAGCCACGGGTCAAATATCTCGCTCCAGGCGGCGATGCAGAGCTGCTCGGTGTCTACTTTGCCGATGATGGCCAGTTCTTCGAGCAGCGCATGCTCGTCGATCACAGCCAGCCCAACTGCCGTTCCAACGTGCTCTACAAGGGAGCGCTGCAGGGGGACAAGACCACCCGCACACCTGATGCGCGCACGGCGTGGATCGGCGATGTGCTCATTCGAGCCAACGCGCAGGGGACGGACACGTACGAAGCTAACCGCAACCTTGTGCTGACGGAAGGTGCACGTGCAGATGCCGTGCCGAACCTTGAGATCGAGACCGGCAGCATCGTCGGTGCAGGTCACGCCGCCACCGTCGGCCGTTTCGATGATGAACAGCTGTTTTATCTTCTGTCCCGCGGTATCCCCGAGGCAGAGGCAAGAAAGCTCATTGTCCACGGCTTCTTCTCCGAAGTGATTGCTCGAATCCCCGTCGAGGGTTTGCGCGAGACGCTGGAGGCGAAGATCACCGAGGAGCTGGAAGGCCTCAGCTTTAACTGAACGTTCCGCGCACTGTTCCGCAACTCGGATTAATCCGCTATTCGGACTGAGTCGCCATCGCACTGATTTTGCCCCTCGGGCTCACGCGCCCAATCAGGCGCAGGTGGTTGGAGAGGGGCTAGGCATGACGGCTTTTCAGGAACAAACGAAGAGTTCCAGCGGTTTAGGCTGAAACGATAAAACCGAAAACGCACAATACTAGCTAAAACGAAAAGGTAGATGTAATGAGCACGTTGGAAATCAAGGATCTCCACGCCGTTGTTAACTCCACGGACGGCAAAACCGAGCCCAAAGAGATTCTTAAGGGTGTCAACCTCACGCTGTCCTCCGGCGAAACCCACGCCATCATGGGGCCGAACGGATCGGGTAAATCCACTCTGGCTTACACGCTGGCTGGCCACCCCCGCTACGAGGTAACCAGCGGTGAGGTGCTTCTCGACGGGCGCGATGTCCTCGAGATGACGGTAGACGAGCGCGCCCGCGCCGGTCTGTTCCTCGCCATGCAGTACCCGGTGGAGGTTCCGGGTGTCTCGACCTCCAACTTCCTCCGCTCCTCCGTGTCCGCCGTTCGCGGCGAGGCACCGAAGCTGCGCGATTGGATGAAGGAAGTCAGGACAGCGCAGGAAGAGCTGAAGATTGACAAGTCCTTTAACGAGCGCTCGATTAATGAGGGCTTCTCCGGTGGTGAGAAGAAGCGTCACGAGATCCTCCAGCTGGGGCTTTTGGCTCCAAAGTTCGCGATCTTGGATGAGACGGACTCTGGCCTGGATGTGGATGCACTGCGTATCGTGAGTGAAGGCATTAACCGCTACCAGGAGCGCACCGGTGGCGGAATCCTCATGATCACCCACTACAAGCGCATCCTGGACTACGTCAAGCCGCAGCACATTCACGTATTCGCGGATGGCCAGATCGTTCACTCCGGTGGACCCGAGCTCGCCGATGAACTCGAGGCCGAGGGCTACGAGAAGTACGTCAAGTAATCCACACGTCACCGGCGCTGCGCTGGTATCCACACCGATGAAACTGCGCACGCGGTGGTGCACGCCGTGTTTTTGGCTCAAAGATTGACAGACTAGAAAGAATGCGAAACTAATGAGCGAATTCCTAACCCCGGACGGGAAGCTGGACGTAGAAAAGGTACGCAAGGAGTTTCCCATCCTGTCCCGCACGGTTCGCGACGGTAAACCGCTTGTGTACCTCGATTCCGGTGCTACGTCACAGCGCCCCGAGCGCGTGTGGCGGGCGGAAGAGGAATTCGTCCTGCACAACTTCGCCCCGGTCCACCGTGGTGCCTATGCGCTGGGCGAAGATGCCACCGACACCTACGAGACAGCCCGCAACAACATCGCTGCGTTCGTGGGAGCCGACGGTGAAGAGATTGCGTTCACAAAGAACGCTACTGAGGCGCTCAACGAAATTGCCTTTATTCTTTCAGACAAGCGCGCAGGCGATCTGTACGTGGGGGAAGGCGACACCGTCGTCGTCACGGAACTGGAACACCATGCGAACCTCGTTCCGTGGCAGGAGCTGTGCCTGCGTACCGGCGCGACCCTGAAGTGGTACACATCCACTCCGGATGGGCGCATTGACCTGAATTCTCTGGAACTGGATGACTCGGTCAAGGTCGTTGCCTTTACCCATCAGTCAAATGTGACGGGAGCTGTGGCGGACGTGGCAGAGATCGTTCGGCGTGCGAAGGACGTCGGAGCCATGACTGTCCTCGACGCGTGCCAGTCCGTGCCTCACATGCCGGTTAACTTCCATGAGCTCGATGTTGACTTCGCCGGCTTCTCCGGGCATAAGATGTGTGGCCCCTCGGGCGTGGGCGTCATGTATGGCCGCAAGAAATTGCTGGAAAAGCTTCCACCATTCCTCACCGGAGGGTCGATGATCGAGGTGGTGACGATGGAAAAGACCACCTTCACCGATATCCCCACGCGCTTTGAGGCGGGCACGCAGATGACGAGCCAGGTTGTTGGTCTCGGCGCTGCCATTGAGTTCTTGCAAGAAATCGGGATGGATGCGATCCACGCCCACGAGCAGGAATTGACGGCCTACGCCCTTAAGAAGCTGCAGGAAATCGACGGGCTGACGATTCTTGGGCCGACGACACCTGCAAACCGCGGTGGGGCCATCAGCTTCGCCCTTGAAGGGGTGCATCCGCACGACATGGGGCAAGTTCTCGATGACTCGGGAATTTCTATCAGAGTCGGTCACCACTGCGCCTGGCCCATCCACCGCCAGGCCGGTGTCAACTCGACCGGGCGCGCTTCCTTCTACCTGTACAACACATTCGATGAAGTCGACCAGTTGGTAGCTGGGCTTCACCGGGTCAAGAATTTCTTCGGAGTGTAAGAGTATGCAACTTGAGCAGATGTACCAGGAAGTTATCCTGGACCACTACAAGCATCCGCAGCACGCCGGGCTTCGTGAGCCCTTCGATGCGGAAGTCCACCATGTCAACACCTCCTGTGGCGATGAGCTGACGCTGCGCGTGAAGCTCAGTGAGGATAAGAAGACGGTTGAGGATGTCTCCTACGATGCCGAGGGATGTTCTATTTCGCAGGCAGCTGTCGACGTGCTCACCGAGGAGGTGATCGGGCAACCACTGGATACAGCGTTGGCCAAGCTTGCGGAATTTGAGAAGATGGTGACCTCCCGCGGGGAGCACGAGGGTGACGAGGACCTTATCGGCGACGGTGTTGCTTTCGCCGGTGTCTCCCGCTACCCAGCTCGTGTCAAGTGTGCGCTCCTAGGATGGAAGGCTTTTGAGGCAGCTGTAGGGGAGGTATAGAGCATCCTGGGCCGTGAGCGGGGAGACAACCGCCCCGCTTTCTGCCACCGCGTCCCCACCTTGTGTGAGGGCTGGGGTGCTCTCCCCGGAACGGTTTTCTCACGGTGCTTTTCGACGATCACCAGCAGCGAAACTACGAGCATTGACGATCACCCGACGATCAGCAAAGGAAACTTCTAACTGTGACCACTGACAACAATGAAACAACGGCAACGAACGACGTTGTCGATTCGCCGTCCCACACTGCGACTTCACCTGCACCGGAACCAGCACAGGATGTGCAGCAACCGGACGACAGGTCGTCGGAAAGCGAAAGCCAGGACACCGCAGCTGCCCCTGCTCCGGCAAACGGCAGCTCCGATTCGCTCAGCGGGCCGGCCCAGAAGCCCCCGCAAAGCGAGGAGGATTTTGAGCTTGCGTCCGATGTAGAGGAGTACCTTCGCGATGTCATCGACCCGGAGCTCGGCATCAACGTTGTTGACCTCGGACTCGTCTATGACATTTGGATCGAAAACGGCAACACTGCCGTCGTGAACATGACGCTGACCTCACCTGCGTGCCCTCTTACTGACATGATCGAGGAGCAGGCTGCCGCCGCAGTGATGACCCACGATCTTGTGGAAAAACTGACTATCAACTGGGTGTGGATGCCGCCGTGGGGGCCGCAGATGATCACGGAGGAGGGGCGCGAGCAGCTTCGCGCTCTTGGCTTCTCCGTGTAGTCCGTGTGCTTGCAGTAGTCGGTGTAGTGGGCTCGGATGTGTCCTCCTGACGGTAGATAGCCTCGTGCAAAAACCCGATCACGAAACGCACCTGCGAAAGCCCTCTTCCAGGACCACACTCAGTCCGGATCGCCCTCAACCGGGATTGTCCTCAGCCCGGATCACCTTCATCCAGAATCCACCCGCCCCTGATCAGAAACAGCAGTGGCCTGCGGAGGACTGGGGAGCAGACAAGTAGGTGGATCGACTGAAAGCCGAGCTGGAATCTAGGAATCTGGTGAGGGAAGGAGATTGGGAGTTTCCAGAAAACAGTAAACGCAAGCATTAGGGATAAGGCGTCATAAAAGGCCACACGAAAAGGCGTCATAAAAAGGTCGCATAAAAGGACGGCAAAGGTGGACTCGCTACAAGCGGATCCACCTTAGTTTTTGATTTTTCGCTTGGGGCGTGGGGGATCGAAATGCGACAGGTGAGACAGAGGGGGGAGTACTACCTTCAGTGTCCAACCCCCGTCGGGGGTGAGAACAAAAAGTCTTGAATATGAGAATGTGGAGCGATGAGGGGAGAAGGTGGCACAGACAGAGTTCACGAGTGGCTAATATCGGACAAAGAATAGTCAACCTACCAGGAAGGTGAACCATGGATTGCGTTTCTGTCGGAGTAGGTGCCCTGAGCATCGACGATGTCGTTAATGTAGCCCGCTATGATGCCCCCATCGAGATTTCCGAGGACGCCATGAAGACTATGGCATCCACGCGAAGTCGCGTTGAAGACCTTGCCAAGGATCCCACCCCCGTCTACGGCATTTCTACAGGCTTTGGTGCACTCGCGAAACGCCACATCCCGGAAGACATGCGTGCGCAACTGCAGAAGTCGCTTGTGCGATCTCACGCTGCGGGGTCTGGCCCTGAAGTAGAGCGGGAAGTCATCCGCGCTCTCAATCTTCTTCGTATCAGTACGCTGTGCACTGGACGTACAGGCGTCCGTCCGGAGGTCGCTCAGTGCTACGCCAAGCTCCTCAACGCAGGCATCACACCGATCGTCCACGAATTCGGTTCCCTAGGCTGCTCAGGTGACCTGGCACCCTTGGCACACAGCGCGTTAGTTCTTCTTGGTGAGGGGCGAGCCCGCACGAAGGACGGAAAGGAAATTACCGGTGCCGAGGCTTGCTCCCTTGCGGGGTTTGAGCCGATCGAGCTCAAGGAAAAGGAGGGACTCGCCCTCATCAACGGCACTGATGGCATGCTCGGCCAACTGTGCCTGGCGATCGATGACATCCGACGCCTTGTCACCACGGTGGACATCGCGACCGCCATGTCACTCGAAGGACTCAACGGAACTGCGACGGTCTTCGCAGCAGATTTGCAGGAGCTTCGACCCCATCCAGGCCAAGCCGTCGCAGCAGCCAATGTTCTCAAGGTCGTGGAGGGCTCGGGCATTCTTGAGGCTGCAGCAGAGGACTTCGCCATTAACCAGGTTCAGGATGCGTACTCAGTGCGGTGCAGTCCGCAAGTAGCCGGAGGCGTGCGAGACACTCTTAGCCACGCGATTTTCGTTGCCAACAACGAGCTTGCTGCTGCTGTTGATAACCCCGTGGTGGCAAAGGACGGACGGGTCACCTCGAACGGAAACTTCCATGGCGCACCGTTGGCGTATGTCCTCGATTTCCTGGCTATCGTGACCGCGGATCTCGCATCCATTTCGGAACGGCGAACGGATCGGTTCCTCGACCCTGCCCGTAATAGAGGGCTGAACGCTTTCCTCGCTGATGATCCGGGTGTGGATTCAGGTCACATGATCGCTCAGTACACGCAGGCTGCGATTGTCAGTGAGATGAAACGAAACGCTGTCCCTGCCAGCGTCGACTCCATTCCCTCCTCTGCTATGCAAGAGGATCACGTATCGATGGGGTGGTCGGCAGCCCGGAAGCTGCGTCGCAACGTGGATGGCCTGACACGAGTTCTCGCAGTGGAGATTTTGACCGCAGCACGCGCCATCGACATGCGTGGCGGCGAGCCTGGTGTTGGAACCAAGGCCGTTATTGACGTGCTTCGGCGCACCGTCGATGGCCCGGGGCCCGACCGCTTCCTCGCTCCCGATATTCAGCACACCGTCGATCTTGTTGCCTCTGGTGACATCGTCAGGGCCGCAGCCGACGCTGCAGGTGAGCTGGGCTAGTAGCTAATCTAAAACCAGTAGGTGTGGCAATCCGGTAGGAATGCCCAGCCGATGGATGCACAGTCGAGGATTCGGCAATATGAGGCAGCCGGGTAGATACCCGGCTGCCTTTCGCGTCGTGCAAAGAATCCACTGCAGTCCCTCGTCCTCCTTCTGCAGTCCCGCTTACCAGACACAGAAGGAATGGAGAGTTTGCCTGGAACGTTCGCCAGGTACGTTTGCCTGGAACGTTCGCCAGGTACGTTTGCCTGGAACGTTCGCCTGCGAACCTTAGCTTGCCAACGTTTTTCTGTGAACGTTCGTGTGCGGATGTTCGTGTGCGGGAGTAATCTTGTGGACCATCCGCTTCATCGGTTGTAGGACCTGGAAGGGAAGCGCGCGGGAGTGCTACATGAGCGCCGTTGCGTCGCTGATCAGTCGAGCTGCCACCTTCGCGGTGCGATTGTCGATGTCATAGGTTGGGTTCAGCTCGACTATATCGATGAGCCGAACCTTTCCAGTCTGCATGCACGCTGCTAGGCCATCCCTGATCGTGTTCAGATCCACACCTACGGCGGCAGGTGCGCTTACTCCGGGCGCCACTCCCGCTGGAAGAACATCAAGGTCAATGGATACGTGGAGGATATCAACATCGCGAGCGGCCGTGGAGATAATTTCGGCGATATCTGCATGCCGTAGCTCGTCCTCAGTGACGTACGTGACACCAAGGGCATCCGCCTCGTCGAAAAGCACTTTCGTGTTGTTGGGGCGAGAGATACCAATCACCGTGTAGTGAAATGGGTCTACTTCCTGGGAAATCTGTTTGAAGGGAGTACCTGATGTCGGCCTGTCCGCAGTGCGTAGGTCGAAGTGGGCATCAAAGTTAATGATTCCGATAGAGGCCGAATCGCTACTGCGAACGAGGCCCATGTGGGTGCCGTAGGCCGTCTCGTGCCCACCACCGACGACAATGCAGGTCGTGTCTGTGCTGGTGATAGCGGCGACTGCCGTGGACAGTGCTTTATGCCCTCCTTCAAGATCTGCGTCGGTCACGGAAATGATGCCGGCATCATAGGCGCGGGTTTCTGCGGGGGCTGCGAGACTGCCCAGTGCCGTGAACGCGGAATTCGGCCCCTCCGCGGCTCCGACTCGACCGTGGTTGCGGCGCACTCCTTCATCCGAGGCGAAACCGAGGATTGTCACGGAGTGGGAGAGTTCCTTTGCGGTGGCTTCATCTAACGAGGAGTTTTCCTCGAGGGGGTTGAAGGGAAGTGGCTTGATCGTGTTGAACCAGCGGGCATGCTCGGGGCCTTCGCCGTCGTTGCGGCCTGTCCATGAAAATGTGGGGGAATAGCTCATAGTGTCAAGCATATTAGGTAATCTAACTATTATGTCCCACGTACCCGCCGCAGCAAATACTCTTCGTATTTTGACGTTGCTTTCCACCCTGGATTCCCCAGTGAGCGCAGCTCGAATTCAACAAGAGCTCGGTCTTCCTCGGTCGACCACGTATCACCTGCTCAACGTCATGATCGAGTACGGTTACGTGATGTACGTCCCTGAACGGCGTGCTTACGGTTTAGGGATTGCCGCTTATGGCATGTCCGGTGCCTACGCCACACAGCAACCGCTCGTTCGAGCAGCCACTAGGCCGGCTAAACACTTAGCTGAACTAGTCTCCGGCACCTGTCACGTTTCTCGCATCGTCGGTGACGAGGTGGTCTACATTCTAGAGCTGCCCTCGCCTGGTGCGCCCAGACTCGTAACAGGCGTGGGAGTGAGACTGCCCGCGATGCATACTGCGTCGGGGAAAGCAATGCTTTCGATGATGGACACAACCCGTATCAACGCTGTTTTGGGAAGTGTCCCGGAGGAATTGTTGGAAATCCGGGTCCAGGGGTATGCGGAGGAGATCGAAGTTGTCGCCCCGGGGCAGGAATCGATTGCGGTGCCGATTCTCAATCATCTGCAAGAGCCTGCTGCCGCACTTGCCGTCACTTTTGCGACCGGTTCCATCGGTGATACTGCCCGCATGTCTGTGATAGAGGATTTGCAAATGAAGGCTGCAGGACTGGAGAAACGCGTGTTCGGGTCGGCTTCTAAACGCCACCTGCTCGAGTAAGCATGTCCCGGCAGTAGAGCGCGGGGAGGAAAGGTTTTCACGCCACTTTTCTGCTTCTCGCACTGTTCGCTGTTCAGCAATCCGGATCTGCTTAGGCAATCGTCTTGTGATGCGTGGTGGTGAGCCATCGGCTCGGGTTAGGGATGCACCCTGCCGAACGATAAGCCTGTGGCTTGGAGGAGGGGGAAAGGAAGGGAGGTAGACGGGGGTGAAGATGAAAGTATCGGAGGCGGTGGGGAGGTCTGGGGGAGTTTAGCGAATCCTCGTCCGGATCCAGTTTCTTCCTGCGTGTGGGGCGAAACAGTAGGGTGTGCTGCTATTTAGCGCGGAGAGCACACTCTTTTGTCTGATACTAAAGACATTCCATCGTTCGTAAACTACTCCGAAATTGGCCAACGCTACCTAAAGTGGGTGGAGAAATACAGATATAGTTCATTTGTGATGTTGGGTTCTATCTCGGCGCTCCCGCTGGGATCGGAATCCCAACGAATGTAGGAAAGGTTGCGCCTTGAATCCGAACCTGTCAACCCCCGGTCATGGTCCTCGCGAAGTTCACGCCCCCCGCGGCACGAAGCTCAACGCCAAGAGCTGGCAAACAGAAGCTCCTTTGCGGATGCTTATGAATAACCTCGATCCAGAAGTCGCTGAAAAACCGGATGAACTCGTTATCTACGGTGGTACGGGGCGCGCTGCTCGATCGTGGGAAGCATTTGACATGATCGTCGAAACGCTCAAGGAACTCGAAGATGACGAGACCCTCCTCGTCCAGTCCGGGAAACCCGTTGGCGTGTTGAAAACGAACGAGTGGGCTCCGCGCGTGCTCATCGCCAACTCCAACCTGGTCGGCGACTGGGCCACATGGGAGGAATTCCGTCGCCTCGAGGATGAGGGCCTCATCATGTACGGCCAGATGACTGCAGGTTCCTGGATTTACATCGCTACGCAGGGCATTCTGCAGGGAACCTTCGAGACGTTCGCGGCCATTGCGCGAAAGCGTTTCAATGGCACCCTAGCAGGAACTATCTCCCTCACCGGTGGGTGCGGTGGCATGGGTGGTGCCCAGCCTCTTGCCGTCACACTGAACGGTGGCGTGGTCATCATCGCAGATGTTGACCGCGGTAGGCTCGAGCGTCGCATGTCCAAGCGGTACCTCGATACCATCGCTGACAGCATCGATGACGCGGTGGCACAGGCAAATCAGGCCAAGGAAGAAAAGCGAGCGCTGTCGATCGGTTTGGAAATCAACGCCTCCGAGCTGTTCCCCGAGATGCTCAAACGTCACCGGACGGGCGAAATCCACATCGATATCGTGACTGACCAAACTTCAGCACACGATCCCCTCAGCTACCTTCCGCAGGAAATCCCCTTCGATAGGTGGCACACCGAGGCAGCAGACGACCCGCAGACGTTCACGAAGAAGGCACGCGAGTCGATGGCCGCTCAGGTACAGGCAATGGTGGAGTTCCAGGATGAGGGTGCCGAGGTATTTGACTACGGCAACTCGATCCGCGACGAAGCTCGTAAGGCGGGATACAACAGGGCCTTCGAGTTCCCAGGCTTCGTTCCGGCTTATATCCGCCCGCTGTTCTGCGAAGGTAACGGACCCTTCCGGTGGGCTGCGCTATCTGGCGACCCCAACGACATCAAGGTAACCGACGATGCTCTGCGCGAACTCTTCCCCGAGAACGAGCATCTCATCCGCTGGCTCGATGCAGCAGAAGAGTACGTAGAGTTCGAGGGTCTTCCCGCACGTATCTGTTGGTTGAGCTACGGTGAGCGCCACAAGGCCGGGTTGAAGTTTAACGAGCTAGTTAAGGAGGGTAAGATCAGCGCCCCGATTGTCATCGGACGTGACCATCTCGATTCCGGCTCCGTCGCCAGCCCGTACCGCGAGACAGAAGGCATGATTGATGGTTCCGATGCGATCGCTGATTGGCCAATCCTCAACGCGCTTGTGAACACTGCCTCCGGCGCGACGTGGGTGTCCTTCCACCACGGTGGTGGTGTCGGCATCGGCCGCTCCCTGCACGCAGGACAGGTAACCGTCGCAGACGGTACAGACCTGGCAGCTAAGAGGCTGGAGCGAGTGCTGACGAATGATCCTGCGATGGGTGTCATCCGGCACTTTGATGCAGGGTACAATCGCGCACATGAGGTCGCAGAGGAACGGGGCGTGCGGATCCCCATGGAATTCCACAGCCGTGAGGAGCAGTAAGCACTGCTACCTCTGAAACATTCGTTTGCCCATCCTAGCCGGAAGGAGCCACTCGTGGCAGCCAACTCAGTACTATTTACCGGAATCTCCGAACTCCGCACCGTGTCCAACGGAACCCTCGAGAATGCCGCTCTTGCAGCAGAAAACGGGCAGATCACGTGGGTCGGTGAGGCTGCGGAGGCACCGGAGGCCGCCGAAGTCATTGACCTCGGAGGACGGGCGGTGATTCCTGGCTGGGTGGACTCGCATACGCACATGGTCTTCGATGGCGACAGGTCAGCCGAGTTTGAAGCGCGGATGGCTGGTCAATCCTACGAAGCCGGTGGCATCCGCACGACGATGGAGGCTACCCGACAAGCGTCCGAGGAGCGTCTCCGCAAGTTGGTGTGTGGGCGGCTGGCCGCCTGTCATGCTGGAGGTACGACCACCGTCGAGACGAAGACCGGCTATGGGCTGACGATTCCGACGGAGGTCTTGGCGGCAGAAATTGGCGCAGAACTCTGCGACGAGGTGACCTTCCTCGGTGCGCATGTGTGCCCTCCCGAAATGGACCAGTCAGACTATGTCGAATTGGTAGCAGGGGAGATGCTGGAAGCTGTCGCCCCTCACGTGGGCTGGATTGACGTCTTTTGTGAGGAGGGAGCCTTCACTTACGAGGAGTGCAAAAAGATTCTTGAAGCCGGCAGGAAGAAGGGCCTCGTGCCCCGTGTGCACGGTAATCAGCTCGGTGAGGGCCCCGGCATCGCGCTCGCTGTCGAGGTAGGGGCTGCATCGGTCGACCATGTGACATTCCCCTCAGATCAGGATGTGGAGCTGCTTGCCGGATCGGATACCGTAGCAACGATTCTCCCTGGTGCGGATATCTGCACTCGTCATCCACTGGCCCCTGCGAGGAAGCTTCTCGACGCCGGCGTAACCCTGGCTATCGCTTCAGACCTCAACCCGGGAACATCCAACACCAGCTCTATGAACTGGTGTGTGGGCACCGCCGTTTTGCAGGGCTACCTCTCGTTTGATGAGGCCCTTGCTGCTGGAACCCTCGGCGGTGCGAAAGCTCTGCACCGCAACGAGGTCGCTGGTGGCCTGGATGCATCCGGGCGGCCAGCGGTAGGCACCCTCTCTGTCGGTTGCGCGGCTAACCTTCACATCCTCAACACGTCTCACGCGGTTGATCTGGCGTACAGGCCAGGTATGCACTTGGATTACGCAACGTACATCGGTGGTATGTGCGTGTATTCCGCCGAGTAGGGATCGTTCTTAGGAGCCACGCTTCAGGCTCGCTCCTCGGGATCGCTCTTACAAACCGCGCTCGTTTCCTCGGAACATGCAGCGAGCGCGGATGCTGTGTGCACCCATGATCTGCGGCTCATCGTGCTTCTGATCTGCGGCACCACCGTGCATCCACTTCCTGTTGATCGCTGTAGCCGCTGTCAATCATGGTGCACAGACCCGACGGCTGTGCTGCGAGATCCAAAACAAATGCTGCAGCATGTTTGGTGGGTGGCTGCGGCATGCCGCCTGCACGCAGTCGCTGTGGCAGCGTAATCCACGCAGCTATGGGAAAAGACGAGTAGTTTTGGGGGCCGGAGGCAGGAGTGCAGGTCTCCTGGCCCCGGAAAGAGACAGAAAAACCATGCGTGGCTGCTGGGCAGCTGTAATCGGGAGTAGTACTCTAGACTAGGTACACGTGCCGAACGTAAGGCGGAATTCATGCAAGCTCTCGAACTGATCCTCGCCCTGTTCACAATCATTCTGGTCTCGTCAGTTCTTGATCAGGTAATGACGCGGTTATCCCTGCCTCTTGTACAGATTGCCATGGGCATTGTCGGCGCGCTCATCATTGGGGAACCCTTTAAGTTGACCTTTGATTCCGAGCTCTTCCTCGTCCTTTTCATCGGTCCATTGCTTTACGACGAGTCGCAGCACGTGGTTAAGCGGGCGCTCATGAAAAACGCGGGAGCCATTCTCTCCCTCGCCATCGGACTCGTCGTAGCTAGCGTTTTCGTCGTCGGCTTCACCCTCCAATGGATTGTCCCGACGATCCCCTTAGCAGCAGGTCTCGCGCTCGGAGCCGCGCTCGGCCCGACGGATGGTGTGGCTGTATCTGCGTTGTCGAAATCAACGAAACTCAGTGGTCGTCAGCAGGCTCTCCTTTCTGGAGAATCCCTCATTAACGATGCTTCTGGTATCGTGAGTTTCCAGTTCGCAGTCGGCCTCGCCGTGACAGGCATCTTTTCCATCAAAGATGCGGCCACCACCTTTGCAGTTTCCTTCGGTGGAGGACTGCTCTTCGGCATCGCCATGGGCATCGTGGTGGTTCTCATCCAAAGGGCGGTACGCGGAATTGGTATGGAATCCACGGTGTTCCACGTCACCTTCGAGATCCTTACTCCGCTGTTTATCAACTTGCTGGCGGAGAAGCTTGGCTTCAGCGGAATCCTTGCAGTTGTGGCTGCTGGCCTCTTTATCGCCCTCATTCCCACGCGGAGTACGGTCTACGCGGCTCGTGTATCCCTCGTCTCCCAAGGAGTGTGGGAGGTCATGTCGTTTGTCCTCAACGGCATCGTGTTCGTGTTTCTGGGGTCACGCCTACCAAGCATTTTCACCCACTCGTGGGAGGCGACCACGAAGCCGTTGTCGCTGCTTACGGCAGTGTTCGTACTCACGGCAATGATTACGCTGCTGCGATTCGTGTGGATCGTGGTCCTTGACCTTAACGCCCGGCGCCGAACCCCTGGCTCCGTGCCTGCCTCGCTGACAGACCTCATTGTCGCCTCGCTAGCCACAACGTTGGGCGGTCCCAAGGGAGCAGTCACGTTGTCCATCGCGTTGACGCTTCCACACTCACTTGTCGGCATCGATGGATTGCACATCAGGGATGAACTACTCTTTCTGGCATCCGGAATCATTCTTTGCACGCTGCTGCTCGCGAACTTTGTTCTCCCAGTCCTTGCTCCCGCCGAAGGGACAGGAGATAACGAGCGGGACACTGAGGTTCGGGTGAAGGTGAAGGAACGCCTCATTTCCGCGATAAGCGAAGAACTTGGTCCCAAGCATCCTCACGCCGTCTCCTTCCTCATAGCGCGTTATAACCGGGAGATCGCCGAGTTGACGATGGGTGAGGAACTTGAGGAAGCTGTCGGCGAGCAGCGTGCAGATCTCCTCGTGCAACAACTTGATTATCTCGATAATCTCTTTGCGGAGGGTGAGCTTACTGAGGCCATTTACACTCCCATGAAGCAGGCAAATGAGCGCATGCTCCGGGCTCTCAAGGAGCGTCAAAAGCGCCATGGACGGCGTAAGAGGGTTCTCCTTAGGCTTGCTCGTGGCTTCAGGGATCGTTTTGGCAAGCGAGGTGTGGAGAAGCGCCAGGCTGTGCCGACGGATATTCGTGCAGCCCGCCAGGAACTGGCACGCTTTTCCCTCGCTTACTTGTCTCACCTCGACCCGAAGACGGACGCGGCGCAAAACGCCATTCACTATCTCATTGCTGAGAACCAACGTTTCCTTCTGCTTGCAGACCAGCTTCAGGCCCGTAGAGAAGAAGGAAGCTCTCGCGTGATGTCTTTGGCTGAAGAACAGGATTTGCTCGAGGTCGAGGCACTTCGGTTGGAGCTCGGATGTATCCAGGAGCTTCGTGAGGCCGGCGAAATTACTACCGCTGAGGCTGCGACACTTCGTGACGAGGTTTACCTTTTGCAGATGAACCTCTCCGACTACGGCGCGCATTAGTGCTTCGACAACATGGTATCAACAAAGACCTGCAGATACTGCAAGGTCTGCAGGGCCTGCAAGGTTCGAGTTTTTCAGCAGGTCCTGCAAGGGTTGAGTTTTTGAGCAGGCCACAACACTAGGACAGCTTGTTCTCGCTGTTTGTCCTGGCGGCCGGATTATCCAGCAGTAGCATGTCTTCGGCTTCTGGAGGAGTTCGGCGCTACCCGCGTGGCCAGCGGGCAGTGAAAAGCGTGCTCCGTGGCCGGACAGAGAGTGCATATTGGTTTCTGCGGGGGGATCCCAAATGAGCCCAGTGCCAAGAAGTGCGGTCTTTTGGTTTCACCTCAATGCCATGCGGCGTTTTTCTTCCTGTAACCGGCTGGTCACCTCGGCAGATTAGGCTATCAACGTTTTGATCCAATAGCTTTGTCGGAAAAGAAAGAATCGCATGCGCACATCCTTCCTTTCAGCTGTCGTAGCCCTCTGCCTGCTCGCATCTCCCGTGTCGGCACAAAATCTCTCCTCGGGCCGGGTGGACGGGCTTTTGAGCTCACTGTCCTGGGAAAACTCCTCATCTGCTCCCAGCCAATCCAACGGTTCGTCGGGTGCGGCTGGCTCTGCCGATGCCGCAGCAAACCCCGACGCATCGACACCAATCACCGATCCTGTTACCGGCGGCACTTGGATGGAAGACTTCGAAGATCGCACGGGTTGGACTGTCCATACCAATGTTCTTCACTCCGGGGAAAAACGCTGGGAAGGGTGGAACTTCGCCACGATCCGTGACTGGACGTGGGCCGTGGGCACAGACAAGCGTCACTACTTCACGCGCGGTGACGGAAAGGTGGCAATAGCTGAGAGTAAGCACCACCGTTTGAAAGCGGGGGAACAGATGACGACGGAACTGACCTCCCCATCAGTCCCTGTCACTCCTGGTGTGGCCTACCAGCTTGAGTTCGATTCGCATTACCGTCAGGGATCGAGCGACAACACAGCAAAGGTAGTTCTGACGTTTGATACGGGCGAATCCAAGACGGTTCGGGAGTTTACGAAGGATTCCTTCTCCACCCACGAACAAGTCGGGTTTACTGCTCCCAGCGGTGCACAATCTGTTAGCGCGACGTTCGTTTACGGGAATGCGCAGGACGATTGGTTCTGGGCGATCGATAACGTCACCGTCACCACACCACTACCTGCGGATCCGGGTACGCCTACCGCAGTCGTCGATATTATCTCCGACACGCATAACGAGAAGAAGTACGGCGATGTGATTGACTTCCTCAACCGGCAGCCAGACCCTGCTGGCGCGATGGTAGTCAATGGGGACTATGTCGATATGGGCTACGCGGAAAACTATGCCAACTTTGCTGCTGATAGAGCTGCGCATCCGCATGCTTCAGGCAGGGAATACTTTACGATCGGTAACCATGAGATGCTTGGCACGGACGGATCGGATACGTTCCTCCACCGTTACTTGGATATGACCAAGCAGGATCACGTATGGCGTGAAGAAGTTGTCGATGGTCAACCGCTGCTCATGATCTCGACCGAGTTTTACGATGATGTCGCCCGCGACGGAAAAGAGCCCTATGTGGTGCTGTCCGATGCGCAGCTAAATTGGCTCAAGCAGCGTCTCGATTATTGGGAAGGGAAAGGAAAGACGGTCTTTCTCTTCAGTCACCTCGTCCTTCCATACACGGTGACGAGCACGCATTCGCCTTGGTACGGAAATGATTTCGCGGAATTGGGCAAGCTGAATAAAGTCCTCCAAGGGCACGACAACATTGTTATGTTCACTAGCCATACGCATGCTTCACTGACTGCAGGGGATTGGTGGGGTGTCTACCGTGGAGCGGACAAGCACGGTTTCCCGGTTGTAAATACTGGCGCCGTAAAAAACGCAAATCTTCCGGATGGTGACTATGATGAGGAGGTCGATCCCGCACTACCGCAGACAACGGGGCTCCGCGTCAAAACCTATCCTGACCGTGTCCGTGTTGAGGCATGGGACTTTGAAAAGCAGGAAATGATTCGGTTCCATGATTTCCCGATCCACTCGTAGACTCTTGCTGGAGGGATCATTTTCCAACGTGTAGTTTTCGCCCGCTGCACGGTTAGAAAAGGTGATTAGTGAAGGTTGAGAATCTGGTTCGGTTTTTCGCTTTACTTACGTCTGTGCAGTAGCCAGTTTCTACTAGCGTGTATTTGTTGAGGCTTCACATTTTGAGATGTCACAATCTGGCTAGCAGATCGGAGCTGGTAAATCTGAGCTGGTAGCGGACACCCGGGCGGGGCCCGGGCGGGTACGCATGGGATCTCACATCCCTTTCTAGTCCACTTTGTATGCTTGAAAGTAGCTTGTCGACGCCCTGTGGTCTCCGTTTCTTCAACAGTTTCAGGGCTCATTAGCACCTCGAAAGCTGCTGCTGTTCGCGCCTCGTGCGGACTCTAAGAAGTGAAGAAGCACCGATCACTAGTGGCGAGGGGCGCGTGCCACAGACAGCAGCCACTTTTTGGCCGCTTGAAGCAGTGACTAAAGTGTCCGCAATAGAATACTGGTAGCCGGAGACGAAGCGCATGGAAGTTCACCGCTACCAAGGCGTGCACAGAGGAGAATCTCTGCACGAAGGTCTTTTTATGCTGCCGAGAAGTTGGGGTGTCTTCGGACGAGCCAGGTGCGGATCCTGGGCGGGGGAAAGGGAAGTCGATGGAAAGGGAGAGTGAAAGTAAACGGCAGGGAGGTAGACGAAGGAGGAAAAATTACGGAAAAGGCGTACCCAGACTATCTGAGTACGCCTTTGATGACCGGATTCGTGCAGTGGCCGAAAGCAAGGAACGTTGTCGCTTTTAACCCGTGCGAAAACGGCGTGCGCTTAGGTTAAGAATCCACGATGTTCCTGCTATGCCCGCCGGAACCAACAAATAGCGCTGGGACGACCATCGCTGGCAACATGACTGGGCCAGCAGGAACTCTCGTTTTCAGCGCTGCTATTTATCAGCTTCGCGGTTGCGCAGCGCGCGCTGGAGCCGATCCTGGCCTTCGGCGATAACGCGGTGGAGTGCTGCAGGGTGCTCGGAATCGAGGACAACCTGTGCCGTGTCGACTGTCTCCTGTGACGTGGCGTAGTAGGGGAAGAGGCCTTCGACCATTTGCAGCGCGGTCTCCGAGCTGAAGTTCTTCCACATGCGTGGAGCCAGTGCGAAGTAGTCCTTGGCAAACGGTTCGAGGAGCGGAGCAGATCCTGCAAAGGTGAGGCCCTCCAGCTTGTGCCTGCGCTCCAGGTTGCTCATGGAGCGTGACGTATCGGTCAGCTCCTTCCACACAGCGGTCTTCACGTCCTTCGTGGGGATAGCAGCCCCGGCGCGCCACGCAGAGTTCTGCCCGGAGGCAAGCTTGTCCTCTTCTCGCATCGCCCGGATCTTTTCCTCTGGGGCGTTGATGTCGCCGGCGGCGATGAGGGCAGTAAGGGCCTTCCACTTGAGTTCAGCATCGACCTCAACACCGTCGATGGAGGGCGTTCCCTCGAGGATTGAGCGGAAGAATTCCTTCGCCTCCTCGGTGGGGGTGACAGAGAGGAGCTGGTTGACGAAGGCGACCTGGCGGAAGTCGCGGGTAACCTTTGCTCCTTCGAGCAGGGTCGTTGCCAGGAGGGCGTTGCCCTCTGCTTCGACCCACTCGGGGTCGGAGTAGCGGGTGACGGCCGTCGTCGCCTGCGCCAGGATTTGGCCGAGGACGGCGGTTTCCTTCTCTACCGGGGCGCCACGGCGAACAAGCTCGACGAAGTCGCGGCCACGCATCTTTGTGTTGCGGACCATCTGCCAGGCCGCAGACCAGCACAGTGCGCGGGCCATCGGGTCCTCGATGTCCCCAATGTGTTCCTGGACAAAGGAGAGGGATGCCGGGTCGAGCTCCATGATGGCGTAGGTCAGATCGTCATCGTTGACCAAGACGAGGTCGGCTGCATCCTTACCGATGAACTCGCTGACTTCCTTCGATGCCGAGTCGATGTCTACCTCAACCCGGTCGGTGCGGGTGACCTTCCCGTCGATAAGCGAATACAGACCCACACCGATACGGTGCGTGCGGAACTCACCGTTACCCGGCTGGGCCCCATCCTGCTCAACGGCGAAGGACGTGTACTTTCCGTCCTCTACGGTAAAGGCCGGGCGCAGCGCGTTAACACCGGTGGTCTTCAGCCACTGGTGAGCCCAGTCAGACAGGTCGCGGCCAGAAGATTCCGACAGCGACTGGAGAAGGTCATCGAAGGTGGCGTTGCCGAATGCATGGCGGGCGAAGTGCAGGCGGACGCCGGCGAGGAAGGCATCCTGGCCAACGTATGCCGCCAGCTGCTTCAGCACGCTCATGCCCTTGGCGTAGGTAATGCCGTCGAAGTTCTGCTCCACGGCCTCAATATCGGAGGCATCGGTGGAAATTGGGTGAGTAGTGGGAAGAGTGTCCTGAGCGTAGGCCCAAGCCTTCTCTACCGAGCAGTAGGTAACCCACGCCGTCTTGTACTTGGTGTTGGCGACCATCGCGGTGGCGGCAGACCAGGTGGCAAAGGACTCGTTGAGCCACAGGTCATCCCACCACTGCATGGTGACCAAGTCGCCGAACCACATGTGGGCCATTTCGTGCAAAATAGTGTCGCAGCGGCGCTCGTAGCGGTACTCCGTCGGCTTGGATGTGAAAACGTACTCATCGCGGAAGGTCACGCAGCCGGCGTTTTCCATCGCGCCCATGTTGTATTCAGGGCAGAACACCTGATCATATTTGTGGAACGGGTACATGACACCGAAGACCTGATGGTAGAAGTCGAATCCCTGCTTCGTCTGCTCGAAGAGAACGTCGGCATCCAGTGCCTCGGCGATTGACTGCCGGCAGTAAATGGATAGTGGAATGGTCAGTTCGTCTGCCTGGCCGGCGTGCGGGCCGTATTGGCCTTCGGGTGTCTCGGGATGCTTGGTCAGGGTTCCTGTCCAGGAATCCTTGACCTCGAAGTACGGGCCAGCGATGAGGGCGACAAGGTAGGTGGACAGGCGGTAATCAATAGTTGAGGTGTGGGTGGCCTTGCCGTCCCTCACGTGTGTCTCAACAGGTGCGTTGGTGACAATGACGAAGTCATCAGGGGTGACGACGGTCAGATCGTATGTTGCCTTTAGATCCGGCTGGTCGAAGCAGGCAAACATGCGCTTGGCGTCGGCGGCCTCGAACTGTGTATACATGTACACGCGGTTATCGGCGGGGTCGACAAAGCGGTGAAGTCCCTGACCGGAGTGGGAGTACACAGCATCAGCGGTGATCTGCAGGGTGTGCTCGCCTTCAGTCAGACCGGTTAGGACAATGCCGTGCTCCTCGTCGTAGCCGGCATCGTTGAGAGTCAGTGCTTTGGCGGTGATGTCCTCACCGTCGAGGAGCACCTCGGTGACGTTTTTTGCACGCAAGTCAATGAACGTGTCGCCGGACTTTTTCACCTTGAAGCGGGCTGTGGTGATGGAGCTGAAGGTTTCCTCGCCGGTGGTGAGGTCGAGGTGAATGGTGTAGTGCTCGACGTCGAGCATGTCACTGCGGTGTTGTGCCTCTTTCTTTGTGAGGTTAACCGAGGTCATGGGTATCCTTTCGTGTCCAGTGAGTGCGTGCTGCGGCAGCATAAAAAGCCTGCCTCTTGTTCTGTGGCCTAACTGGTGGCAAAAGCGCGTACAAGCTTCGCTTTGTCAGTGCTATCGCGTAAACCAATCCAGATGCGAGCCATCCCCTTAAGGGTAGCGCTTGGATGTCCCAAAATGAGGAAGTTTCGGGCCAGATCTGGGGAGAGCGTGAACACAGATTCAATCACGTTTCGGCGGGTTTCCAACGGAAGCGCGAGAAGACAGGTGAGACAGCGCTGAGACAATGCTTCATCTGCGCGGAATCTCCTTGTCTGCCAGGGAAATAAGGGAGACGGAGAAACAGCTTCCTGGTCACCTCGCACGGAAGAAGCAGTGGTTTTCCCCAGTCTGGCAAAGCGGTCTAGAATGCGTGTCTCGGAACGTTGCTGATGGTGGCTGCGAGCCTCCAGTGCGTCGAGGGTGGGATCCGCAAAGCGAAACGACGTGGCGATGGAGTAGCCAGTAAACGGATTGATAAAACCAGCGCGGGAGCCATAGGGGACATGCGGCCCTGTGTACGCTCGAGGGGCCAGAGGAATGAACACGTTGGTGCCAGTGTGGCCGTTGCTGCAAGCGCCGTCATTGTTACCGCTACTGCTACAGTTGTTGCCCCTGCGCCCTTTACTGGGAGTTCGCGTGGCAAGGATGGTGTCCTGCTGGAGGTAATCGCCGTTTGCCAGCGGCACCGTGTAGAGAAAATGATCCGGTTCATCTGTGCGGAAGTCCATGAACACTGTCTCGTGATGACCCCGCTGGTAACTATCAGTCGCAACCTGGACTGGCGTTCCGCTGGAAAAGAGGTCCCGCGTACCGCGTGCGTCGATGACAATGTCTGCTCCTAAGTCCTCGGCGGTGACGCTATCGGCATCGACGGCTTCGCGGTGAACGGGAAAAGTCGTAAGCGCCTTCCATACACGGGGATTGTCAAGGACGAGATAGTCGCGGTTGAGACAGATCCGCTGCCTGTCGTGTGTGTAGACGACAGGTGAAGAAACGGATTGCTCTGGCAGGGATGCCGCCCAGTGGGGGAGCTCATCGGCAAAAACGCTGAGGACATGCGTCGGCGGTGGTTGCGGATCCCACCCGGCCACCTGCCACCCGCGTACCGACGCGCGGTGTGCGATGGCGAGACCAGCGGGGCCTAGTCCGATAACGGCGAGTTTCATGGCTTGATTGTAGGTGCCACATGCGGGGACGTGGCAAAATACTGCTTCTACACATGCCTCTGCACACCGAAGTGGAGATACTCCAGGGACAACGCTTCTGGGCAGCGAGTTCCTATGCACGGTGGTCTTCGGTGCGGGGTGTGCGCACTGAAGTCAGATGTCGATGCCACAATCCGATGCCACAATCCACAGTGCATCCAAATGGTCCGCCATCTGTTTCGCCCCTCCCAGGTCCATGCGCCCGTCGGGAAACATCAACGAGGCGACAGAGTGCGCTGTTTAGGTGCAGTATCGATATTGCGTAGCGATGGCGCCTTCGCCCTCAGGCACCTGCCGTCGTGGCTAGGGGTTGCTTTGGCGGTGTTGTACACTGTATCGCCGTGATTGTTACGCAGGATTTAGAGGTACGTGTCGGTGCCCGGACACTTCTGACGGCTCCGGGGCAGCATCTTCGTGTGCAGCCCGGCGACAGAATCGGGCTGGTGGGCCGCAACGGTGCGGGAAAGACCACCACCATGCGTATTCTCTCCGGAGAGACGGAACCCTGGCGGGGTTCTGTCATGCGTTCCGGAGATATCGGCTACCTGCCACAGGATTCCCGCGAAGGAAATATTGAGCAGACGGCACGTGACCGCGTCCTTTCCGCCCGTGGCCTGGGGGAGATTAAGACCTCAATGGAGCGCCAGCAGGAGATCATGGAGACAACCATGGACCCCAACAAGCAGGCCAATGCCATTAAGAAGTATTCCCGGTTGGAGGAACGCTACCACTCCCTCGGCGGTTACGAAGCAGCAGCAGAAGCTGCACGGATCTGCGACTCCTTGGGGCTTCCGGCCCGTGTACTCGACCAGCCCCTGAAGACGCTGTCCGGTGGTCAGCGCCGACGCGTGGAGCTGGCGCAGATCCTCTTCGGATCCACGGCTGGTTCCGGGAAGTCGACGATGACTCTGCTTCTCGACGAGCCGACCAACCACCTGGATAGTGACTCAATTTCCTGGCTACGTGAATTTCTCCGCAAGCACGAGGGCGGACTCCTCATGATTTCCCACGACGTGGAGCTTCTCAAAGCCGTGTGCAACAAGATCTGGTTCCTCGACGCTGTGCGTGCTGAGGCAGACGTGTACAACATGGGGTGGGACAAGTACGTTGATGCCCGGGCAACGGACGAAGCGCGCCGCAGGCGGGAGCGCGCCAACGCGGAAAAGAAAGCTGCTGCGCTGCTCAAGCAGGCGGATAAATTGGGCGCGAAGGCGACGAAGGCCGCCGCAGCCAAGCAGATGCGGGCGCGCGCAGAAAAGATGGTTGCCCGGACCGATGAGGTGCGTCAGCACGACAAAGTCGCCCATATTTCCTTCCCGGATCCGGCTCCGTGCGGCAAAACCCCGCTTAATGCCACAGGCTTGACCAAGATGTACGGCTCGCTTGAGGTGTTTGCGGGCGTGGATCTCGCCGTGGATAAGGGCTCCCGTGTGGTGATCCTCGGCTTCAACGGCGCAGGTAAAACGACGCTGCTGAAACTTCTCGCCGGTGTTGAGCGCACCGACGGCGAAGGCGGTATCGTCCGCGGTCATGGCCTGAAGATTGGCTACTTTGCCCAGGAACACGACACCATCGATCAAAATGCGACGGTGTGGGAAAACACGATAGCCGCCTGTCCCGATGCCGACGAGCAGCAGCTGCGCAGTCTGCTCGGTGCCTTCATGTTCTCTGGCGACCAGCTGGAGCAACGCGCGGGAACTCTCTCGGGCGGTGAGCAGACCCGTCTCGCGCTGGCCACGCTTGTTTCCTCCCGTGCCAATGTTTTGCTTCTCGACGAGCCGACGAACAACTTGGATCCTGTCTCGCGCGAGCAGGTGCTCGATGCGCTGCGCACGTACAAGGGCGCCGTCGTCCTCGTGACGCACGACCCAGGTGCTGTGAGGGCGCTTGATCCTGAGCGTGTCATCATCCTGCCTGATGGCACCGAGGATCTGTGGAACGATGAGTACATGGAAATCGTCGAGCTGACTTAGCTCTTTGCCGCCGTGTCCAGGAACTTATGCGGCTCCGAAAGATGAAGCAATGAGGAAGTGAGTTGTTTATAAAAAGGCTGCAGCCGAACGAAAAATTCGGTTGCAGCCTTTTTCTTTGTGGCTGTCGCCGCGCTATATAAGGGCTCTACAAACTAATTGCGGAACCCATGGACAGGCGCGGGGATGAACCCGCCGCGGGAGACGAAGGCTTCTGCCGATTTCTGGCCCACCTCGATGACCGGTGCGTAGCCCAGGAGACCGCCGAAGTCCACGTCGTCGCCCACGGTGGCACCTGGAACGGGGATAACGCGGACTGCGGTTGTTTTATGGTTCATCACGCCGATGGCTGCCTCATCGGCAATCATCGCAGAAATCGTGGAGGCCGTCGTGTCGCCCGGAATCGCGATCATGTCGAGCCCGACAGAGCAAATGCACGTCATAGCCTCGAGTTTCTCGATCCGGAGAGTACCTGCCCGGACGGCATCGATCATGCCCTTATCTTCAGACACAGGGATGAATGACCCCGAGAGACCACCAATGCGCGAGCAGGCCATGAGACCACCCTTCTTTACGGCATCGTTAAGCAGCGCCAATGCTGCCGTCGTGCCGTGGGTACCGACCTGTTCCAGGCCCATGTGCTCAAGGATGTGGGCGACGGAGTCGCCCTGTTCAGCCGTAGGCGCAAGCGAGAGGTCGACGATGCCAAACGGCACGCCAAGTCGCTCCGAAGCCATCGTGCCGACGAGCTGGCCAGCACGGGTGATCTTAAAGGCAGCGCGCTTAATTTCCGCCGCCACCTGATCGAGTGTGGCACCCTCCAGCGTGCCGATGGCACGATCGACGACACCGGGGCCGGACACCCCGACATTGATCACCACATCGGCTTCTTCCACGCCGTGGAAAGCTCCTGCCATGAACGGGTTGTCGCTGACTGCATTGGCAAAAACAACGAGCTTCGCGCAGGCGATAGCAGAGGCATCCTTCGTGGCTTCGGCGGCATCCTTGATCACGGTGCCAAGCAGCTTCACAACATCAATGTTGATACCGGCGCGGGATGAACCGACGTTGACTGAGCCACACACGATATTTGTTTGTGACAGTGCTCGTGGCATGGATTCTATGAGGCGCTTTTCGCCTGCTGTCAACCCCTTGTCGCACAGTGCGGTGTAGCCGCCGATGAAGTCGACTCCGACTTCAGCAGCAGCCTTATCCAGCGCCTCTGCGATGAGAACGGGATCACCGTCAACGGCGGTCGCGAGGATGCCGACTGGGGTGACAGAAATGCGCTTGTTGACAATCGGAATGCCGAGCTCGTCCTCAATTCCCTCACACACGGGAACCAGGTCGTGGGCGGTGCTGACGATGTGCTCGTAGACCGCGTCGGCGGTCTCCTGCATCGTCGTGCGAATGCAGCCAAGGAGGTTAATGCCCATGGTGACAGTACGGATATCGAGCCGCATCCGCTCAACCATGTTGATCGTCTCGAGGATGTCCGAGGAATTGGTTACTAGGGGAGAGGCATGTAGCGGTGTATTCATAACAGGTCCCCTATACACGGTGCATAGCGGTGAAGATGGCCTCGGACTGGACGCGGATCACGACCTTTTGGCTATCTCCCACTCCGGACATGTGTTCTTTAAGGTCAGCGATGTTAGTACCGTCGTCACATTCCCCATGCAAAATCATGGTGAAGTAGCCATCCATGATCGTCTGGCTGATGTTCAAAATATTCACATTCTTTTCTGCAAGTGCCGTGGTTACGGCGGAGACGATGCCAGTATGATCTGGGCCCGTCACGGTGATAATCGCGATCATGAAAAATGAGTATAACCCCCTGACGTGAGAATTATGCATTGGGGGATTCTTCGCTCAAGCGACCATCCTGTTCGTGCGCACAACAAACGAGGGTAGTAAAGGCGTGCAAAGCATACGACGAGGGTAGTAAAGGCGTGCACAACAAACGAGGGTAGGACGTGCGCACAACAAACGAGGGTAGGACGTGCGCACAACAAACGAGGGTAGGAAAGGCGTGCACAGGGCGGACCCAATTCGCTCCGATTAGCTTCTCGCGCCCGTGTGCTTTACATTGGCCACCGTGAAGGAATTTGATGACCTACCCGTTCAAAAGGATGAGCCCGTCACGCGAGCACGGCAGCGCCACGGCGGAACCTGACGTACACTCGCCTGGCTTCTCGACGATCTCATCACCATCCCGGGCACGAACCGTCGCGTCGGACTTGATCCACTCGTGGGGCTCGTCCCCGGCGCCGGCGATATTCTCACCATGGTTGCAACTGGTTCGACGCTTATCGACGGCCTCCGGTACCAGGTCCCATTACTGGTTCTGCTCAGGATGATTGTCAACATGGGGCTGGACTCACTCATCGGAAGCATCCCCCTTGTCGGTGACGCGTTCGACTTTTTGTTTAAGGCAAATCGGCGCAATGTGGCGCTTTTGGAAAATGCGATCGCCGATGGAAACCAGGCCAAGATGAGTGCGAAGAGGTACTTCATTGTGGTGGGAGTCCTTGTTGTCCTCGCATTCGTAGCCGTCCTCGCTCTCATCATTTGGCTCATCGCCTTCATAGTTGGACAGATCGGCTGGTTCTAGAGGAGGTGGCGAGCAGATCCATTTTCTTTTGGTCTCGCTTCGCATCGTCTCGCTAGGGGTAGACACACGGAAGGGGCCTCGTTACAACAGGTAACGGGGCCCCTTGTGCGACGGTGGATGGAGACGTCGAAAAGCGGAGATAACCTACCAGTTCTTGTTCCGTTCAAGATCAGCCTCAGTCGGCTTCACAGCTGGAAGACCAGTGACGAGCTTGTGGATGCCCCACAGAGCAAGGAACACAGGAATTCCGAGGTAGGGGGTGAGTATTGCCAGGAAGTCCTCTCCTGCAGCGACAGGACCGATCGCCTGCCCGATGACGACACCGAAGCACAGCACGAGCGCCACGATTGCACCGAGCGGGAAGAAGGGACTCTTGTAGGGGAGAGATTCCAGCGGAACGTTCTGAGCACGGAGAGCCAAACGGAATTTATAGTGCGACCAGGAGATGCCGATCCACGTGATAAAGCCCGCGAGAGCGGAGAGGGTGAGCAGGAAGGTGTAGGCTGTGCCGTCTCCAACAATGGAGGTAATAAAACCGGTCATACCGACAACCGTCGTTGCACACAGTGCGCGAAGGGGCACTCCGTGGGATGTCAGCTTGGCAAAGAATTGTGGAGCCTGCCCCTCGGTGGCCAAAGCGTACAGCATGCGCGTGGAAGCGAACAGCCCTGAGTTACCGGCGGAAAGTACCGACGTTAGGATCACAGCGTTCATGAGAGCAGCGGCGAAGGCAACGCCAACGCGGTCAAAAACAAGCGTGAACGGGGAGATCGCGATGTTCGATTCCGAAGCGTTGAGCAGGTTCGGATCTGTGTACGGAATGAGGAAGCCGATGACTGCGATGGCTCCAATATAGAAGATCATGATGCGCCAAAAGATCGTGCGGATTGCCTTCGGGATTGTTTCCTCAGGATTCTCCGCCTCCCCCGCAGCCACACCCACGAGCTCTGTCCCCTGGAAGGAATAACCTGCGGCGATGAACACCATGAGGATACCGAAGCCGCCGTTAACAAAGGGAGCCTCGCCTGTGGTCCAATTTTCTAGCGCAGACTCCGCGCTGAAGAAAATTCGGATGATCATGAAGGTTCCCAAGGCCAGGAACACTAACACGGTGACGACCTTGATAAGTGCGAACCAGAATTCACTTTCACCGTAGGCCCGTGAGGAAAGCGCATTGATAAGGAATATCGCAGCTAGGAAGACTACCGACCAAATAATCGATGGCACCTCCGGGAACCAGTACTTCATCACAAGTGCGGCAGCGACAAGCTCTGCAGCAACGGTGATCGCCCAGTTGAACCAGTAGTTCCACCCCATGGCGAAGCCGAAGCTGGGGGAGACGAACCGGCGTGCATACTCCTGAAACGAACCGGCTACCGGGAGGTAGGCAGCCATCTCACCAAGGGACTGCATGATGAGGTACACCATAATGCCGATCAGTGCATACGCCACGAGCGCGCCACCAGGACCAGCCTGAGAAATAGTCGTGCCCGAGGCGACGAAAAGGCCGGTACCGATTGCGCCACCGATAGCGATCATATTGAGGTGCCGGGCTTTCAACCCCCTCTTAAGCTGGCTTTCCGCCTGTTCAGTCATAGTTAAGTCACTTTCCGCGTGAGGGTAGATAATCTATTGATTGTCGGTGTGTTTGTGCCGAATGTCAAAGAGCACCACCCGCCACCCTTGGGAGAAACGATTCGAGTGGGTGCATGAAGGAACGGCAAGCTACTGACAGTAACGGACAAACGAGGCTAACAGCCCATTTGAGTACGTAGTATCCACTGTGGGAAGGGTGGCCACGATTGCGTCGTAGTCCTCCTTGTGGAAGTACCCGTAATCCATGTAGAAGTTCATTCGAATCTGCATGGATGCAGGATCCATCTCGGCGTGGAATTGGGCTGCCCACGTGTGTTCCCCGTACCGGAAAATCTGCACGGGGCAGGTTGGCCCCTCGGCGAGGAGAACACACGACGAGTCGAGCAAAGTGATGTTCTCGGTGTGCCCCGTCAGTGCCTGGAACGTATCAGGGAAAGAGGAAAGCAGGGGATCCCTCTTCCCATCTTCTGTCAGGTGGACGACTGTACCCCCCGATTCCTCGGGGTGGGTGCGCCCGACGCTTCCACCAAGTTCGGACGCGACGAAACCAGCACCGAAACAGATAAAGATTGAAGGGAGCTCGCAATCAATGAGTGTACGGAGCTGCCCCATAATGTGAATCTGTTTGGGGGTATGCAGCTTGTCGGTGATATTGAAGGGGCTGCCACCGACGATGACGCCGTCGTAACCGTCGAGGGGTGGAAGGACATCCTCTGTGCTATCCAGTTGCACCTGGGTGAGTTCGTCGCGGCTCAGCCCTGTGGCCTGGAGGAAATCCTTATACTCCTGCGCGACAACACCGTCACCGGTGCGCGGCGACACTAAAAGGAATGAAGACATGCAGGATATCCTACTTGTCCCTCATTTCGGCTTTGCTGTGGGGTGAACTAGTTCTCACGCACAGCACGCTCAGCCAGCCCCAGAACGTCCCGGAGGAGATCCGGATCTTCTCCCATCGACAGTCGCGAGATAAGCCCGTCCAGGATCGTCTCAAGGAATGCGCGATGGACCTCTACACCATGCGCATCCCGATGAGACTCTGAGGGGGTGGATGCGAGACGTTGACGCAGAGCCGAATCGACGATTTCCTGTTGGTCCTGCCAACGCTCCCGGAACCCGGGATCCGTGCGGACAAGGCGAACGACTTCCAACCGAGTAGCAAGCCAATCGTGTCGTTCGGGGTGGTCGAGAATCTCATGCATGACTTGTACTAATCCGGCGGAGGAAATGACGTCGGCCTGTCGCTGTGCATCCTCTCGGGCGAGGGCGAAGAAAAGCCCCTCCTTATCGTCGAAATGGTGGAAGATTGCACCGCGGGACTTTCCCGTTGCCCCTTCCAAACGGCGAACGGTGGCTCCTTCGTAGCCATATTGGCCAAAACAACGGCGTGCTCCGTCGAGTATTTCTGCTCGGCGATTATGCAGATCTTCTTCGGAAACGCGTGGCACGATGTGTAAAACCACCTTCTAATTCGGGTAACAGTATTGATTAACTTAGTGAAGTGTCAGTTTGGCGTGGCGCAACACCCGCCGCTTGACGCGTTGATCAGCAAGTTGTCGGGATAATCCGGTGCTGGGAGCGAGCGACATCCGTGGGGGACCTGAAAGTCTCAGATGTGGCAGTCGCACGATTCGGCACTGATCAAAACGAAAGAATACAAAATGCTCCACGTGCGTCGGTTTGTGGGGAGTGGATGGAGAGAAAATGAACAGGAAAGGGGGAGACGGGGCTTTCCGTCTCCCCCTTTCCTGCTGTATAGAAGCGTGCGGATGTCAGCCGTGAGCTGGTATCACACACTCCGGACTAGCTGCAGAGATTACTGCTCGCCCTTAGCCATGGAACGCAGGACGTACTGCAGGATGCCACCATGTCGGAAGTAATCGGCCTCACCGGGTGTATCGATGCGGACAACAGCGTCGAATTCGACCTTCTCACCGGACTCCTTCGTTGCAGTCACGTGGACGGTGGAAGGAATCTCGCCGTCGTTAAAGGCCGTGACACCGGTGATGTCGAACGTTTCCGTTCCGTCGAGGCCGAGGGACTCGTGGGACTCACCAGCTGGGAACTGCAGCGGGATGACACCCATACCGATGAGGTTCGAGCGGTGGATGCGCTCGAAGGACTCAACGATAACGGCCTTTACACCGAGGAGGTTAGTGCCCTTAGCGGCCCAGTCACGGGAGGAACCGGAACCGTATTCCTTGCCACCGAGGACAACGAGCGGGGTGCCGGCCTTCTTGTAGTTGACAGACGCATCGTAGATGAATGCCTGCGGGCCACCCTCCTGGGTGAAGTCGCGGGTGTAGCCACCAGCAACGTCGACAAGCTGGTTGCGAAGGCGGATGTTTGCGAACGTACCACGTACCATGACCTCGTGGTTACCGCGACGGGAGCCGAAGGAGTTGTAGTCCTTACGCGCAACGCCCTTGGAATCGAGGTACTGGGCGGCCGGAGTGCCGGGCTTGATGGCCGAGGCGGGGGAGATGTGGTCGGTGGTGACCGAATCGCCGAGCTTCACCAGGACACGAGCGCCGGAGATATCCTGAACAGGCTCCGGATCCTTCGGCATACCGTCGAAGTACGGTGCCTTGCGCACGTAGGTGGAGTCCTCGTCCCATGCGAAGGTGTCGCCCTCCGGGGTATCGAGGTTCTGCCACTGCTCGTCACCCTTGAATACGTCGGCGTAGTCAGCCTCGTACATTTCGCGGGAGATAGCGGACTGGATGGTGGATTCGATTTCCTCCGTCGTCGGCCAGATGTCCTTGAGGTAGACGTCGTTGCCTTCCTTGTCCTGGCCCAGGGGCTGGGACTCGAAGTCAAAGTCCATCGTGCCCGCGATGGCGTACGCGATGACGAGCATCGGGGAAGCAAGGTAGTTCATCTTCACATCGGGGGAGATGCGACCCTCGAAGTTGCGGTTACCGGAAAGAACTGCGGTAGCAGCGAGATCGTTCTCGTTGATGGCCTGCGAAACCTCAAGAGGCAGCGGGCCGGAGTTGCCGATGCAGGTGGTGCAACCGAAGCCAGACAGGTAGAAACCGAGCGCTTCAAGGTCCTTCCACAGGTCCGCACGCTGGTAGTAGCCGTCGACGACCTGGGAGCCGGGAGCACAGATGGTCTTAACCCACGGCTTAGAGGTGAGCCCCTTCTCCACGGCCTTACGTGCAACGAGGCCAGCGCCGATCATCACGGACGGGTTGGACGTGTTCGTGCAGGAGGTGATGGAAGCGATGGCGACCATACCGTGGTCGAGGGTGTACTCGCCGCCGTTCTGGGAGGTGACGGTGATCGGGTTCGACGGGCGGCCCTTCGCACCCACAGCGAGGGTTTCGCCGTGTCCCTCACCAGACTTGTTCAGATCCGTGACCTGGACGTTGTTCTCGATGTTGCCACCCTCGTTGGCCATCCGCTTGGCGGGCTTGGAATCGTCCATGCACACCTCATCCTCGGTGTAGTTGGCGAGGTCCTTGCGGAACTGCTCCTTGGCCTCGCTCAGCAAGATACGATCCTGCGGTCGCTTCGGGCCAGCGATGGACGGGACAACGGTAGAAAGGTCGAGCTCGAGGTACTCAGAGTACTCGGCTTCTTCCGTATCGTCATCGAGCCACATGCCCTGGGCCTTTGCGTATTCCTCCACGAGAGCGCACTGCTCATCGGAGCGTCCGGTCAGCCGCAGGTAGTCGATCGTAACCTCGTCGATGGGGAAGATCGCACACGTGGAGCCGTACTCAGGGCTCATGTTGCCGATCGTGGCACGGTTAGCAAGCGGAACCTGCTTCACGCCACTGCCGTAGAATTCAACGAACTTCTGCACGACTCCGTGCTGACGCAGCATGTCCGTGACGGTGAGCACGACATCCGTTGCGGTCACACCTGCGGGGATCTCGCCCGTCAGCTTGAAGCCGACGACCCGCGGGATAAGCATCGAAACGGGCTGGCCAAGCATTGCGGCCTCGGCCTCGATTCCGCCGACTCCCCAGCCGAGGATGCCCAGGCCGTTTTCCATCGTGGTGTGGGAGTCCGTACCGATACACGTATCTGGGTACGCGAGTCCCTCGTTGTCGAAAACGAGGCGTGACAGGTACTCGATGTTCACCTGGTGAACGATGCCCGTTCCCGGAGGAACAACGCGGAAGTTAGAGAAGCTCTTGGAGCCCCAGCGCAGGAACTGGTAGCGCTCCTCGTTGCGCTCGTACTCAATCTTTACGTTCTCGGCGAGGGCGTTCTGGTCACCGAATGCCTCCACGATAACGGAGTGGTCGATGACCATTTCTGCCGGGTTGAGCGGGTTAACCTGATCCGGATTGCCACCCAGATCCTTCACAGCCTCGCGCATCGTGGCAAGATCCACTACACAGGGGACACCCGTGAAGTCCTGCATAAGAACGCGGGCCGGGGTGAACTGAATCTCCGTGGAAGGTTCAGCCTTGGGGTCCCAATTGGCGATTGCCTTGATGTGTTCTTCGGTGGTGTTCTTGCCGTCTTCATTGCGCAGCAGGTTCTCACCAAGAACCTTAAGCGAATACGGGAGTTTCTCCATCCCTGGGACAGCGGAAAGCGCGAAGTAATCGTAGGTTTTGTCACCTACGGTTAGCTGCGTTTTTGCCCCAAACGAGTTCTTTGAGGTAGCCATAAGCGTTTAACAGACTCCTTATGTCGATCTTCACCAGTGCACTATTTTCACATGAGGCCAGTAAACCGGCGGTTTGGGCCATTGAAGGCTGCATCCGGTCTCGGTTCTGGGCTACTCCACCGGCAGGCTGTTCGGCGAGACACCGCAGTAGTCGAACTGGCTCACTACAAACAATAATAACAGTACGGGCGTTCTGGTTCTGGATGTGGGGCTAAACGTGGCTAAATTCACGGATTTCCCCCTTTGTCTAGCCCCGTGTGGGGTGGATTTCCCACGTTTTGAAGCCTCCGCTCTCAGAATTGCTGGTGATCACACCCCCACAGCGTTCAATGTTGCGGGGAATGAGACGGCCCAGCAGCGGGTACTGCAACCGCACGGGCGCGGTAACCGATTGCCGGCCCATAAAGTTAGCTGAAAAGCTAGCCCGCAAAGCCGCTCATATTTATCCCATCCCGAAGCACACCAGAAGATGGAGCCACCAATACCAAAAAGACAGTGGACTAAAGGGAGGACTAATAGAAAGTGGCCTGAGAGAATAAGACCTTAAAGTATTAAAGGGACAGCGGGGGAAAGAATAAAGGAGGAAAGAATAAAGGAGGAAATAGGAGAAGGAATAAACGGGAGAATAGCTATGTGGTGATCTGTGGACCCACGGGAGACCAGTGATAAGCGACATCAGCGACATGTCTAGGCCGGTCTGCGATGTCGGCATGCGATGTCGGCTGGCGACCCGCTAGAATAGGGCAACCAGGGGCACCTGAAAGGCTGTCCCGAAAGACCGCCATGCATGATGGATCCGCTGCGGTGGAATGACTGCAGGTCTGTGTACTGTGGTCTTGCTGACGTTGACCGGCAGCGCTACAAGTAATCGACAGCATGTGAACAAGACGGAAAGAGAGCTGGTAGTGATTCCAGAGGACGTGGATATCAATGAACTGGTTCATGAGCTCGATGCTGATGGCGTATACATTGGTTCACTTGCGGATCAATACCCAAGCATGGAAGAGCAGCTCATCGCTGTCACACAGAAGGCTGAAGAGCAAGGGATCGGCGATATGAAAATCGCCTTCATTGACCAAACGCCCGCTCATACTGCTGATTTACGAGATATTGCGCAGGAGTTACTCAACAACACGGGGGCAGATCTGGTCCTTGTTCGTAATCCGATGTCTGGTGCCGTCGTCTCCACTGATGTCTCCCGTGCGACTCTTGAGGCTGCTCAGTATCATTTCCTTGCCGATCCCGATTACGTACGCGCCTCTAACTTCTTCGTCGATTATGTGTCATCCAGTAGTATCCCGTGGGCGCTCGTTGGAATCGTCGTTCTCATTGGGCTAGTGCTGGTTGCTGCCGGTACCTGGTTCTTCGCCCGCCGTTCGCGGCCTGCCTAACAAGATCTCCTCGCCGGAGAAATATTCCGTTAGCAGATAAAACAGCCACCTCGTGCATGCAACTCATGCATGCGGGAGCGATGAGCCAGAGCGGTACCGAGTGGATTTGCTCGATTCGATTTCTTCGCTGACTATTACGTGCTTGATTTACTCGTTACGACCAGGCCCCTTCGGGCAAATGATGAAAGTGTGCGTGTTGCTGGAGCAGGAAAGGCACGTGAGGCTGGGGGACAAAGGGCGTTCAGATAAGGGGATAGGAGTGCAGCTAGTGAGCAGCGACGGCATTCACGGTTGAGCACGCTCAACGCCCACAAAAAGAAGACCATGTATCACCAACATGGATCATCAGTGTGGAAACTCGCCCCACGAGTAATGCACATCACAGCCCCGCTGGAGGGCTTAAGAAACACTCGTCGCTAAAAGCAACGTTCGCGGTTCGCGTAATGGTGCGGGCGCGGTCGCGTTGTGGTGTGCCGCAGTGTGCCACAGCCAAAAGTTCGTCAAGCCTGAAACCTTTACAATTGCAGCGAGAGAGTGACGGCCAGTGCTCGCTATACCTCTCGCACCAGTGGGAGCTGGAAAAAATATAGCCGGAAAAACGGCCACAAACCGAGCTCCGCATGGCCTGCTGACGCGGAAGCAAGAACACACCCTTTACCAAAAACTCTCAAGTTTAAGTTCAAGGTTTAACGGCGCGTCGCCATTATAGTGACCAAAATCACATAACGACTTGATAACGGAAAGGTGCCAGGTAGAACGGGTGTTGGTCATGTTTCGGAGTTTGCCTTATGTGAAAATCGTGGTTGACGTTCCCAAATTTGACCAAAGTGAATTAACCTAAGCGTAGTCGGCTCACGAGGCGACGAATAACTCAACAAAATCAACCATCACTTGCGATACATAGTCAGGTTCATGTACTTGACTTGAGTGATTTGGGAGTAGCACTTTCGGCCAGTGGGGAAGCTTGCATGAAAGGCACAACCATTTCTCGCATGGCGGTTGCAACACTGAAGCAGGTTTTTCACCGGGATTCACGAAGCGTACATACTCTCGCTGAGTGAGCGAACGTGGAAGAACGGGCGAGTTCCGTGTAGCGAGGCCGTCATATTTTCTTACCCAGTAGCGCACGTGGGGTGGGCTTGTGAGCTACGCGTCTAATCGGGGAACCGGCGATTCCTGCACACGCGTGTACGGCCTGTGCTTCGCAGTTTCTGGTCTGCGATCCCGCACAGTACAGCGCGCACAATAACTGAAGCCTTGTCAAGATTGGACGATGTCGGGTCTTTTCACCGTGAGTACGCGTCTTACGCGCAACTGCGGGCTGTACTCCAGTGGTGGTGGGTGTTCTTGCACACCACATGCTGCTGGTACAGCCGGGGTATGCTCACGGCGCGGTCGAACGCGCGCTGTGAAAGGTCGGTCTCCATCTCAACGAGGTTTCGAAAGTAAGAGGAGACCTCGTGGTTTGCTTTTCTCCAGTCCGTCGACTGAAAAAACGCGCCGTTTCAATCGGTGCGGTGAGCATCATAACGATGATGGCTGCTACCAACGTACCTGTTGCATCGGCCCAAGATATCGATGCCAGTCAGCTGACACAGTTGGCGACTCAGCTATCAAGCGCCGTTTCAGACATTTCCGCGCTTGAGGCTCAGATGGGTGGCCTGCAAGAAGCCGTTAATCAAGCCCTCGTGGATCTGAAGGATGCACAGATCATTGCCGAGGCGGCCCGGCAAAATGCTGCAGCGGCAAATCAGGAGCTTGATGAGGCAACGTTGGAGGTCTCCAACGCCCAAGATCGGCTCGACGAACTAGCTCGCACCGCCTATCGACACGGCTCAACAAGTGCACACTCATCGATGCTCTCATCCAGTAGCGATGCCAAGCGTGAGCTTGACAGGTTCACATTCCTACGACGCCAGACGGCAGAACAGCGCGGTGTCGTTGATGCGCTGGATGCAGAACGGACAAAGAAGGCCAACAAGGAGTCCGCTCTTCGCGCAGCTCAACAAGAGGCTGAGCAGCGAGAACGGGATGCGCTCGCGGCGGAACAATCTGCCAAGGATGCAATTGCGCAGCATACGCTCGAGTTGTCTGCAAAGCAGAACGAGCGGCAGCAGCTACTCGATCAGGCCCGCGAGGTAAAACAGGAGATCGATCGGCTCAAGGGGCTACGCGCGGGTGAGACGAATGAGATCGGCGCGCAGGTTCTTCCCAGCAATCAAGGCGTGACCGATCCAGGTGCTGATACTGCTGCTCCGGCTCCGATCCGCGAGGCAGACCAGGCGGCGAGTTCTGCAGCGCCCCAACCTGAGACAGGCTCGGATGCACCAGGGTCTTCCGCAGCTCCTCAGGCCGACAATTCCAACGGTGGAGCCACGGCAACCGCAAATGGGAACGTGGATGCACAACTGGTAGGTGGAGCAGCCGATGGGGAACAGGGTTCGTCCGCCTCAGGGTCTAGTGTTCCGGAGGTTGCAGATCGCGTAGGCGGCGGGGCACCGGCTCCTCGTGAGATTGATTACTTGCAGCTGGCCAACACCGCAGTTAACACCGCTCAAGCTGTTGTTGATTCTGGTCTCCTGGATCCGGGAACACTGGATGACCCCTTTAAGACAGTCGATGCCCTCGGCAACGTACTCCCTGCTCTCTCCGGTTCCTCCTCATTGAGTTCCACGACGGCTGATGTCGCCTCGGGCAACGGTGGTACCTCTGGCAACGCCACGACGGAGTCGGACCTGCTCGATGCCCTGACTAATTTGGGCAATTCCGGTCTCTCGGATGAGCCGAATGGAGCCGGAAAGTACTTGGATCTCGGCACCATGGAGGATCTCTCCGACAAGGCGTCGTCGGCTATCACCGGCTCAAAGAATCAACGCATCGAGACGGTTATTGCCCGTGCGAAGAGCCAGCTTGGTACTCCCTACGCGTGGGGTGGCGGTAATGCATCCGGCCCAACAAAGGGAATTCGTGACGGTGGAGTCGCGGACACGTATGGCGACTACAACAAGGTTGGTTTCGACTGCTCCGGGCTTGTGCTTTATGCCTTTGCCGGTGCTGGCATTGCCCTTCCGCACTACACTGGCTACCAATACCAGCGCGGAACCAAGGTAGATATCAGCCAGATTCAGCGCGGCGACCTGCTCTTCTGGGGGCCATCAGGAAATCAGCACGTGGCGATTTACCTTGGTGACGGCCAGATGATCGAGGCACCACAATCAGGTGGAGTTGTGCAGATTAGCCCTGTTCGTTACGGTGGCATGGCCCCCAACGCCGTACGCCTCATCTAGAAAGGCACCTCAGAAAGCGCGACGGGCGGGGCCCGACGAGCCGGAGGAACCGACTTCCGGAGGGGCGTCGAGAAGCTAGATAGTAGGGAAACGATGGTCTCAGTGACCATCCGCCAACAAACAAATGAGAAATAGACCAGCCGTGAGAGTGCGTGTGCAGGACACACTCCCACGGCTTTTTCACGCTCCCGCAGCCTATGCACAACCGGCCGTGTGCTTCCTGAAGCAGGGACTCTCGGGGGAGAGGAATGGCCGACCTGGACTCGGTATGACGACGGCCGCGCACCTTCTGTGCAGTAGCCTCAGGAGAACCGTAAGGTGAGCAGCTGCTGGCAGCTGTGAGCAGCCGCGAGTAGCTGCGGGCAACGGTGAGCGCCGGTAAGTAGCGTTTATATTCCGCTCCGGTCAACCGTCCGTGGGTGACTGTTGTTGCTCCACCACGTTTCATCGTCGCTGTTTCACTGTCGCTTCCATTTTCCCAGCATGAACTGCTGGGTATCTCAGGTGGATCACCTGATTTCAGCGCTGAGGGGAGTCCCCCTCAGCCACGATCGGCAGAGATGCCTGAAGCACACTCCCACACTGCCTTTGCGCACAGCCTCCAGTTGAATCGGCCACCAAGTCCAACCAAAGTTGGATGCCCGGAGGTCGAAGGAAAAAGTCGGCACGGTACTATGCCACCATGGCTTCCTTAGGTTTCACCGACGAAAATTCCTTGTCAGCATCATCCGCACGGCGGGGCACAAACACAGAAAGTTCCGGCGATAAGAAATGCGCCCTCATGATTCTCTCGTTTGGCGGGCCGGAGCACCATGATCACGTCCGGCCATTCTTGGAAAACGTCACCCGTGGTCGCGGGATTCCGCCGGAGCGCCTGGACGAAGTGGAAGTCCACTACCACCATCTGGGTGGTGTCAGCCCTCTGAACGCACTGAACCGAGAGATCATCAACAATGTAGAAGAAGAGCTCAGCGCGCGAGGTAGGGATCTTCCGGTTTATTTTGGCAACAGAAACTGGCATCCGTTCATCGAAGAAACCGTCGAAGAGATGGTGGGAGACGGAATCACGCATGTCTACGTCTTCGCAACGTCTGCGTGGGGAGGTAGCAGCGGTTGTAGGCAATACGACGAGGACATCGAGCGTGCGCTCAATCACTTGGAACGCAAAGGCCTCCCGCGTCTAACAATGGTGAAGCTTCGCCAATTCTTCGATCATCCCGGGTTTATCAACCCCTCAGTGGAGTCTGTGAAACGAGCTTTCTCACAGTTCAGCAGAGAGGATACACCCCGCCTAGTTTTCACCGGCCACTCGATTCCCACTGCTGCCGATGAACACTCCGGTGTACCCGCTGACGGGACCCTGTACTCTAACCAGATTCGTGCAACGTGCGCCATCATCGCCGAGCGTCTCGGGATTCCAAATTATGATCTTGTGTGGCAGTCGCGCTCTGGTTCCCCCCACACCCCGTGGCTCGAGCCAGACATAGTCGACCATGCGCGAGACCTCCACGAACGTGGCATCAATGACCTTGTTGTCTATCCGGTTGGATTCATCTCCGACCACACCGAGGTGGTCTGGGATCTTGATAACGAACTGAAGGTTGCAGCAGACGAATGGGGAATGACCATCGTTCGTGCTGCGACCGTTGGTCCTACACCTGACTTCACGGCGATGATCGTCGACCTCATTGAGGAATATGAAGCCGGCGAAGCACCACTACGTATAAAAGGCCCCATCACAGTCGCGCTACGCGGTTGCTCCCTTAATGGTGCACCTTGCGCAGAGGGGTGTTGTGTCTCTGCGCGTCCAATGCACGGCAATGGGCGTGGGAGCTCGAAGCATGGTCATACCGCTCACGCTCATGAGGCTGAAGGGCATAGGTAAGCCTCACGCTCGCACCGGATATCCTCCACGAGACGGCCAAGACCTTCTGGCCGTTTCGTGGATAAACCGTATGGGGCTCCCCGCTCGCCGGAAATGGATGGTCTGGAGCCACCTCATGGGGTGCAGGTCAAAGGACTAGTACGCACCCCTTTATTCGCACTCCTATATACCTATATAAAAGTATAAAGGTGTATATGTGTATAAACGTGGTATCGGAGGTAGGGAGCTACATCCCGGATCCGCGCTGATACTCACGGTCGGCAGCCGCAACAGCAGCGACGCGCGCTTCAGCGATTTTCGCCAGCAAGGGAAATAGCTGTGCATCGAAAGCATGGTCGCGTGCGCGGTCCTGTACCGTCTCAATAATCGCAGCCACGCGGTTAGCACGAGCAATGAGCTTCTCCGCGCGGGGCGAGACTCCCGGTGGTAACCCCGGAGCCTCGTAAAAGTCTGTGAGTGTGCCCACAATGAGGCGTGGCTGGGTGAGCTTCGACGAGCGGGACGAGGTCGGCTGGAGGGCATCGATTAATTCCGAAGCGCGGCGCGTTGCTTCAGCGAGCATAAAGTCGGCTTCGCCGGGCATTGATGGTTCGCGAAATAGAACTGTATCGTGTGTGGCATACGACCACATCGTCATACCTTCATCATCGCTCGTCGAGGACCAGGCATGAACGACCGGGCCGGCAACAATGCCGAAACCGTCATAGACGCGTCTCGGCAGAGGGCGCCCGTATCCCCCAAGCAGGAGGCGAACGATTCCCGTTCCCTCGTCAGCGTCGGTATTTCTTGCCTCCTCCATCTGTGCCCGCAGAGCACGCAACACGTCATCATCCATCGCGAGGTCGAGCTCCCATAGCGCATCTTGAGCATCATCGAGGGATACTGCACCATGGACCCACGCAGATAGCCAAAGAGCACAGTTTTGCTCTGGCGAATAGACAAGATCGCGTGGGTTCATTGCGCTCCTTCATGTTGATGAAAAACCTGTGGCGGACAAAACCAGAAACGAGCAGCGTCCCGAAAACTAACGGGCTTCTGGGAAACGTAACGTTACCGCACTGGCATGCCTCATTCTGTTACCGCCCCCGCTGCTCGTACCTCGCCGTTCCATTTTTCGATAGTTTCCTCCGACGCATTGTCGTTGGCCTGTTGGCTACTATGTGCCTCCGGTTCACTACTATTTCACCCATGAACCGGTACTCAGGCAATATTTTTGACGGACATGCGCGGAACCGACCCCGCCAATATAAAGAGGTGGTGGCGAAACTTGGAACTGTTTTCGAGGTTGTCGCAGATGGTTACGTAGGCGCGGTTGTCGGCTGGGAGAAGACACCTCAAGGTGACATGCTCCGCTTGGAGGATCGGTACGGAAAGACGCGGATATTTCCTGTACGAGCGGGGGCTTTCATGGTCGACGGCGTGCGTGTCACCCCCACGCGCTATATTCCGCCGCAGCAACCGCGCCATTCCAACTCTGGATCGCGGTTTGTTGAGAACCACCAGGCTCGAACCGCGCTCCCGTCCCGCATTTGGGTCGAGGGGATTCACGATGCCGCCATCGTCGAGCGAATCTGGGGTCATGACCTGCGCGTAGAGGGTGTGGCAGTGGAATACTTGGAGGGACTCGATAACTTGCCGGATAAACTGCGAGAATTCCAACCGCGCGAGGGACGACGCGTAGGAGTTCTGGCTGATCATCTCGTCCGAGGATCAAAAGAAACCCGCCTGACGGACTCCGTCGGTCCGCACGTCCTCGTCACAGGCCACCCTTTCATCGATATTTGGGCAGCTGTGAAGCCGGCGGCAGTAGGAATCCGTGCCTGGCCAGATGTACCACGAGGGGAGGACTGGAAACAGGGAGTATGCGATCGTTTGGGGTGGCACGAGCCGAAGGAAGGGTGGAACCGTGTGTACAACGCCGTCCATTCGTACAAGGATGTCGATTCCACGCTCATCAACGCCGTGGAGAGACTCGTAGATTTCGTCACTAACCCGCAACTTGCAAAGGAAGATCTGCAGTAAGAGTCTCCCAGCCGGGCACAATTCGCTGCCGAATTGTGCACTATTGCTGGTGATTGAGTACATTGGGCGCGTGGACGCACCGCCTTCGTTCCGCGTACTCTGACAGCGTCATCATTCCGCCAACGTCATCATTCCGCCACGGTCAACATTCCGGCAACGCAAAGCACTCCAGCAATGCAAGCACTCCGGCAAGGTCATCTGACGGGCGGAGAAGAGCTACGCATAGAGCAATCGCTCATGTACCCTAAAAGCTGTGGGTTCTTTAGTCTGGTTAATTGCAGCACTGGCGCTCGGCGCAGCCGAGTTAGCTGTCGGTGACTTCACACTCTTGATGCTTGCGCTTGCCGCCCTGGGCACCGCCGGTGTTTCCCTCGCGGGCGTTCCGCTCGCAGCGGAGATCATCGCTTTCGCTATCTTTGCCATCGGACTTCTTTTTCTCCTTCGCCCCTGGCTTAGGCGCCGCATGATGAAGAGCCCCATCCTCGACACCTCGCAGAAAGCACTTGAAGGAAAAACCGGCCACGTGCTCGAAACAGTGAGCGCTCACTCCGGACAGATCCGGCTGGACGGATCCATCTGGTCCGCGCAGAGTCTTGACCCTTCACGCGAATTCCTGCCTGGAGAAGTCGTGCGTGTCGTGAGTATTGAGGGAAATACCGCAGTGGTTTGGGAAGACGTCCAGGCGTAGCGGTTTTGTGCCCCTGCGAGCTAACTCGCAGGGTTTTTCGCTTTTCGACGCTCCGGCCCCATCTCTATCAGAAGGTTTGTTCCATCCCGGCTTGCAGGAAAAGCCGTCCAGCAGCGGTGGTCTAAAACACGTAGGCTGGGGAGGAAAGATGTCCCATAACCAACCGAAAGGCGATTCCGAGCATGTCTTTTATATTATTCGGGCTTATTCTTCTCCTGGTTGTCGTTGTTGTGGCACGCTCCATTGCTCTGGTCCCGCAAGGAACAGCGGCAGTCATCGAGCGTCTCGGTCGCTACACGCGCACAGTGGAGGGCGGAATAACGCTCCTAGTTCCGTTCGTCGACCGCATCCGCGCCAAGATTGATACTCGTGAGCGGGTCGTCAGCTTTCCTCCTCAGGCAGTCATCACTGAGGATAACCTCACCGTGGCGATTGATATCGTCGTCACTTTTCAAATCAACGATCCGAAGCTGGCCATCTACGGTGTAGACAACTACATCGTTGGTGTTGAGCAGATTTCTGTTGCCACACTCCGCGATGTTGTCGGTGGTATGACTTTGGAGGAGACGCTTACCTCCCGTGACGTCATTAACCGGAGGCTGCGTGGTGAGCTTGACTCCGCCACCACCAAATGGGGGCTGAGGATTTCTCGCGTAGAGCTGAAAGCAATTGATCCGCCACCGTCGATCCAACAGTCTATGGAGAAGCAGATGAAGGCGGACCGCGAGAAGCGTGCAATGATCCTCACAGCAGAAGGCCAACGCGAGGCTGATATCCGCACAGCCGAGGGCGAAAAGCAGGCTCGCATTCTGATGGCTGAGGGTGAAAAGTCAGCCGCCATTTTGAGTGCTGAGGCAGAACGTCAAGCGATGATTCTCCGCGCGGAAGGCGAGCGAGCAGCCCGCTACTTAGAGGCGCAGGGTGAAGCTAAGGCCATCCAGAAGATCAATGCTTCCATTAAGGCTGCGAAAGTCACGCCTGAAGTGCTGGCCTACCAGTACTTGGAGAAGCTGCCGAAGATCGCAGAGGGACAGTCGTCCAAGGTGTGGATGATCCCGAGTGAATTCGGTGATTCTCTTGAACGTTTTGCCAAATCGTTCGCCAGGAAAGACGATGACGACGTCTTCCGTTACGAGCCGGCCCCCGTGGACTCAGAGGGCTTGGATATCGTTGAAGATAAGGAGACAGATTCCTGGTTCTCGACTGAATCAGACCCAGAGATTGCCGCTGCCGTGGCAAAGGCAAATAGGGAAGCCACAAGGCCCGTTGATCCTGCACCGCACGAGGCTGCAAAGGCAAAGCGAGACGAGAAGCTAGCCGCCGAGCGCGCGGAAAGCCCAGTTAACACAAACCCTGCTGCACTGGAGGCTCCTCAGACTCAGTTCTCCCAAAGGTGGACGGGAGAGGACGAAACGCCAGTCACTCCACCGGCTCCCACCGGGGGTGCGCACCAGGCCACGCCTGAAACTGAAGCACGTCAACTTCCACACTTCGGCGAATAGGAAGCTGTCTTTCGCTCAGTGGCCTCTTGTGGTAACACCTGTTTGTGACTGATTGTGGTAGCACTTGTTTGCGGCTGAGCCGACACGTTACGGGCAGCTGTTCTCTTTTGCTATCGTCGCTAGTCTCGCTTGCGTCACTAGCGCCGTTAAATGGGAGAAGAACCTCGCTGAAGTGCCAACCCGCGTGCGTTAGCGTGGCGTTACGGAGACACACGCTGCGTGAGCTTGGTTCCAATAGGAGGTTTTCTAAGACCGTCACGGTCACATGAACCGGCCGGAGTATACCTTTCGGCCGGTTTTTCTCATGCCCCCAGAACAGTTCCGTCACAGACGGGCACCTGGTGGCCTCGCCAAAGGGCGTGGCCTGCATAGGTTAAGAGCGTCGCTAGTGAGCTGCGTTCATTGTCTCACAGTGCCTGTGATACCTGGACCAAAAGCCTCGTCGCTAGTTCCCATCCAGCATTTTCCGCATCCCAACCGGCGGCTTTGAGCCTTTGGCTCATGGCTTGCTTGGTGATCCCCAGCTCCTCTGCAGCCTCGACCTGACTAAGCCCCGTTCGCATCAGCCCCGTAGCTTCCCGGCCCTGATCGGACCTTTTGGCAAGAACGAAGGCAATGAGGACGAAGGCATCAACAATCGCTTGCTCGTAAATTTCCTCGTGGTCAGGTGTAGCTACTGTGACTGGTAGCGAGCGGGGACCCCGCTTTGCAGCAACAGCTGCATACTCGCACGCCTCTTCGGCAGTCGAACCACAACCGAGACTGATAAGCCATTGCTCTGAGGATAAAAGAGCCATGATAACGGCCACGGTGGACTCAGAAGATGTGATTGGGGCAACGATGGTCTCCACGTTGTGCACGCTAAAAGCTGGACCATCAGTGATCGTGGAAAGAGCCTCGGCTGAACGACGAACGATTTCGGCACGTCGCTTATCTTTTCCCTTGTAGGTAGCCTGTACAGCAAACATCGTGCGCCTTCCTTCCTTGTCAGGAGACCTCACCAATGAGCACAGACGTGTTGACTCACGCATGAGCACCGGCGTCATTACCTTTGCTCGGTTCACCTGCCACCGAGTGCCCCAGAGGCACTGTGCACTGGCCGTCTGCCCGCGAATTATCGGGCTACTGACATAGTCTACCCTGTAGCCTTTACTCTCGTCGCCACTTTCCATACGCAGCGGAGACATCGCTCTTTACAGTGTGGGGCAACGCGGAGGTACAGACCACGCTCACCTCTATGTGGACAACGTGTCAGTGGATTAGCGGCGGTCCAATCGCCATGCCGCGAAGCGATTAGTACCTGGCGCATTCCAGTTTGTCTAACCCCGCTCCGGCGCAGACAATTGGGTCGAGGTGGAGTGTCGATTTTCCCGGACGGGGAGTTTGGCATCGAGGATGAGGCCGGACACGCCGAGGACAAGCAGCACAGCGGATACCAAGAGAAGAGCGGGGTTCACGTGCCCAGTGAGCGTGTCGCCGAGAAGAACAATCGCGATCGTATTCGGAGCCGAGCCGATAAAAGTTGCGACGATGTAGGGTAGGAAACGAATAGAGCTGACAGCCGTGGAGTAGTTAAGGACGAAGAACGGGATCCCTGCGATCATTCGCAAACACGTCACCGAGAGCCAACCGCGCTGGCGAAGGCGCTCATCGATACCGGCGACAGCGGGGTGGCTGAGCTTCGGCGCCATCCAATCCCGCAAGAAATGACGAACGATAACGAAAGATATGATTGCCGAGACTGTTGTCGCAGTGAGTGCAAGAAGGCAGCCACGTAACGGGCCAAAGAAGATCCCCGACATCAAAGTGAAGAACGTACGAGGAATGGGGAACTGAGTGAAAAAGACGTAAATGAGGAAATAGAGGAGGAAGAACCAATCCCCAGCCTTATCCGCCCACTGGCGAAGCAACTCGACACTCGGCACGTCGACGAAGATGAGAAGTGCAACAGCTGTTACTGCGGCCACAATGAGAGCAAGCTTTTTCCAGCGTGGGAAGGCCATGAAGGTGGCAATGGCATCGGTTACGACGGTGCGACAAAAGTCGGCGAATTGGCTAATCCAGTTCACCGCCGTGCGGAAAATAGCTGTCATGGTGGCCACATTTTAAACCAGTCGAGTGGACATCGTTAACCGCGCCCACAATCACCACGTCACGAGTATCGGCGCCAACCACCATCCGTACGCGATATAGTTCGCTGCACGCGCGCGTCGACACGCCGGGAAAACCTGATGTAAGGGGAGCAGTGACAAATAGGCGTCACAGGGTAGGTGGTGTCAAGGGGTAGGTGTCATGGGGCGAGGAAGTTCGCCGGAGAGCCCCTGAGTGCGCATGATTTGCCGACACCGACGATCCTCACATTGTTAAACAATGGGGAAAATATGTCCTTTTCGGCTCGTTTTGGTGATTATTCGGAATAAATCGGGTGAGATCGGGCACACTTTTTTGAGCAACGTCAGACCAATTTTCCTAAACCACCAGTTAACAACCTATTTCCCATAGTGAGAGCGAGGTCTCCGGAAGTTTCGTGCCTCAAGCAATATGGCGACGAACTGGTTAAACTAAGTAGACGAATGTGTTTAGTCGGTTTTCTGCGCCGGGAAAAGCCGGAGAAGGAGGTTGTTTTGCATCGGTCAACTCTTGTGACTGGTCAGATTTCCACCCGGACGCTAGGCGTAGAGCGCAAGAAACGGGGAGAAACGAAGGAGATAGCGTTTCTACCCAGTTTTTGTCGAACTGCACACTCGTGTTCATTAAATAATTAACCAGTAATAGGGAAGAAGGTTCATCCCCGTGACTGATGCACACAACGGCACTCCGTTGCCGGCTGATTTCGAAGAAACTCAGCAAGAATGGTGCAAGGCAGCTGCGAAGGTCTTCGCTCGTGTCCACAAGAAGGACGTCGCTGACGTTCCGCTGGACATCTGGAAGCGCCTCATCCGCACCACTTACGATGACATTAAAATTAAACCGCTCTTTACCCGTGCCGACGAGCTAGCGGAAGCACCGGAACCCGGTAAGTTCCCGTACCTCCGCGGTGCCAAGGGGCCAAGCGAAAAGGCTGAGGGTTGGGGCATCACCGAGCGCTTCGGTGCTGAGGGCGATGCAAAGACGACCAACGAAAAGGTCCTGCACGCTCTTAACTACGGCACGAACTCCATCGTCGTCGACCTGCGAGGCGATGACCATATTGCGCCCGCAGATCTGAAGCAGGCGCTGGACAAGGTGCTCTTCGCTTACGCTCCGGTCCGCTTGGAAGCCGGCAAGGATGCCGTTGAGGCCGCCAAGGTTCTCCTTGAGCTCGCCTCCGGTCAGGAGAAGGAAGAGGAGATCCACATCGAGTTCGGTGCTTCTCCGCTTACCGCTTCTTACGATGACTCCGAGTCCGTGTCTATCGACGATGCAGTCGAGCTAGCCAAGCTCGGCAATGAGGCAAAGGCTGATGCTCGCGCCATCCTCGTCGATGGCGTCAGCTTCTCCAACCAGGGTGCCTCTGACGGCGAGGAAATCGGTTTCGTACTCGCCGCTGCTGTCGAGTACCTCCGTAAGCTTGTCGACGCAGGCCTGAGTGCGGAGGATGCATTCAACCAGCTGTCCTTCCGCTTCGCAGCAACTGACGAGCAGTTCAACGAGATCACCAAGTTCCGCGCCGCCCGCATCCTCTGGGCGCGTGTGGCAGAGGTTCTCGGTGTACCCGAGCTCGCCGCGCACACGCCGCAGCACGCCATCACCGCCCCGGTGATGTTCACCCAGCGTGATCCGTGGGTCAACATGCTCCGCAGCACGGTGGCAGCATTCTCCGCCGGTGTTGGCGGATCGACCGATATGGAAGTTCTGCCCTTCGACTTCGCTATCAAGGGTGGCCTTCCGAACACGTCCCGCGACTTCGTCCACCGCATTGCGCGCAACACGAACCTCCTCCTCATCGAGGAGTCGCACCTTGGCTACGTCATCGACCCCGCCGGCGGTGCTTACTACGCGGAGAAGCTGACCCAAGAGGTCGCAGAAACTGCGTGGAAGCTGTTCACCGAGGTCGAGTCCAAGGGCGGCTTCACCGCAGCAGCAGACTTCATCCGTGAGACCCTCGATGCCACCTCCAAGGCTCGCTACGAGGATATTTCTCGCCGCAAGAAGTCCGTTACGGCCATCAACGAGTTCCCGAACTTGGCGGAGAAGCCACTGTCCAAGGAATCTCGCACGGAGCCCAAGGGTGTTCGCCGTTGGGCAGCCGAGTTCGAGGCAATGCGCAACCGCTCCGACGACTACCTCGAGGAGCACGGTGTTCGTCCGACTGTCGGCCTCATCCCGCTCGGCCCGCTGGCCAAGCACAACATCCGTACTGGCTGGATCACCAACCTCGTGGGTACCGGCGGCATTGCCGTCAATAACCCCGGTCAGGTTGTCCCCGGCGAGGACGGATTCAAAGAAGCAGCCGATGCCGCCGACATCCTCATCATCTGCGGTAACGACAAGGAGTACGAGGCCAGCGGTCTCGAGGCTCTCAAGGCACTGCGTGAGACCGGAAAGACGATCCTGCTTGCCGGCTCTGAGAAGAGCTTCGAAGGCAAGGAAGACGCTCCCGATGGTTACCTCAACGTGAAGATCAACGCAGGCGAAACCCTGTCCGACATGCTCACCAAGCTTGGTGCCTAGGAGGATTGAGAAAGAAAATGGCAACCATTCCAAATTTTGCAGACGTCACTCGCGTTCCCGATGAGCCGTCCGCACCCGCCGCTGGTGGGGCACAGGTAAAGGATGAGCACATCTGGGAGACGCCGGAAGGTATCGAGGTTAAGCGCGTATTTAACCGCGCCGACCGCGACGCTCTTCTCACTGGAGAGAACCCTCACCCGCTGGATTCCTTCCCCGGTCTCCGCCCGTTCATGCGTGGGCCGTACGCCACCATGTACACGAACCGCCCGTGGACGATTCGCCAGTACGCTGGCTTCTCCACTGCTGCGGAGTCCAACGCCTTCTACCGCCGTAACCTGGCAGCCGGCCAGAAGGGCCTGTCTGTGGCCTTCGACCTGGCTACCCACCGCGGTTACGATTCCGACAACGAGCGTGTGCTCGGCGACGTGGGCATGGCCGGTGTGGCCATCGACTCCATCCTCGACATGCGTGAACTGTTCCAGGGCATCGACCTCTCCAACGTGTCTGTGTCGATGACCATGAACGGCGCCGTGCTCCCGATTCTCGCCCTCTACATCGTTGTGGCCGAGGAGCAGGGTGTCGAGCCGGAACAGCTGGCAGGTACGATCCAGAACGACATCCTCAAGGAGTTCATGGTTCGTAACACCTACATCTACCCGCCTAAGCCCTCCATGCGCATCATCTCGAACATCTTCGAGTACACCTCGCTGAAGATGCCGCGCTGGAACTCCATTTCCATTTCCGGCTACCACATCCAGGAAGCCGGTGCTACAGCGGACCTCGAGCTGGCCTACACGCTGGCCGACGGCATCGAGTACATTCGCGCCGGTGAGGATGTGGGCCTCGAGGTGGATAAGTTCGCACCGCGTCTGTCCTTCTTCTGGGGCATTTCCATGAACACCTTCATGGAGATTGCAAAGCTCCGCGCTGGCCGCCTCCTCTGGAGCGAGCTCGTGGGCAAGTTCAACCCGAAGAACCCGAAGTCGCAGTCCCTGCGTACGCACTCCCAGACCTCTGGCTGGTCGCTTACCGCCCAGGACGTGTACAACAACGTTGCACGCACCTGCATTGAGGCCATGGCTGCAACTCAGGGCCAGACCCAGTCGCTGCACACCAACGCCCTTGATGAGGCGCTGGCTCTGCCGAGTGACTTCTCCGCTCGTATTGCCCGTAACACCCAGCTGCTCCTGCAGCAGGAGTCCGGCACCACCGCTCCGGTGGATGTGTGGGCAGGTTCGTACTACGTGGAGAAGCTCACTGCTGAACTTGCCTCCCGTGCCCGCAAGCACATTCAGGAGGTTGAGGAAGCCGGCGGTATGGCGCAGGCCACGATCGAAGGCATCCCGAAGCTCCGTATTGAGGAATCCGCTGCACGTACCCAGGCACGCATCGACTCCGGCCGCCAGGCCCTCATCGGTGTGAACAAGTACAACGCGCTGGAGGACGAGGAGATCGAGGTTCTCAAGGTGGAGAACTCCCGCGTCCGCCACGAGCAGCTGGAGAAGCTCAAGAAGCTGCGCGAGGAGCGCGACGAGGCTGAAGTACAGAAGACCCTCGACGCCCTCACCTACGCTGCCGCTCACGAGGACGAGAAGAAGCCGGGCGATCTGTCGCTCAACCTCCTCAAGCTCTCTGTCGATGCAGCTCGCGCAAAGGCCACCGTGGGAGAAATCTCCATGGCTCTGGAAAAGGTCTTCGGCCGCCACGAGGCTGAGGTTAAGACCCTGTCCGGCGTGTACAAGGACGAGGTAGGAAAGGAGGGCAAGGTGGATAACGTTCAGCGTGCTATCGCCCTGTCCGACGCTTTTGAGAAGGAAGAGGGCCGTCGTCCGCGTATCTTCATCGCGAAGATGGGCCAGGACGGTCACGACCGTGGTCAGAAGGTTGTCGCTTCCGCCTATGCCGATATGGGCATGGATGTCGACGTGGGACCGCTGTTCCAGACCCCGGCCGAAGCTGCCCGTGCAGCCGTGGATGCCGACGTCCACGTTGTCGGTGTGTCCTCGCTCGCTGCTGGCCACCTCACACTGGTGCCGGCACTGAAGGAAGAGCTGAAGAAGCTCGGACGTGAGGACATCCTCATTTGCGTCGGCGGTGTCATCCCTCCGGGTGACTACCAGGAGCTCTACGATATGGGCGTCATCGCGATCTACGGTCCTGGCTCGGTTATTGCCGATTCCGCCATCGACCTGATCGAGAAGGTCGCTTCCAACATCGGTATCGAGCTCAACGTTCCTGAAAAGTAAATCAGTGGAGCGTTAACGCATGCGGTTCGGCCGTGCTTCTCTCACGAGGAGTGCGGCCGTTGCCGTATCCCCGCATTGAACGCTGACGTTTTACGTTGACGGAAATAGGAAATCCGCGCCGCAACAGCCCGCCTACGGGAAGGTTTGCCCACCACGAGGAGACCGGGTCGCAAAGCGCCCCAAGGTGCCCCAATGTGCTTCAAGTGGAAAGGCTTTCAAAGGCATCCGCAAACGTGCCAGCAAAGGCCTAGGCAAACGCGTTCATAGAAGAGCCGCATACGAGTTGAAGGCGAAGATGCGCTGCCCCGAGTCGCAGGACAATAAAGCCTCCCATAACCAGTGAATGAGCGGTTGACCGACTGCAAAGTACGCCCATAGCGCATAGGACCCGTCTGAGGGCAGAGTCACTTAGGCAGAAAGGCGTCTAGTAGGAGAGGGCAAGGGCGAGGGAGGAGGGGAGAGCAAGGGGGAAGCGCTCATCGAGGAGAGCCACGGGCACCCGGATCCAGTATTCGGCCATTTTCGGGGATATTTACGTAGACTTAAGTAAAAGGAAATCGAATGTTTCGCTGCGGAAGGCGCAGCGTGTGAGGACTGTAGTTGTGAACGAAGATCTCGAGTTTTTGGAGCACCACCTTGGTAGCTTGACCACGACCGCCGGTACCGATCTGGGTGATGTCACTGCAGTGGCACCAGAGGTGGTGAAACGGGCTCGCAAACGCATCAACGTGGATGAATTGGTCGAGGGAGTTGAGGCCAACGACCGGCGCTTCATCGCCCAAGCAATCACGCTCCTGGAATCGACGGCGGTGGCCCACCACGTGCTCGCACAGGAGCTCCTGGTTCGGCTGCTTCCCAAAGCCGGCCATGCCCTGCGCGTTGGTATCACCGGTGTTCCAGGCGTTGGTAAATCGACGTTCATTGAGGCTCTCGGGCAGAAACTCATTGCTGACGGCCACAAGGTCGCCGTCCTAGCCATCGATCCGTCCTCCACGCGCACCCGTGGCTCCATCCTGGGCGATAAGACCCGTATGGCAAAGCTGGCCGCCGATGACAATGCGTACATTCGCCCTTCGCCGTCTGCGGGCACCCTCGGTGGCGTGGCAAAGGCAACACGAGAGTCGATCGTCGTCCTCGAGGCGGCTGGCTACGACATCATCCTCGTGGAGACCGTCGGTGTTGGCCAGTCTGAGGTCGCCGTCAGTCAGATGGTGGACATCTTCACCTTCCTCGCGTTGGCCGGCGCAGGCGATCAGTTGCAGGGCATCAAGAAGGGTGTTCTGGAGATGGCGGATCTTGTAGCAATCAACAAGGCCGATGGAAAGAACGTCCGCAACGCTAAGCGCGCAGCGCGCGAGCTCGGAGCAGCCATGCGCATGGTGCGCCAGCCGGACGAGGACTGGATGCCGCCTGTGATGACGATGTCTGCTGTGGAGCACACCGGCGTGGATGAGTTCTGGGACCATGTCCTGGAGCATCAGAAGGTCATGCGAGAGAACGGAAAGTTTGAGGAAAATCGTCGGGAGCAGCAGGTCAACTGGACATGGCAGATGGTCCACGAGACGATCTTGCAACGTCTCAACTCCCACCCACTAGTGCAGAAGAAGAAGGAAGAGACCGAGCACGAGCTTCGTGACGGAACGATCACGCCAACTCTTGCTGCGCAGCAGATCGTGCAGGCCTTCGATACCCCGATCCCAGAGAGCTAGCTTTCTCCCACGGCTTGTAAACCTTGTCAGCCAACGATGACCGGCGCGGACTCTACTTTGTGCCCGCGCCGGTTTCGATTGCGGGGACGTCAACGCGTAGGTGCGGAGCGCCACCAGGCAGACGATGAAGAGAGTTGCTTTTACGACAAGCCGGAAAGGCGACGGGGAGATTACTCAGACAGCGACTCTGCCGTACGGGGTCATGATTACTGAATCACCGCCCCACGTCCAATGCAAGCTCATAACGAGACTCATAAGCTGGTTCCCAGCCACAGCGTCTGCCAAGTAGCGGATAAAACGCTCCTGGATAGTGCCCGCGCCGTTACAACTTAACCAACCAAGTGGCCCAACCAACCAAGCGGACGAAAAGACAGGAGCGACCGAATCAACCATGCATCTGCGGTTGTGCGCACCAACATGCACTCGGCGATGGTTTATTCGCGAAGGGACTATCCGCACAGTTAAATTCACTGTAGCCGCATTCAGACCATGTACACGTAGTGTCATGAGACTCTAGGGCGGGGAGGGAAACGTCGCTAAACAATTCAAAGCTAGGCCTGAAGGCGCAGTGCGGATAGCCTGGAATCAGGTGAGCAACAGGTAAGGTCAGGCTATCGTTTCGGCTTGTGCTCTCGCGTATGTTCCACGTGCACACATAGACAGCTCGGCGGGGCTACCTGATGTGCTCGGCTAAAAGAACAGATGCTCTCGCGTCTTCTTTAGCCAAACAAACTTAGACTCTTTGGCACCTTCACGCCATTCCCTCGCGGGTGCGTTAGGCAACGAACTTCGTTGGAGGACTACTTACCGTTGCCTCACCCCGAATTTCGTCGGTACACTCGGAGACGTTCCAGGTCATTGATATTTATCCAGAAAGGTGAAAAATCATGGGAGATTTACTTACGGATCATGGTCCGAACCCCTACGTGCTGAACATTGAGGAAGTTACTAAGGAAAATGAGAACTTCCGCGATACCCTGTGGACTGGCAAGCACCTTCAAATGACGGTAATGAGCATCCCCGCCGGTGGAGAAATCGGCGCTGAGGTGCATGACGACCATGATCAGTTCCTTCGCCTCGAAGAGGGCAAGGCACGAGTTATGATCGGTGATTCTGAGGATAACCTCGACATCGACCAGGAGGTAGAGGACGACTGGGCAATTTTCGTTCCCGCTGGTAAGTGGCACAACGTCGTAAACGAGGGAGACAAACCGTTCAAGGTGTACTCGATTTACGCAGCTCCGGACCACGTCGCCGGAACCGTTCACAAGACGAAGGAAGACGCGGATAACGATCCGAACGAGCAGCACTAGCGCTCCGGGGCACCGCCGGTTTCTGGCGTGTGAACCACGGCGTAGGTCAGATTGTCGGTAGCGCCCCCACTGCAGACTAAAGCCGACCCAGATCAGAAAAATACTTGGTCGGCTTTGCTTATGTCGGCAGCAATAGCCACGGGGGATTGCCCCCTGCAGCAGTAGCTGCGGGGGTTGCCATCTAACAGCGCTTTGTACGCACTGTTCTCGGCAACTGCTTTTACGGATCCTTGATTCTCAAGCTCTGACGCATGGGAGTAGGAGAGTCTAGATGTAGGAATGAGAAAATTAAGGCGCTAGCTACGCTCAGGCATCGAACCAGGGTGCCACATGCCAAGCTCGGACGGCATGTCGTCATCGTCGGGGATTTCGCCCAGTGGGACGAAGCCTAGACGCTTGTATAAAGCTGCTGAGTCTGGGGTTGATGCTTCCAGATAAATCGGTGTCTCACCGGCACGCTCCATACCGTGTTTTAGGAGTGTGGTACCTAGACCCTCTCCCTGGTGGCCGGGACGCACAGCGAGGGTGTACAGGTACCAGTGGGGGAACTTCGGGTGAAGCATCTCAGAACGTCGTTCACGGAGCACCGCTGCGATAAAGGACTTGCCAAAGACCCGTACGTAGTCAGGGACGTAGCGAAGAAGCGACAGAAAGGTGATGGGCTTTCCAGGCTTGTTCCACAATGCGACCCCAAGCATCTCGCCTTCTTCGTTGAACTCTACGTCAACAATACCGTAGGGGAGATACTCGTGCCGGAGCTGGAGATCGAAGATTTTTCGGAGGTTCTTCGTCTCGTCGGACAGTGGCTGCATGATGCGGCGAAATGCTGGGTCGGTTTCAAATGCATCGGTGAGGATATCAACGATCTGGTTGACATCGCCTTCAGTAGCAGGACGGATCTTTAATGTCATAGTTCTTATCGTAACGCCACGAGGATTCTCACGCCGTGTTGCCTTAGGTATGCAAAATCCCCCCCGCATTTCTGCGGGGGGATGCTGTGCCCGAGGGGGGACTTGAACCCCCACCTCCGTTAATAGGAGACTAGCACCTCAAGCTAGCGCGTCTGCCAATTCCGCCACCCGGGCTAGGTGATGTTCACACTCTCGTGTGTGGCACGTGGAATACTTTAACCTACACACCTCAACGCAACCAAATCTGCAGGTCAATAGGTAAAACTTGCGGCTATTCAAGTTACAACGATGTTGTTTTGAACGTGGCGCATCAGGCATCCCACCAAACTGCTGGCAGTCTACGACTGAGACCTTTGGAACAGTGTCTTCCAAGTGAGGTAGCAAGTAGCCATCTTTCTCGAGCATTAGGCCTGGCTAGTCTGTGCGCGAAGGCAAACTTTCACCTAGATTTGGAGTATGACTGACTACCGAAACGACTCTCGCTTTCCAGGCCCTGATCCGTACGCACCGCTGAAGAATCTTCCTTCCTTCACAGTAACATCCACCGATTTTTCCTGCGGTGATCAGCTTCCGAAACAGCAGAGGGGAGCCGCTAGTGTTTCCCCTCAGTTGGCATGGAACGTCGACGAGCTCCCCGAGGGAACGAAGTCGATCGCGATCACGTGCTTCGACCCTGATGCACCAACAGCTTCGGGTTTCTGGCACTGGGGTGTCTTTAACATTCCTGCGACCGTCTCTTCTCTGCCCAGCGGAGCTGGCAAGCCTGAGCTTGAGGACGTACCTGAAGCCGTGTCCTTGAAGGGCGATTCTGGAAACCGTGGCTACTACGGCTCGAATCCTCCTGCCGGACACGCTCCGCATCGCTACCTCTTCGCTATCCATGCAGTTGACACGGAGAAGCTTGATATCGACCCGGATTCTCCTGTCACTGTCCTTGGATTCAATCTCTACTTCCACTCCCTTGCTCGCGCGATCTACTGGGGCTGGGACCAAAACTAGGCTTGCCAAAGGCAGCGGCTGCCGTCCACTGTCTTCACAGGATGCCTAATAGGGTTGGCCTTACTACGGTCGCTCATTCTCTCAACCAGCGATAGCTGAGGCCTAATCCGCTTCTGCACGTCGATGTCGATGCGGAGGGGAGAGGACACTGGAGCCAAAAACTGCACTATAAATTCTTCGCGCCGAGTGGGAGGAGATCGTCCTGCTCGGAGTGAACGCTTGTGCTGATTTCCTCGCTGTGTGTGTCTTCGGGGGGATAATCTTGATCGTGTTGGTTCGCACGGCAGATTCAGGTGTCTCGCTCCCCGTCGCTATCGCCAACCCTCGTGGGGGAGTAGCTGCGCTCCCTTAAGTTACGACTTCTTGTTCATGCTTCCGCAACGAGTGCGGTAGATCATCCGGAGCCAGGTCTTCGGCCCGGACGGTGTGACCAACCCGTTCGATAAACGAAAAGGAGAAAATAAGAAATGGCAAACCGCTACTACCGACGTTCCGGCGAAATCCTCAGAGACGACGGGCAAGAAATCTGGTCAATCTACAATCCGAAACTTAGGGGGTGGGAGCGGACGAAGCGCGCGAACGAAGCGTACGCAACGGCGTTCCAAGACCCGTTCCACAGAATCAGCGGAGAAGAAGCCCTTAAGTCAATCGCAGAGCGACAGCAGCGCCGGGACAAGTGGGAAGAACGATACAAGCGGGAGCACCCCGACGAGTGGAACAAATACCACCCGGACAACCCCGTCCCCATCGACTAGCCCCGTACCGGGACGTCTAGACGGCAACCCCGCCACAACACCGCGCACAGGCAACAATAATCCCGCGCCGGTTGAGGTGAGCACGCGTGAGCTAACCAAGGCGGACGTTAAGGCATGCCTAGACGAAGTTAACCTGACAGCCGTTGACAATGTTGACATCAACCCGCCGGGTATGGGAACACCGGAGAGCGGTGATCTTGGTTTAATCCCCCGCGAGGGGCGGGATGAGGTGGGGAACACAGCAACAGGTATCGCTCCGGGAGACCCCGTAGCGATACCTGTGCCTCTTGTTAATTCTCCTCGGGGACGTAGGGCTGCTTGCAGCCCACGGCATCAGAAAGGTTCTGGTAGCCGTGTACATCCAGCTGTCGCAGAAGATCCTTGTGAATGTCGCGGATGAGATCCGGGCCCTCGTAAATCATCGCGGTGTAAATTTGCAGAAGGTTAGCACCCGCTGCGATCCGGTCCCACGCATCCTTCGGCGAGGAAATACCACCGACAGAGATGATTGCGAGCTCACCGTCAAGCTTGTCGTACAGCCGCTTCGTCACGTCGAGCGCGCGGCTGGTAAGTCGCGGACCGGAAACACCGCCGGCACCCATCTTCTCAACCTTGGCCTTGGGAGTGTTTAGGCCATCACGCGAAATCGTCGTGTTCGTAGCGACAATGCCAGCCAAACCCATCTCGCGCGCCAAGTCGGCGACAGCATCGATATCGTCGTCTGCGAGATCGGGGGCAATCTTTACCAATACCGGGGTCTTCGTAGACTGCTGAACCACCTCGATGATCGGACGAAGCTCATCAACGGCTTGCAGGTTGCGCAGCCCAGGGGTGTTGGGGGAGCTGACGTTGATCACCAGGTAGTCGGCCAGATCACCGAGAAGGGTAGCCGAGCGACGGTAATCATCGGCGGCATCTTCCACGGGGACGACCTTGGTCTTTCCGATATTGATGCCGATAACATCGTCGGATGTACGCCGACGGAGATTGTCCGCAACAGCAGCCGCACCGATATTGTTGAACCCCATGCGGTTGAGGATGCCTCGATCTGCCTTCAAGCGAAACAGTCGGGGAGCGGGGTTGCCCGGTTGCGGCGAAGCCGTGACGGTACCGAGCTCCGCGTAGCCGAAGCCAACGGCCGTCCACGCATCGGGAGAGGTTGCATCCTTGTCAAAGCCTGCGGCAAGGCCCAGCGGACGGGGGAAGGTGACCCCGAAAACTTCTTGCTCAAGGCGGGGATCGTGTACTGCGATGATCTTTTCCAGTACGCGGTTGAGGGGCGTCACCAACTGTAGAACGCCTAGTCCGCCACAAATGATGTCGTGAATACGCTCAGGCTGAATGGTGAACATTACCTTCAAAGCAGCGTCATACAGCGCGGTACGGACAGGGTGAGCCATGTGCGGACTCCTTAACAATACGTGGGCGTTATCCGGTGGTACCCCACATGAGAGTCTTCGCTTTGCACCCGTAACAGGGCGCTTATCTGGACTCACATGCGAGTTATACGACCATTAATGTACCCCACTGTATGGGGGATACTCCAAGCGCGTCCCGCGAGTTTATTTTGCGGGGATAATCTGCAGACCTTCACCGGAAGCAGACCCGATGACGAGGGTGCCGTTGTCAAGAACAGCAAGTGCCTGTGCATCAGCAACGGTGTTCTTTGCGTCCTTCTCAATAGGTTTGCCTGTAGCCAGTGAATAGCTGGTTACCTTGTTGTCGCCCAGGGTTGTCACCCAGGCAGTGTCTGAATGGTTATCCCAGGCTACTGCCCACGGATGCGGACCAATCGGAACCGACTGGTGCAGACGGATGACATCGAGGTTGTTGTAGATCCGCAAGGAATCCCCGATATTATCCGCAACAAGCATCGTTGTGTTCTCTGCGGGGGCGATGCGGGAAACACCAACGCCGGCTCGAAGCGAGCCACCCGTACGGTCCTTCACGAGGTCTACTCCGGTTACCCTGGTCTGACTCATATCGGAGGCTACGACAGCATCCGGTAGGTCCGTTTCACCCGTGCGCGGGAGGGCGATGATTTGGTGAACGGGTCCACCAGTGTTGACCTCCGTGTTGGATGTGGATTCTCCGGGTTTGAAGATTGTCACCGCGTCGGCCTCTGGGCTACCGCCAATGACCGTGCCGTCGGTTGTTACTGCCGCAGCAACAAATGGTTGGAGCGCCGAACGGACATTATCTAACGCTGGCTTTTCGGCATCGATGAGGAAAATCTCACCGGAGTTACCGCCATCCCTAGCAACAGGGCAGGCGATGACGAAAGTCTTTTCGGTGACCGTGAGGTCTCCACACTTCGCACTGATCTGCAGCGTTGTGCCCTCGTTTTTCTCCAGGGCGTCGACGGTGCCAACGTGCAGGAACGGTCCCGTGCGCACAGCGAGGATGTCTCCAGCAGCCTCAATGTCCGTGATCTCCGGGAATTTCTCGTCAACCTGGAAGACCGTGCCATCGGGCTTGTTAGATGCCGGTGACTGCTGAGGAGTGGCGTTGCCTACAGGGTTATTGATGTAGTCCGTTTGTTCCTCAGTTGTCTTCATCGATTCCTGTTCATCGGCAGCACCGCAGGAGGTGAGTCCGATGGACAAGGCCGTAAGAAGGCCACATGCGCTGATAAGTTTCCGGCTCCGAATATTCACTCGTCCTACGCTACCAGAGTGAAAAATGAACTCCCACCACGGCTTTCCCGAGCTGTGTCTGCGTGGTGCTGTGTGCTGGAGGTGCGTGCTTAGGCTGACCCGGTAGGACAGGGCATGATCCCGGTGAGCGGATTTGTGGGTCCCGTTCGAGCAAAATATGAGTGGCCTGTGACTATTCGTGACTACTCCTGCGCCGTGTCTCCCGAGTTGGTTTGGCGACGGTGTATGGTTGCACCCGTGATTGCTACGGAACTAGCCGCCGACGCAGCGGCTCACACCGCCGACACGATGACGTGGGGACAAACGATTGTCCTGTCCATCGTGCAGGGCCTTACCGAATTTCTCCCTGTAAGCTCCTCCGGGCACCTTCGCATTGTCAGCGAACTGCTCTACGGCCATGATGCCGGCGCTTCCTTCACCGCCGTTGTCCAGCTCGGCACGGAGGCTGCCGTCCTGGTGTACTTTGCCAAGGAAATCTGGACGATTATCCGCTCCTGGTGCATCGGTCTGGTGAATAAGGAAAAGCGCGACTTCTACTACCGCATGGGATGGATGGTCATCTTTGGCACGATTCCCGTTGGTGTTCTCGGGTTCCTAGGCAAAGATCTGATCCGTGAAAATCTTCGCAACCTGTGGATCACAGCAGGTGTTCTCGTGGCCTTCTCCTTCGTCTTCATCTGGGCAGAAAAGGTGGGATCCAAGAAGCGTGGCTACGACGAGCTGACTATGCGGGACGCAATCCTCATGGGCTTTGCGCAATGCCTCGCCCTGATTCCTGGCGTTTCTCGTTCCGGAGGCACGATCTCCGCAGGCCTTTTCCTCGGTCTGAACCGCGAGGTCGCGGCGAAGTTCTCGTTCCTGCTCGCGATCCCCGCAGTGCTTGCCTCCGGGCTGTTTTCGCTTCCCGATGCCTTCGCCCCCGAAGCCGGCCAGGCCGCAACGGGCGCGCAACTTCTTGTGGGCACAGTTATCGCCTTCGTGTTGGGCTATGCCTCCATCGCATGGCTGCTGAAATTTGTTTCAAACAACTCGTTCTCCTGGTTTGCCGCTTACCGCATCCCCGTCGGTATCTTGGTCATGATTCTGCTGGCAACAGGCGTTTTAGCAGCCTAGTCCCCGTACCCATCCGTCCACAGCCCCTCCGCGCTCGAATCAAGGTCGCCGGAGGGGTTTCGCCTATCATCGTCCGCTTCCTATCTCCGTCCGCGTCCGCGAGCTTCTGGCCGTTTCCAATCGCTTACCGTTTCCTCCTGTAGATTTGGTTGCTTTCCCCACGGTGGCCCTTTGTCCGCCCGCACCAGATCAGTGCCGGGGGGCTTGTCTGGAGCGACTCTGGATTTTCTTCCGGTCAGGCACCCTCCGGGCGGCTTTTAGGCACCTGGGTGATCTCTCCTCTCTAAGCTCCCTGTCCCTTTTCAGTGCGTCGGCTTTTCGACGTTTCGTCGTTACGGAGTTCGGTTACCCCCGGGTTTGCCCGCGTACGATGACTATGCAGTCCGCGCAAGAATACGCCCGCGAGGTGCGAAGTAGCCGGATTGTTGGGGTGACAACTAAGGTGGGTGGCATGCAATCGTGGCCTGTACCTGAACATTCCGCTTTCGACTCACTGACCGGCACACCTGTGCCTCTGAACCTTTATGATTCGGCCGATGACCGGATCAAGCCTGTGAAAGCGGGTAAAGTCGCCACCATGTACGTGTGTGGCATTACACCGTACGACGCGACCCACCTCGGCCACGCCGCTACATACCTCGCTTTTGACCTCATCTACCGGCAGTTGAAGGCTAATGGCCACGACGTTCACTACGTCCAGAACGTGACCGATGTGGACGATCCGCTCTTCGAGCGCGCCGAGCGCGACAACGTCGACTGGCGAGAACTGGGCACCTCCCAGATTGACCTCTTCCGCTCCGACATGGAAAAACTCTCTGTATTCCCGCCACAGGACTTCGTCGGCGTGCAGGAAGCCGTGGATGAGGTTATCGATATGGTTCAGGAGCTCATCGATAAGGGCGTGGTGTACGCCATTGACGATCCCGAATACCCCGACCTCTACGTCCGCGTGAACGCAACCGAGCAGTTTGGCTACGAGTCCCGCTTCAGCCGTGAAGAGATGCTCGACGTGTTTGCCGAGCGCGGTGGCGACCCCGAGCGCCCGGGCAAGGAGGACCCGCTCGACGCCCTCGTGTGGAAGATGGCGCGACCGGGGGAGCCCTCCTGGGACGCGCCGTTTGGTGCTGGTCGCCCGGGCTGGCACATTGAGTGTTCCGCTATCGCACGCAACCGGTTGTCGGTGCCCTTCGACATCCAGGGCGGTGGGCGCGATCTTGTGTTCCCGCACCATGAGTTCTCCGCCGCACACGCGGAGGCGGCCACCGGCGAGCCCCGCATGGCGGGGCACTACGTGCACGGCGGAATGATCGCCCTCGACGGTGTGAAAATGTCGAAGTCCCTCGGCAACCTCGTGTTTGTATCCAAACTGCTGGAAGAAGGCCACACTCCCGCAGCGATCCGCCTGTCGGTGTTTAGTGGTCACTACCGCGCCGATAGAGATTTCTCGGGAGCAATCCTTAAGCAGTGCGAAAGCCTGGTGGAACGGCTGCGGGCAAGCGTCGACAAGCCATCAACGCGAGCAGAGGCCGAGGCCCTCGTGACCGAGATCCGTGAGGCCCTAGCCGATGACCTCGACACACCACGAGCCATCGCTGCCATCGAAGCGTGGGCGAACCGTGAGTGGACAGGAGACTCCGACCCGGAGGCCGGTCGCATCGTTGCTAGCGCACTCGATGCCCTCCTCGGAATCAAGCTGTAAGTCCTGGAAGCGTTGCAGATTGGTGACGTACCGCGCGTTGAACGTGCGAAAAGACGGTATATCGGAGACAATGGAGCACATGAGTATTCGCGAGAGCATGCAGGCAAGCGTTGACGAGTTCATCGCCAACCTGGAATCCTACGCAACAGGGTCTTACCTCAGGGAGAACGAAAAGGAATTCTGGGAGCAGCCCTTCGATCCTGCTGTCCTTCCTGAGCTGCGGAGCATCGTCGAGGCATTCCTCGACAGCCTTGACCGGCTCGGTGATGAGCCGTCACAAGAGGCCATCCACGGTGTTGTCAACGGATTCATCGATCGGACGCAGGCCTTTGATGACACGAACGCCGGCGCTGTCATTGAGCCCGAGGAAGAAAACGACCTCAACCTCTTCATTCACCGCGCTTTGGAAGCAGGCGGGTTCGACGAGGAGACCATCGCTTCCACACCGGAGTTCGAGTAACCGCCCGAAGCATTGGCGGGGTAGCGACCTCGCGCTCCTCATCAGGGATGTCGGTACCGCCAGGTTTCCCACCTCCGAAAGGCGGCGATGAAACCCGGCTACATGCTTCTTTACCCACCTTCACTGTCACACGTCTTGTTCGAGAGTCCGTGGGGTGGGTTTTAGTCTGCGAGGACGTGGCGGGCTTTTCCGCATGGGCGGGCTAGATGGGCGCTACTGTATGCGGAGGTTCGGTGGGAGCTCTCGCATGCGAGGAGTGGCTACGCGGGTGTTGTTAGGGGGCTTGCCATGAACAGCCGGACTCCGTACCTCCTGTCTGGCTCTCGTGGCGCTCAAGGGCGGGTTTTGGTGGCTGGGGTAGAACGTCTACGGTTGAAACCATGGCACAAGAGCAGACCTCACGTGGCGGCACGCAATCTACCGCTGCGACCATTGAACAACTCAAACCCAATGAGAAGCGCAACGGTCGCGCGTACGTCACGGCCATGGGGCTGCAGGGAATCGGCGACCAGCTAGTCAACGCAAAGACAGTGCTGCCCTGGGTCTTCTCCGCCACAGGGGTGCCCGCCTTCATCACCGCGTTGCTCGTTCCGATCAGGGAATCCGGCTCGATGCTCCCTCAGGCCGCCATCACCGGCTGGGTTATCAGCAAGAAACGGCGCGCAACAGTATGGTCCATCGGTGCCATTATTCAGGCCCTGTCAGCCATTGCCATGGGCCTGGCCATTGGTCTTACCCGCGGAGTACTTCTCGGACTGCTCGTCATCATTTTCCTGGCCTCATTTTCCACCGGGCGCGCAATCGGGTCTATTTCTTCCAAGGACGTCCAGGCACGGACGATTTCCAAAGGTCACCGCGGCCGACTTACAGGGACCTCGACAATGATCGCCGGCATCATCGCCATCACCGTGGGCTTAGCCATCCGCGCCCGCGGTCACGATCTCTCCGTCGGCTTCCTCGCCCTCCTGATCGCAGCCGGTGGCGTGTGCTGGTTGTTGGCAGCGTTGGTGTTCACTCGGATCATCGAGCCAACACCCGAAAACAGCGCTTCGAAGGGGAACGGATCCAACTGGGTGAAGGATTCCTGGACGCTTCTTGCCACCGACAAGCCCTTCAGGCGGTTCGTCATCGTGCGTGCGCTGCTGCTCGCCTCTGCTTTGTCACCCGCGTTCATCGTGGCCTTGTCCTCACGCACATCGGATGTCCTCTCCGGCCTTGGCTCCTTTATCGTCGCCTCTGGTCTCGCCAGTCTCATCGGCGGGCGGGTCTCCGGAATACTCGCGGACACGTCCTCACGGAACACGATGGCCTACGGTGCGCTAGCCACATCCATTGCTTTGCTTGCCATCGTCGGGCTCAGTTACATTGACTTGATCGCCGCATGGACGCTGCCCATTGGCTTCTTTGCCGTCACCCTCATCCACACCGGTGTCCGCGTCGGCCGCAAAACGTACGTCGTCGACATGGGGGAAGGTGACCAGACAACCCAGTACGTCGCCGTCGCTAACACTGCGATGGGGGTTATCCTCCTTATCGTCGGCGCTATCTCCGGTGTCATCGCCATGGCCGGAGCCCGCGCGGCACTCGTCGCGCTTGCGCTCGTCGGTATCGTTGGGTTCTTTCTCGCCCGTTCCCTCCCTGATGTCTCCGTACGCTCCTCCGAACGTTCTTAGTACGCCTCCGATACATCGGAAAAGTCCTCATTGTGCACGGAGAGCTGTGCGTCGGATATAGTCACCTAGGACAGATTGTTGAATGACACACCAACGGAAGTGGTGCACGCAGTAGCAATGGCGATGAAAGCGATCTTTTTCGATATGGACGGAACTCTTGTGGATTCCGAACCCCTCTGGGGTCAGGTAACCGCAGAGTTCTCCCGTCGCCTTGGACACGAGATGACCGACGAAGAGCTGTACGCGACGATGGGTGGGTCCTTCGACCACACGGTCACCTACGTCGGAAAGCTTAACGGGCGGACGTTCAACGCTGAGGAGCGCAAAGAACTCATGCGCGTGTTCTACGCCGAGGTCACGCAGCTCATGAAGGACGTGCTCGTTCCTAAGCCCGGTGTTGTTGAACTCCTGGAGTCGGTCTCCGCGGCAGGTATTCCCCAGCTCGTAACCACCAACACGTACCGCACGCTTGCCGACGTCGAAATCGCCGCCGTAGGCACCCATTTCTTCTCGTCCTCCGTCGCCGGTGATGAGGTGGAAAACGGCAAACCGGATCCCGAAATGTACCTCAAGGCGGCAGAGATCGTCGGAGCTAAGCCAGAAGAGTGCCTCGTCTTTGAGGATTCCGTTGCGGGAATGACCGCCGCAAGAGATGCTGGATGCGTAGTCATCGGCCTTCCTCCCAGCCACGGCGATGCCATCGATGGTGTAGCAACGCTGCAGGAGCTCCACGGCTCCGATTCCTTCGAGGGAGTCACCGTCGACACGTGCTCAGTCTGGTTCACTCAGCTTGGTAGCAACGCTTAGCCGGAGCTAAGGCGGACTGGACGAGCTCTGCACAGCCATAGTCGGGGGTAAAACGCGTTAGTTTGTGGCTGGAACCAGGCACGGTAGGCGCGTTCGTGTGGCACAATGATTTGGTATGAAAACATTTGACTCTTTGTTCCAGGAGCTCGCTAACAAAACCGCTGAAAGGCCGGAGGGATCCGGCACCGTGCACGCGCTGGATCAAGGCGTCCATTTCATTGGCAAAAAAGTCATCGAGGAAGCCGGTGAGGTTTGGCTCGCCGGCGAATACCAGTCCGATGAAGAGCTCGCCGAGGAGATTTCGCAGCTGTTGTACTGGTCCCAAGTCATGATGATTAAGCGGGGCTTGACCACCGACGATGTCTACAAATACCTCTGACGTTCAGACGCTGCAGGTTCCTGCCTTCGGCTAACGCCGACCAACTTCGACTAACGCGAAAGGTTTATCGGAAGCCTCGCCCTCCTAGGCGAGGCTTCCACTGCAGGTGATCACTGACAACCACGTCAGGTCTTAAAAATCCGGGTGATGGCTGATTATTGACTACGCATCGCCCATATTCTTGACACATCCAATTTTTTAACGCTTAAAAGAAAAGAGCACTAACGGCATGCTGCGAATCGCTGTACCGAATAAGGGGTCTCTCAGTGAGGTGGCTATGGAAATCCTCACCGAGGCGGGCTACGCTCGCCGCCCCGATTCGAAAACACTCACTGTTCTCGATAAAGATAACGAAGTCGAATTCTTTTTCCTTCGCCCAAAAGATATCGCCATTTACGTCGCTGGTGGCCAACTCGATATCGGCATCACCGGCCGCGACCTGGCGTTGGATTCACAGGCTGACGTTGAAGAGCTCCTACCACTGGGGTTTGGAAACTCCCGTTTCTTTTTCGCGGCTCCAGCCAACCAAAAGTGGTCAGTAGGAGATCTAGAGGGGAAGCGGATTGCGACAAGTTACCCACACCTTGTGCGTGCTGACCTCGCTCGGCGCGGAATTCAGGCTACCGTCATCCGACTTGACGGAGCAGTGGAGATTTCCATTCGCCTCGGTGTTGCGGATGTCATTGCCGATGTTGTCTCGACTGGACGGACTCTGCGTCAGCAAGGTCTGGCTACATTCGGAGACCCACTCGTGAGCTCTGAAGCAGTTATTTACGGCCGCCGTGGCCGCGATGTAACAGAGGCGATGCGCATTTTCATCCGCAGAATTGAAGGAATTCTACGTGCACGACGGTTTATGATCCTCGACTACAACTGTCCCAAGAGTCTCCTTCCCAAGCTCACCACCATTACACCGGGACTGTCAGGAGCTACCGTGTCTCCACTGGCTAAAACAGACTGGGTTGCCGTGCGCGCTATGGTACCTAGGGCACAGGCAAACACCATCATGGATGCGCTATCTGCCGGCGGGGCAGAGGCAATCCTGGCCACGGATATCCGAATAGCCCGCTTGTAACACACGCGAAAAAGCCGGTCTGGTTCACAGTCACTCTGCCGAACCAAACCGGTTTCGCTTTATATTCAGGTGCTATCCGTCGCAGCGAGCATCCGCCTTCGTGCCGCGCAATGTCGGTCAGCGACAAGAAAGCGGAGCGGGTGTTTCTATCACGGTTGGTCTACGCCTATGCGAGAGCCCCCATCGGATCCCATACGGGCAGAACAATCGGTTCTCCGCCGATGGCCTCTTGATAATCTGCGGGAAGCAGATCACGCCGGACTGCTACAGCAAAGACGTACTCATCAAACCATGAATCGTTCATGGTCCAAAAGCCCTTGTCTGCCTTATCAGGGCCCCACGAGTTCTCCACACGCCAACGACGAGGAACCTTTTCCTCCGACTCATCCACACCAGTGAAGACCATGGCGTGGGTCATGAGTGAATCGCCGGAAATGACCCGTTCTCGTTTGTCCATTCCAAGCTCAACGCCGTACACGCCTTCGTAGTCCAGCACGTGTGCGTCCCAGACCCCGAGTGTGCTCTCTGCCTGTTGCAACGTATCGCAGCCGAACCAGACGGAGGTGCCCTCCGCAAGCGTGGCAGCAACTGCCTTCTTCATAACCTGGATATCCGCGTTGAGGTATGTAACCGGCGTGGCACCGACGACGTTGCCCAAATATTCGACGGTGAGGTTATCCTTTGGCGCGTGCCGTGGATCATTGACCACGCACACGAAATCGTCAAGGTTGACAGTGACGTACGTGTCCTTGAACTCGAGGGGCGTCATCGTTCCCTTGCGAGTAAACGCATTATCCTTGTCTCGATACTGCCAGACGAATTCTTTCGGGGGAGTACCGAGGTGAATGGTCAGCACGCGGTACGCATCCTCCAAAGCCTGCCGCTTCACGGAGGCTCGTTCTTCTTCAGACTCGGCCTTGCGGAGCAGGTACGCGCCTCTGCGCAATACAGTGGACAGATCCCGATTCATTGCCCGCGTGTCTGACGATGAATTTGTATCCGGCATCGCATATTGCGGAACGATTCCGTACTTATTGATGAGCGCCACGAGCATGTTCCACTGGCCACCGTCCTCAATAGGAGCCTGCAGGAGGTGTGCCACCGTGCGGTCAAGGATGTCGCGTTCGCGCAGTTCCTCCATTGCCTCTAGGAAGTAGTTTGCTTTTTCAAGCTTGTCCCAGAAGTGAATGAAGGTCTGGGAGAGCTCAAAATCCTTTACCTTCGTTTCCTTCATGATGGGACCGCGCAGCATGTTCATACCTGCGAAAATCCAGCAGCGACCAGACTTCTTTTGGTTAGCAACCGCCCAGTCATCCACCTTCGTGGAAACACTGGTGTCGATGCCAGAGAGAATGTCCCGGTTGACCGCGAGCTTGTCCACGCCTGTTGTCGTGACAGCGTTGCGGGAGACGCGGAATGATCGGTCTGCCTGCAACTTTTCGTTTTCCGCCCTAATTGCATCGAGGGATAGTCCGCGTGTGCTCTCGTTTGTAGCCATTGTGTTTGTTCTCCCTTCCTAGCTCATCGGATCCCAGCAGGGCAACAGGATGCCTTCGCCATCCCATGCCTTCAGCAACTCTTCTGGCGCGTACTTTCTCCTCACGACGACTGAGAAGACGTTGTCGCGGAACCAATCGCTCGTCATCGTTCCGTAGCCGTCGCCACCGAGTTTCACTCCCTTGTGATCCTCATTGCCCCAGGAATTTTCCACTCGAAAGTGACCGGACTGCTCATCAAAGCCAGTAAGAACCATGGCGTGAGTAGGAGCCTCCTCCCAGGTCAACATCCTTCCTGCGCGGTCGAAGGCGAGATCGATGCCGTAAATATCGGGAAGATTAATCAGGTTGCGATCCCACATCCCAAGGATTGCGTCGAACTGGGTGTTCACATCACAGCCAAACCAGACGGGATCGGACTGTGCGATGGAGTCAATCGCTGCCTGACGCACGACCTCGATATCAGCGTTTACGTACCGGTAAACGGGGGTGCCCCAGACGTTCGTCGCAAGTTCGGTGTCGTACGCCTGGTTGACCTTGTGCTCCGGCCGGGCATCGAAGGCAATTTCAACGAATTGGTCGAGATCGGGGAGGTATTTCTTTGCGAACTCTTGTGGAGTGAACTCACCTTCGCGGTGGAAATCGCCATCCTTGGTGCGGTATTGCCACACAAAAGATGTCGGCGGGGTGCCTAAGTGGATGCCAACGACACGCTGAATAGCTTTCATGGCCTCGTCAATAGAACCATTTTCCATTACGGTTTTTCGGACAATGGTGTGAATGGCACGGTTCATCGCAGGCGTATCGCCAGCCGAGTCAGAATCGGGCATTGCGTACGAGGGGACAGCGCCGTACTTAGCAACGAGGTTGTTGACGTAATTGAACAGGCCACCGTCACCTGCGGCGCCGTCGAGCACGAATGCAGTCTCGCGGTCACCGAGATCGATTCTGCCGTCATCGGTTCGGGCAGCGTGGGGCTCTTCATTGCCAAGCAAATAGTTAAGGGCAAAGTAGGCCTTTTCCAACTTGTCAAAGTACTGCAGATACGCCTGAGAGAACTCAAACTGCTCGAGATTAAGTTCCTTGGCTATCTTCTGCCGGTACATGTTGAGCGCGGCAAACATCCAGCAGCGTCCAGAGGTCTTCTGGTTCGTTACCTTCAGAGAATCGAGTTTGACTTCGATGGTGGGGTCCAGGCTGACTACCTTGTCCCTGTCCAAGGCGACCTTGTTTACGCTACATGCTGTGACAGCGTTTCGCGCGACGGCTACCGTGGGGTCTTCGGCCACCTTCTTCTGAATCTCCTGAACGCAGTCTCCGGTAAGAGGCTGCTTACGCATATCTTGTTCCATACCCTCCTTTATACGCCTGACATGCACATCTTTTGGGAATTATCGATGGTTTTCGGTACAGCATCCCGAGTGGCGGCATTTGCGGTGCTCGATGGAGGTGGACATGCCGTAGCGAACCGCTCTTTCACAACCTGAACGTGGGGAGCAAAGGAGCACAGTGGACAAGGTAGGGGGACACCGGACGCTCGATTGTCACGAAAAGAAGATGTTTGGGAGGAGGAGTAGTTCAGAGTTAATGCCTGACATTGGCCGGAAGCATGTGTGGAATGCCTAGTTAGTGTTTGAGACTCGTACTGGCGCCGAGTGGCACAGCTCACCAGCACGTAACGGGACTGAAGAAGAGCTGCATGGTCACATGCGGGGCTGTACAACCCCATGTGGGGGGTAAAATCTTACGTTTAAGCCAAAGACAGGGGAGTATGCCCTCACCACGATGTGACTATAGTGATGGAAATCACCCTAGTTGATCCCTAATTTCCGCATCATTATTCACAGACGACTATCTCTAATGAATAAATACCGCAGAGGTGACTGTTAAAAAGCGCCCCCAGATAGGTTCTTACCTCCGATCTCGCCACATTCAATTGCATTCCTGCATAAAAACTGCCCGGATTCCAACTCATTTCGCGGTAAAACTATTTATTTTGGTTGTTAAAAATGTCTGTTGAACAGAACGTTTGGCAGATAGGTCTTACCTAGCTATCGTGATGTTGTTCCTACGAAGCAGTAGGCAAGAGGTTCGTCTCACGAACTGAGGGTGACGTGTGTCCATTCGCCATTTTCGCGCAAGCCGAACGCTTAACCTGTGCAATAATCGTGGGGTAGCTACTCTTATAGTGGCTACAGGGTGAAGTACAAGGAGCCCGGTGCATCCGCAGCAGGTTCCCCGGGACCCTCACCGTATAACCTAATAAGCCGTTGAAGTTCTAAGGATTGATTAACAATCCCCCTTATTGAATAGCCATTTTCTCTAACGCTACGTGGCCCGTGCCAGGTAGCGGACACAGTACGAAAGGGGCTAGGAGAGAACTGCGAGGCGATCGAGTCTCCATCGCTTTTCTTCGTGCCACGCGCTTCCTGGCGGAGTCGTTTGGCGTGTTGGGTTTAGAGATGGGATAGTGACGACCTATCGGTCATGATCTGGATGGTCCGGAAAACGGCTTTTGAGACCTAAACATTTTACGCCTTTTGATTAGACAAAAGGAGAAAGCATCTCATGCTTGTCGCACTACAAATAATCATCGTCATCGCAGCCATCGTTCTCGGCGCGCGATTGGGCTCCATCGGCATCGGCTTTGCCGGCGGCCTCGGTGTACTCGCACTAGGTATCGCCGGTGTCCCCGTAACAAAAGAAGACATTCCGTTCGATGTCATCGGCATCATCATGAGCGTCATCGCGGCGATTTCCGCGATGCAGCTCGCCGGGGGCCTAACTTATCTTGTACACGTCGCAGAAAAGATTCTGCGCAGAAACCCGAAGAACATTACTTTCCTTGCTCCGATCGTTACCTACCTGATGACCTTGCTTGCAGGTACTGGACACACGGCGTTTTCCACGCTCCCCGTGATCACCGAGGTGGCGAAAGAAGGAAAGGTTCGCCCGTCCAGGCCGTTGTCCGTGGCCGTTGTCGCTTCCCAAATGGCGATTACGGCATCACCGATCTCCGCAGCCGTCGTCTTCATGGCCTCTGTGCTTGAGCCACTCGGCGTTGGATATCTCCAGCTTCTTGCCGTAGCTATCCCTTCTACTTTCCTCGCTATCTTCCCCACGGCTTTGATTTCTAACAAGATGGGTAAGCAGCTTGAGGACGATCCCGTATACAAAGAGCGTCTCGCAAGCGGTCTCGTGCAGCCTCCAGCTCGCCAGAAAGACTACGTCCCGCCGGCAGGAGCAAAGCTTAGCGTTGGTATCTTCCTTGCTGCCATCGTTATCGTGATGGTGTACGCCACCCTTATCTCCGACCAAATTGGCCTGATCCAGAACCCCACACTTCCTCGCAACGAAGCCATTATGTCGATCATGCTGGGAGCCGCCACCATTATCGTCCTAGCGTGCAAGCAAAAGGCCGGAGAGGTTCTCAACACGCAAGTGTTCAAATCCGGTATGTCTGCCGCGGTTTGCGTGATGGGCGTTGCATGGTTGGGTACGACCCTCATCAATCAGTACATCGACCAGATCAAATCTGCATCCGGTAGCGTACTCACCGATTACCCGTGGCTCCTCGCAGTGATTCTGTACTTTGCTGCGTCCCTCCTGTACTCCCAGGCCTCTACCACCAAGGCGCTCATCCCAGCAGCCTTGGCTGTGGGCGTCAGCCCGCTAGCAGCAGTTGCAGCATTCCCTGCGGTTTCCGCGCTGTTCGTTCTCCCCACGTATCCGACGCTCCTTGCGGCAGTGGAAATGGACGACACCGGATCGACTCGAATCGGCAAGTACGTGTTTAACCACCCGTTTATCGTCCCAGGCACGGTATGCATCGCCATCGCAGTTGCCCTGGGGTTCCTGTTCGGTTCAGTCATTCTCTAGCAGACCTATAGCTAGCATCGGTCCTTCCCATCCACGCTGGCTGTTTCCGCTGTTTTGTTTTCACCACGGTCAGACCCGGCGGGCTGAGGAAACGGATCGAGGAGAGTGGCACAGCGATGACGATCCGCAGAATTTAATCTTCATATCGGACTGCTCACTACTGGATAGAATCCTCCTCGCCTAGTCGAGCAATGATAGTCCCCAGTTGTGGCTGTTCCTCCGTCAACTCACATGAAAAGGTGGTGTATTCGTTAGTCGTAGCGCGAAAGGAGAAACGACATCGTCTCACGTCCCTTGCGTTTGCTTTCCTACCCTCTAAGGGGTGGAGCTCAACCAAATGGTTGAACAATTATTTCGCAGCGTAGGGCAGGTAAGACACGATTTCACTAACAAAAAAGCTTGCCAAGATAGTATCCACGCAAAAGACAGTGGCATACTTAAGAACGTAGGACAAGCCTCCATATAAAAGCAGGTAATCTGCAATTTCCCAACCTCACGTTTGCCGTGATTTGTGGCAAACAATCTGAATAGAAAGTATCGAAAAAGTGGTAGACACTAACAAGTCCACTCGCACCGAAGAAGACCTCCTCGGAACGATGGAGATCAACAACGATCACTACTACGGCATCCACACCCAGCGAGCCATCGAGAACTACCAGATCTCCGGCGTAACCGTTAACTCCCAGCCAGATTTCATCCGGGGCATGGTATACACCAAGAAGGCAACCTCCATCGCCAACAACCAGGTGGGAGCACTGGAGAAGGAAAAGAGCGACGCCATCAACTGGGCATGCGACCAGATCATCAACGAGGGCGCGTGCATGGATCAGTTCCCGATCGACCTGTTCCAAGGTGGCGCCGGAACGTCGCTCAACATGAACACCAACGAGGTCATCGCCAACCTTGCTCTTGAGCACCTAGGCAAGGAAAAGGGCGAATACGATGTCATCCACCCGAACGATGACGTAAACATGAGCCAGTCCACTAACGATGCCTACCCGACAGGCCTCAAGCTCGGCTTCTACGCCGGTGTCCAGACGCTCGTCGCAGAGCTCGAGAAGCTCATTTCTTCGCTCTCTGCAAAGGGCGACGAGTTCGCATCCGTGTTGAAGATGGGCAGGACGCAGCTGCAGGATGCTGTCCCCATGTCCCTCGGTCAGGAGTTCAGCGGTTACGCTCACACGCTGGCAGACGAAATCGACAACCTGCAGCACGCCGCCAAGGAGCTTCTCGTTGTCAACCTGGGCGCTACCGCCATCGGCACGGAGCTCAACACCCCGGATGGATTCACCGAGGCAGTTACCAAGGCGCTCGCTGACGTCACTGGTCTTGATATCTCTTCCGCGCCCGACCTTGTCGCTGCTACCAGCGATCAAGCCTGCTACGTTTCTGTTCATGCTGCGCTTCGTCGCCTCGCTATCAAGCTCTCCAAGACCTGCAACGACCTGCGTCTCCTGGCCTCCGGACCGCGAGCAGGCCTGAAGGAGATCAACCTGCCCGAGCGTGCCGCAGGTTCGTCCATTATGCCGGCCAAGGTCAACCCGGTTATTCCGGAGGTTGTAAACCAGGTTTGCTTCAAGGTCTTCGGCAACGATGTCACCGTTGGCTACGCCTCGGAGGCTGGCCAGCTTGAGCTCAACGTGATGGAACCCGCCACGGGACAGGCAACCTTCGAGTCGCTGACAATCCTCACCAACGCGATGAAGACGCTGCGTGAGAAGTGCATTGACGGAATCACGGCTAACCCCGAGATCTGCAAGAGCCACGTTCACAACTCCATCGGCACGATTACCTACCTCAACCCCTTCATTGGGCACGCAGCTGGCGACAAGATCGGCAAGGAAGCTGCAGAGACGGGTAAATCGGTTCGCGAGCTCGTCCTTGAGCATGGGCTTCTCGACGAGGAAACCCTCGACAAAGTTCTTTCCGATGAAAACCTCATCAACCCGTCTATGGACATCGCTCCCAAGAAGTAGTCGGCTGCGCCTTCTACGTGGCGCTCCATCGACTTCCCCCTGCCTCCTGCGAAATATATTCAGCTCATCGTTCTCCATCAGGTGAGTCGCACCACGGTGGGGGAGGGAAAGGCCACTGCCCCTCGGGGTTGTGGCCTTTTTGCGAATATGTACTGCTGCTGGTTTGCCTTTCCCGGCCGGGTCAGCTCTCACCCCACTCACATCGCTCACTCCACATCTACAGGTTCGCGTTAGGATCGCTTGCGCTACACGCCTCCCAGATGTCACAAACTCCCAGACCTCACACGCACCACAGAGATCGCGGGAGATCCGGGGGTCGCGAGTGCCATCAGAAAGCGCGCAGTTTCCGAGCCAGAGTGAATATGGAGTGAAGATGGTTTGTCGGAACTTTTCCCCGCCTTTGCTTAGAGATCAGGACGCGTCGTCCAAGACCGGGGACCCCTCTGCTACCTTGGCCTGATACCCCATTAAGGGGTAGAGCGGTTGTTATCAGAAATGTAAGAATAATCACCCTTGAAAGGCGCACATTTTCGGCATCCACTGCTTTGTATCGAGATTCATGAAGCTGAGCAGACATGCGCTCTATCTGATATCACCATTATTTCAGGCCATTTACAGATCTCCGCTCCGTTTAGTGACCTAACATTTGGTGACATCTTTAGAGTATTCGCACATTCGGTCCCGAGAGGAATTCCCCCACAGCCAACCTGCAAACCAACATTTGCAGAACGACAAAGTCCAAATATCGGTACTCTCATATGTATGACAGAAAAAGTCCCATCAGATGTTGAAATTGCACAGGCACACAAGGCCCTTCCCATCACAGAGATTGCGGAAGCTGCAGGAATTCCCCAAGAAGCACTGATCCCGTTCGGCACCAACAAAGCCAAGGTGGACATCAACTACGTCAAGGACCATGGCGAGAAGGCAAAGGTCATCCTCGTCACAGCGATGTCTCCGACACCAGCGGGCGAGGGCAAGACCACCACGCTCATCGGTCTCGCCGATGCCCTTAAGCTCGAGGGCAAGAACACCTTCGTCGCTCTGCGTGAACCTTCGCAGGGCCCGGTCATGGGCATCAAGGGTGGTGCTGCCGGCGGCGGTTACGCCCAAATCGTCCCGATGGAGGAGATCAACCTTCACTTCACCGGCGATTTCCACGCTCTCGCTGCTGCAAACAACACCCTGGCAGCTCTCATCGACGCCCATATCCACAACGGCAACGCGCTGAACATCGACCCCCGACAGATCACCTGGCGCCGCTGCCTCGATGTCAACGACCGTTCCCTGCGCCACATCGTCACCGGCCTCGGCGGCAAGGCCCAGGGCACCCCAACGGAAACCGGGTTTGACATCACTGCAGCATCGGAAATGATGGCAATCCTCTGCCTCGCGTCCGACTACAAGGATCTCAAGGAGCGCATCGGTCATATCGTCGTTGGCTCCACCTACGACGGTAAGCCGGTTCAGGTCTCTGAGCTTGGCGTCGAAGGTGCTCTCACCGCACTGCTCAAGGATGCCATCCATCCGAACCTGGTACAGACCCTCGGCGGCGTTCCGGCATTCGTCCACGGCGGTCCATTCGCCAACATTGCTCACGGCTGCAACACGCTGACTGCGACGAAGACGGCCATGAAGCTCGGCGATTATGTGTGCACGGAAGCCGGCTTCGGTGCTGACCTCGGTGCCGAGAAGTTCTTCGACATGAAGGCTCGCTACGGCGACATCAAGGTCGATGCGGTTGTCCTGGTCGCCACCATTCGTTCCCTTAAGTACAACGGTGGTGTTGCCCGCGAGGATCTCACCAAGGAAAACCTCGAGGCTCTTGAAGCCGGTGTCGTCAATCTTGAGCGGCACGTCGAAAACGTCCGCAAGTTCGGTGTTGAGCCCGTTATCGCTCTCAACGACTTCGTCTCCGACACCCAGGCCGAGCGCGACTTCATGAAGGAATGGGGCGAAAAGAATAACGTCCGCGTCCTTGAGTCCAAGGTCTGGGAGAAGGGCGGCGAAGGTGCCCGCGAGCTCGCCAAGGCCGTCATCGAGGTTGCCGAGAGCGGAAAGAGCGATTCTCACCCGCTGTACGACTTGGAAGATGGCATCGAGGCCAACATCGAAAAGATCGCAACGGAGCTGTACCACGCGGACAATGTCCAGTACTCTGCCAAGGCTCAGAAGGACCTCGCGTTCTTCAAGAAGAATGGCTGGGACAAGCTGCCGGTCATCATCTCGAAGACCCAGTACTCCTTCACCGATGATGGCTCGAAGCTCGGTGCACCCGAGGGACACACCCTCCATGTTCGTGAGCTGCTGCCGAAGATCGGTGCAGGCTTCATCGTCGCCCTCACCGGCAACGTGATGACACTGCCTGGCCTCGGAAAGACCCCGGCTGCTCTGAAGATAGACATTGACGATAACGGAACAATCTCCGGACTGTTCTAGTCGCAGCAAATTAGCGGCCTCCAATTTTGTTGGAGGCCGCTATTTCATTGGAATAGCAAAGACCCGAAAATAAGGTAAATCAAACGGTTGATATCAAAACCGGTAATCCCTACATCGAGCGCAAATGCTCTCCGCCTTTTTATAATTTTTACAAAGCATTGCCAACTTAGATTCAAAGGACTAAACGTGGAGTTTTTAAATCAGCTAAGAAAAGATTTTGATTCGGGCAACGTAAATAGTGCTCTACAAAAGATAATTGCCATCCTTGCAAGTATCGCAACGATAGTTGGACTGGTGGCTGGTATCGCGACCAATATTACCCAAGGCCCCAAATCCAAAATTGGGAATGAAATCTCTGGAGTAGTTTCCACCGGCGCAAAATACCTGAAAGGGCATTCCATCACGGATTTTGGTGGAATGCAATATTTCTCCAGCGTGCCTATGAATGGAAAATCTTACGAATATTCTCTATCGGATAGGAGTTCCCTTTACGACGAAATTTACACAGTTTTTCGGATCGGAAAGAAATATAGGTATCTTGAAGCAACCTTAGGCAACGACGATCGATCAGGTGCATCCAACACATACACTGAATATGTATTCATTGTTGATGGCACAGAGACTCTTCGAGAGAAGGTATCTTCCGGTCAGCTTGTTAAAGTGAAAGTCCCTCTCGTGGTTGACGGATCCAAAGGGCAATCTCTAAAAATTATTCTTCGGTCATTTCACGCGGGCTCTAATGAAATTGATTCGAAGATTAACGGAGCCACTGTTGGCACCCCGACTCTATTCCCGTAGTTAATCTTGCGCAGATTAGTAGCGTTTTCTGCGTCGTGTTTCAAAGCGATCGGGAGTTGAAGCAGTTTCCCTTTAATTAGCCGACAATTTCCCTTACACGCTGACTTTTAGGGGAAATGACCTCCTTTCCATTGCTGATTGCTCCTCGGAAAATTCAATCAGCTGTCTAAATTTGGGATCAATCACGACGAGACATGCGGGTAGAAAATTACCTGTTCCAGGGCTTTTTAGTCAGCTCCTTTCGTGGACTAGTCCTCGTTGGGCCAACCCGGGTACTCCGGCGGCGTGCCACCAAAAGCGGGGCAGATGGACTGGTAATCGCACCAGCCACACAGTTTGGACGTGCGGGGTTCAAACTCCCCGCGCGCGCCTTTGTGCTTGATTTCGTCCCAGGTCTGGACCAACTCAGCAGCAAATTCTTCGAGCGTCGCCTCGTCAGGGCTTAAGGTGAGATCGTCCCCTACAGCCAGGTACATGAGGCGCAGCTGGGCCGGTATCACGCCGTACAGGCACCACCACACGAGGGCATAAAACTTCATTTGAGCCATCGCGTCGTCGGCAAATCGCGGGCTCGGCTTCTTTCCCGTCTTATAGTCGACAATCCGGACCATGCCGTCCGCGTTCACATCAACGCGATCGATAAAACCGCGGAGAGGAACATCGTCGCGAAGCGTCGTCGAAACAAATTCCTCCATCCGGTCCGTCTCTAGCCCCTGCGGATTTTCCATCATGAAATAACCCTTAATGAGCCCACGGGCTTGGACATAGAAATCCATCTCCTTGTGCTCGGGAACAACCTCGGCATTGCCGGGATCCTCCGCCTTCATTTTTTCCCACGTAGGAACGATGAGTTTCACCGCAGTAGGGTAGGTGCGCTCCTCCGGGGGCAGGCCCATGAGATGCTCGAGGACAGCATGCACGAGTGTGCCCTTGAGCTGATAGTCCTTCGTCTCCGTGGGAATCTTGTCTATCGCTCCGAAACGGAAAGACAGAGGGCACTTTTTGTATTGGCTCACTCTTGACGGTGACAGTGCCACCTTAAACCGGCGGAAATTCTCGTTCGCTTTTCTACTCACAATATCTTCCAGCATACTGAACAGCCTGTGAGAAGGAAGCACCTCGCTTGACAAGGGTATCCACGTAGGTGAACAACAAGCCCTGGATATAACTTTTGGTTTTCCGCCCTTGGCACGCTCTTTTACGACCGGCTAGCCCTGGGGGACTGTTGCTGCTAAGGAAATACGTAAGCTGCCGGGTACCCTTAACATTATGAGTGCGTTCACTGAGTACGTTGATGCGAGCCCCAGCTCCTTCCACGCAGCTGATGAGGCTGCGAAGCTTTTGACTAACGCCGGGTTTACCCAGCAATCCATCGCCGGCGAGTGGGACAACACTCCCGGTGGACACGTGATGACGGTGGGGGGCGCTGTCCTTGCGTGGTGGATCCCGGAGAAAATTACGATTCATCCGATTCGTATCGTCGGCGCCCACACGGATTCACCAGGTTTTAAACTAAAGCCCCAGCCGGAGTGGGTCACCTGCGGGTTCAGTCAGGCCGGGGTCGAAGTTTACGGCGGTGCCATCCTCTCCAGCTGGTTCGACCGGGAACTGGTTCTCGCCGGTACGGTCACGCTTGCCGACGGCTCCTCCCAGCTAGTTTCAACGCCTCCCGCCCTGCGCATTCCGCACCTAGCCATCCACCTCGACCGCTCTGCCAACCAGAGCTTCGCCCCAGACAAGCAGTCCCATCTGCAGCCGATTGTTGACGTCGTCGGAGATCCCGCCGTCGGAGGCGAGCCAATGGGGGTCCTCGAACTGGTCGCCCGGGCTGCCGACGTGCGCGCCCGTGACATCGTCTCCTATGACCTCATAACCTGCGATTCCCAGCCCGCTGCCACCACCGGTGCCGCAGGTAACCTCATCGCGACGGGCCGTCTCGATAACCTATCCAGTGTCTGGCCTGCAGTCACCGCGCTCATCCAGGCGACGGCACAAGCCCCTGATGCGATTCTTATGGCCTGCTGTTTCGATCACGAAGAGGTGGGAAGCTCGTCCCGTACAGGTGCGGGTGGCCCATTGCTCAAACAAGTCATCGACAGAATTCTCGCTGCCGCTGGATTGTCTTCAGACGAAAAGTACCGCGTTATTAACTCGTCCATAATGGTGTCTGCGGATGCAGCCCACTCTGTGCACCCCAATTATGTGGAGCGCCATGATCCACACGTGTACCCAGTGCTTGGTGCTGGCCCCATGGTCAAGTACAACGCGAACCAGCGCTATGCCACGACGGCCGAATCCGCTGCTGCATTTATTCGTGCCTGCGACCGTGCGGATGTCCCCGTCCAGGAGTTTGTTTCCAATAATGACGTGCCGTGTGGCTCGACCATTGGACCCATTTTCTCCACTCGGACAGGTATCAACACGGTCGATGTAGGCATTCCGCTGCTTTCCATGCACTCCGTACGCGAGCTCTGTCACGCAGATGACATCGACTATCTCACCGCCGCTCTCCAAGCCTTCTACGAAGGCGAGGAGGACTAAACATGCGCGACCAAGTCGAGTTTGTAGATAACCTCTACCGTAAGTTCGAGGACACAGAATCCCACGACAAGGTGCGGTTCGCCGCATGGTGCCTTCATCGGGCAGCGTGCCTACCCATCACCGCAGGCGTAAACCTAGATGAGCTGAAACGTGTCGCAGGGCAGCTGTGGGACGGGGACGATCCAGCAGGCGACGAGGCCACGATCACTATTACAGCGCTCGACCAGACTGATGACGACGCACAGGCTATCGCCGATGAGCTGACAGAGTCCGTAGTGGACGCACGTTTAGCTCTCAACGAGAACGATGCCGAGGCGACCGCACGCTGTGCCGAGCACAACCTCACTATCCTCACTTTTGCGACCTACCCCGACCACGAAAAGGTGGTGGCCAAGGAAATGGATGACCAGTCCAAAGTCGCTGAAAAAATCATCGCCGCCGAAGCTGTCACCATTGATTACCTTGCACCCGGCGCGGAATAGTACGTGGACGCACAGAATTACCATTGGCCTAACGCACTAGAATCTGCGTTCAGGTGCTTTGTCAGCGGCCAAGGCCACAGCACGGGTGAGGCTGCATCGACGAGCGCTAAGTTTTGCAGACATCCTGTGCCGACGAGCATACTGTTTGCCTGCTACGCCGTTTTCTGCCACGCTAATTTCTGGCACGCTCATGTCCGGCATGCTTATGTCCAGCACGCTGTTCTACAGCGTCAACGGTCCCTGGTGTGCCGCGTCAGCGGTGTGAACGTACTGTTACGGCAAGGCAAACGGGAAGCACGCCGGAACGGCTCTTGCTCCGCTGCTTTGTAACGGCGTCGGCACTGCCTTGGCTAGGCTGTTTCGGCTTGGCTCAGGTGTTCGCAGGCGAGATACCAGTCCGCATGGTGTCCGCTGGCTTAGACTTTTAGGAAGGAACCTTTTATGGCTTATTCCGGCCCTTTTGAGGCGGGAGACCGCGTGCAGCTAACTGACCAGAAGCGTAGGCATCACACGATTGTCTTGCAGCCTGGAGAAAGCTACTTCACGCACAAGGGCGAGATCCGCCACGATGACATTATCGGGGCCCCCGAAGGTAGCGTTGTGGAATCCACGCTAGGGGAGGAGTACCTCTGCTTCCGCCACCTCATGGTCGACCACGTCCTCTCCATGCCCCGTGGCGCGGCGGTGATCTACCCCAAGGACACCGCGCAGATCCTTGTCGAGGGTGATATTTTCCCAGGCGCAAAGGTTCTTGAGGCAGGGGCGGGCTCCGGCGCACTATCTATGGCGCTTCTCCGCGCCATTGGGTCGACGGGCAAGCTGATCTCCTACGAGATCCGCGAGGATCACCTCGCATTCGCGCGGTCAAATGTTGCAGAATACTTCGGGCACGAGCCCGAGCAGTGGGATCCTCGCCTCGGGGATCTCTCGGAGGTCCACCTGGACGATCTCGACGGTCCCGTCGACCGCATCATTTTGGACATGGTGGAGCCGTGGACGTGCATCGACAACGTCGCCGAGCTGCTGCATCCAGGTGGAGTGTTCATGACGTATGTGCCGACAGTGCCACAGCTGATGAACATTATGGAGCACATCCGGGACAAGAAGTGCTTCACCGAACCGCGTGCCTGGGAGACCCTCCTGCGCGAGTGGCGCGTGGAGGGACTTGCTACCCGCCCGGAGCACCGCATGAATGCACACACGGCCTTCCTCGTGTGGGCGCGGAGGCTTGCCGACGGTGTTACCCCTCCCCGCCCCAAGCGTCGCGCGCGGAAATAGGCTGGTAGCAGGTACCGAACCGGAGCACAGTTGAACACTGTAAAGTCAAGGACATGACTTCTGCACCGAATTCCTCCGGGTCCGTGCACCCGTCGCCCAAGTCCGAAGCCGTGGCTGCGGATACTCAGAAGCGTCGAGAAGCTGATCAGCGGCGACGAGACGCCGACTACGCCAGGCTCGTCCGCCAGAACCGAGATCTGGGGGCGCGGAACCAGAAGCTTGTGGAGCTCCTCAAAGCCTCACGGGACAAGCTGCAGACCTTGTACGGAGAGCTCGAAGAGCTCTCCACACCGCCGTCGACCTATGGCACCTACCTCGGCACGAACGAGCCCGGCTACTCCGCCGAGATCTTCACCGGGAACCGCCAGATGAGGGTCATGGTTTCCCCAAGCGTCGACCAGTCCGACTTGGAACCAGGCATGCGCGTGCGGCTTGCAGAGGGCAACATCATCGTCGACACAGCCGGCTACACCACATCCGGAGAGCTCGCCACGGTGGTGGAACGAATCGGTGCTGATCGCGCCCTCATCGTCTCAGTGACAGGGGACAAGTCCGTTGTCACACTTGCCGGGCCGATTCGTGGGCAGGCAGAAGCCGGCGACACGTTGCTGGTCAACCTCAAGGTTGGCTACGCCTTCGAGGTCGTCCCCGTAACGGAAATGAACCGCCTTAACCTGCAGGAAATTCCTGATGTCACCTATGACGATATCGGTGGCCTGGACGCACAAATTGAGGCCATTAAGGATGCTGTTGAGCTGCCCTTCCTTCACCCGGAGTTGTACAAGGCCTACGACTTGCGTCCGCCTAAAGGCGTGCTCCTGTACGGCCCTCCTGGCTGTGGCAAGACGCTCATCGCCAAAGCTGTGGCAAACTCCCTCGCAAGCCGCATCGGGGGGCAGGAGTCGAGCTACTTCCTGTCCATCAAGGGACCAGAGCTACTCAACAAATTCGTCGGCGAAACTGAGCGCCAGATCCGCGTCGTGTTCGAGCAAGCACGAGATGTTGCCGAAGCCGGTAGGCCAGTCATCATCTTCTTCGATGAGATGGAATCTATTTTCCGTACTCGTGGGTCCGGCGTGAGCTCCGATATGGAGACCACCGTTGTCCCGCAGCTTTTGGCTGAGCTTGACGGGGTGGAGTCGCTGTCCAACGTGATTATCATCGGTGCGACCAACCGAGAGGAGCTTATCGATCCGGCGATCTTGCGCCCGGGTCGCCTCGACGTAAAAATCCGCATCGATCGACCCGACCGTGCTGGTGCCGTCGACATTTTCTCTCGCTATATCACCGACGAGCTGCCGCTGGCTGAGCCCGCCGAGGCGCTCATCGACTACGCCGTGGACCTCATGTTTTCCCAAACCCCCTACGTAGAGCTCACCTTTGACAACGGGGATTCACACATCCTTTACTACGAAGACTTCATCTCTGGTGCGCAGATCGCCAATGTCGTCGATCGAGCAAAGAAGCAGGCAATTAAGGAGCATTTGGCGAGCCCGGAGAGCACAGGGATTACCCGGCAGATTCTTGCCGAGTCCATTGCTCAGGAACAGCACGAGAGCGAAGACCTCCCGAACACGCAGAGCCCCGACGAGTGGACGAGGATTGCTGCCAAAAGGACAAAGGGCCTGAAAAACCACATTGTCGTCAAGGCCACGCCGCTCTAAAACCGAGCTACCAGTAGGAAACCGACAGAGAGCACTAGTTTAGGCCAGACGAAAAGACAACCGAGTAAAGAAGGAAGAACTGTGGCACGCTTCATCGGAACCGAGACTGAGTACGGCATCGCGACACCGGCGGATCCGTCGCTGTCGCCAATCGTCACATCGACCCATGCCGTTGTGGCCTATGCCTCCACGACGGACCAATCCAGCGCGCGGTGGGACTTCGCGCAGGAATCGCCTCTACGGGATCAACGAGGTTTCGACCTGCGCCGCTACCACACCGTGCCGGTCATTGATCCCCGCGCGATTGGCGTGGCCAACGTCGTGGTTGACAACGGCGCCCGCTTCTACGTCGACCACGCACACCCCGAATACTCCTCGCCTGAAACAGCCAATGCCCGAGATGCTGTCCTGTACGATGCCGCCGGCGACGTTATTCTCCGCGAGGCCGTGGCAGCAGTCGCTGAACACACCGACCAAGGGCATTCGATCCTGCGTGGCCATGGCCCATGCCCGCCTCTGAAAATCTACAAGAACAACGTGGATGGAAAGGGCGCAAGCTACGGCAGCCACGAAAACTACCTCTACTCGCGCGACACCGACTTCGACATTCTCGCCCAGGCCCTCATTCCGTTCTTCGTCGTCCGCCAGGTGCTCTGTGGTGCCGGACGTGTCGGCTGGGGACAAGAGGGGGAGGAGCACCCGGACCCGGGCGCGGGAGAAAAACAGCCATGGTTCCAGATCTCCCAGCGTGCAGACTACATCGAGACCACCATCTCACTGGAGACAACGCTCAACCGCGGCATCATCAACACTCGCGATGAGCCCCACACGAGCGATGCCTACGGAAGGCTCCACGTCATCATCGGCGACGCGAATATGAGCCACACGTCGACTCTTCTCAAGGTGGGGACGACGAGCCTCGTGCTGGATGCCATCGAAGACGGTGTGGACTTCAGCGATCTCGCGCTCATCAACCCTGTCGCTGCATGTCATACTGTTTCTCGGGATCTCACCGTCTCTACTCCTTTGCAGCTTGTCGACGGCCGGTCCATGCGCCCCCTCGAACTGTTACGCGAGTATGCCTCGCGTGTCACGCCGACAACCGATACCGACCGTGAAGTCCTGGAGACGTGGGAAAAGGTCATGGATCTCCTTGGCGACGACCCGCTGAAGACAGCCCATCTCCTTGACTGGACTGCCAAGCTCGCACTGTGCCAGGGCTTTGTTTCCCGTGGCGTGCCGTGGACAGACCCCAAGCTCCAGGCCATCGATATCCAGTACACGGATATCGACGAGTCACGCTCGCTCTACCACGCGCTCGTGCGCAAGGGGCGAATGGAGACGCTGTTTAGCGCCGCAGAGATCGCCCGCGCAGCGCACACCCCGCCAGCGGATACACGTGCCTATTTCCGTGGCATGCTCATGCGCCACATGGGTCACTACGTCACGCGGGTGAACTGGGATACGGCCGTGATTGAATCTGCTGGCCATAGAGTTACCGTCCGTTTCGCGGATGTGGACGCGTTCACCGAAGCTGACGTGGCCGACCTTTTCGCGGGAAATAAGGACGTGAACGAATTCATCGCGGAGCTCGTCCGGCGCGCCCCGTCAGCTGAAGCGTTCTAGGTTCACACCGTTGTGAGGGTGAAAGCCCTAGACTGTGAGATGACCGTTTGCCACGCGAAAAGCCTCGTCGTGACAAGAATAGTGATGTACAAGGAAGGGACAATCAACTGTGGATAAGCAGGTATATAGCTCCGGTGGCAAAGACCGCTCTGATGATGGCGACATCGCGGAAGCGGCTGGCCAGGTACAGATCAATACACATGAGGCTGATTCGCTCCTCGATGAGATCGACACTCTGCTCGAGACGGATTCCGAGGAGTTTGTGAAGTCCTACGTGCAAAAGGGCGGACAGTAGAACTCATGGGAGACTTCGATCCGTCCCGCGCCATCACCCGCCGCATCATGGGGATCGAAACCGAGTACGGCATCGCGTGTATTGATGACCGCACAGGTTCAGCGCCCCATGCCGCAGATGAGGTCGCGCGGCTTGCGTTTCGCCCACTTGTCGACGCATATAACTCCACAAACGTGTTCATTTCAAATGCCGGGCGACTGTATCTCGACGTGGGTTCACACCCCGAGTTCGCCACGCCTGAATGCGACAGCCTCAGCCAGCTCGTCACCTACGAGCAGGCCGGAGATCGCATCGTCACGGACCTTGCACAGAAAGCAGAGCGGCGAATCGCTGAATTGGACACCCCCGACGCAGCGGGGGCGGGCGTATACATGTTCAAGAACAATTCCGACTCCGCCGGGAGTTCGTACGGCTGTCACGAAAACTACCTCGTCGGGCGAGACGTATCGGTGAAGAAGCTAGGTGCAATTCTGCTCCCATTCCTCATCACCAGGCAGCTGTTCTGCGGTGCAGGTCGCGTCGCCATCCCGCAGCGGGGCAACCCGGCAACGGAGTTTGGCCCCGGTTTCTGCATCTCCCAGCGCGCCGATTTCATGTGGGAAGGCGTATCCAGCGCCACCACCCGTTCCCGGCCGATGATCAACACACGCGACGAACCGCACGCGGATTCCTCACGCTACCGCAGGCTGCACGTCATCGTTGGCGACTCCAACATCTGTCAGGTCTCGACAGCACTCAAAGTAGGCACGACCCTCCTGCTGCTCGAGATGATCGAGGCGGGAGTAGAACTGCCGACGTTTGACATGGTCAACTCCGTGGATTCGATTCGCCGCGTCGCACGCAGCCTCGACGGGTCCCAACTCGTACACATCACCGAGGGCGTGGATGTCTCCGCACTCGATATTCAGCGGCAGTATCACGAGCATGCCTGCGCATGGCTGGAAAAACGGGAGGAGGATCCCGGTGAGCTCACCCGCATCGTCGAGTTGTGGGGGACCATTCTCGATGCCATCGGTTCTGGCAACCTCGATGCCATCGCCCGCGATGTTGACTGGGTGGCCAAGTATCGCCTCCTCCTGGGGCTGAAGGAACGGCACGGGTTGGAGTGGGATAACCCGAAGCTCCGCCACGTCGACCTCATGTACCACGACATCAGGCCCGGCCGAGGCATCGGACCGAAACTTGTGGCGAGGGGACTCCTTAATTCGTGGGTGGACGAGAGCGCAGTGCAGAAGGCGACCACCGTCGCACCAGAAACGACGAGGGCACACTTGCGTGGCACGTTCCTCACGGCAGCGCGACAGGCAGGGATTGACACGTCTGTGGACTGGATGCGTCTAAAGATCCTTCGACCGGAACCTGCTCTCGTTGAACTGAAAGACCCTTTCCAGAACGAGAATCCCGACGTGGAGGAGCTTTTATGTCGAATGAGGTAGCTGAGCACTCGCGGCGAACAGAGCGACTCATCAATCTGCTCGCTGTGCTGATCAATTCTGCAGAGCGTCCTCTTTCATCCGCCGAGATTCGTTCCCGAGTTCCCGGTTACAACCCGGAAGATAAGCCGGGACGCCAAGCATTGAGCAGGGACTTCGAGGCACTGCGGAAGGTGGGGGTCAACGTCGCGGAAACGTTCGACGGAAACCAGACGCTGTACTCCGTGCAGCAGCAGACTTTTCTGCCCGATGTCGAGTTCACCCCAGAGGAAGCCCATGTGCTGCAGTTGGCAGGCCAGGTGAGCTCCCATCATAAGCTAGGGATTCAAGCCCGCCGGGGGTGGAATAAGCTGGCAGCTTTCGCAACCGATAGGGATCGGGCCGAAACCCTTCCTTTCATTACCCACACCGAGCTGTGGGAAGTTGACTCCACGACGCTGAAAACAGTCCTCAATGCGATAAACAGGAAGCGTGCTCTCGCCCTCGACTACCGTCGCGACCAGCTCGCGCCGACAGAGGAGCGCCACCTGGAACCGTGGGGAATAGCCTCACACAATGAGCGACAGTACCTCGTCGGATTCGACACTGACCGCGACGCGATCCGCAGTTTCCGTCTCATCCGGATCCTCGGTGCCGACATCAAGGGGAGCGCAACACACGAGCGACCGGAAGATTTTACGGCTGTCGCCGCCGAAGCTATGCAGAGGCTCCACCCACGCGTGGACGCAGTCGTGTCGGTAGTGCCGGGTGCAGCTCGTGCGTTTGTCGATAGGGGAGAAAGAATCGATGAAGAAACCGTCCGCTTCACATCTATAGATCGCGAGTGGTTGATCCGCAATGCGCTGTCTTATTGCGAATCTGTCACCGTCATCTCCCCGCAGGATGTCTGCGACGACGTGATCGAGCGACTACAGGCAATCGTTGCTAGCGCCTCGGAGGTGCCGCATGAGTCCCAAAAATAAATCTGCTGTTGGTTCCAGCCGGGTGAGCCAGGCACGCGATGAGCTCGTTCGCATGCTCAACGTGTTGCCGTACTTTAGCAGGCACAAGGACAGGACCGTGTTCGAAGCTGCCGCCGATTTTGGTGTCAGCCCGACACAGATTCGGGAAGATCTTCTCCGCCTCCAGTGCTGTGGAATAGGCACGTACCCCGACGAACTTGTGGCGCTCGAAACCGACCGCGTGAGCGTGTCCATCGAGGACACCCAAGGACTAGACAAGTCTCTACGTTTGACTACAACAGAGGCTATTTCTTTACTCCTCATTCTCGAGTCACTCGAGGGGATTGACGGGCTCATCGACCCGACCGTTGTACAGTCGACCACCGACAAGCTCCGAGAGCTCACCACACGGTCTGCTGCAGCGATCGAATCTCTCCCAGATGCCAACGATGCGGAGACGAGCGGAGCCTTGACAGAGACTGCAAATAAGTTGAAGGAGGCTTTCACTTCTCGTCGAAAGGTGACTTTCAGCTACTACAACCGTTATTCCGATGCGACTACCACGCGTACTGTTGACGCTCTCAAGCTCTTCACCCACGACGGAATAAGCTACCTGTACTGCTATGACAATGATGCGAAAGCGGTACGTACCTTCCGGCTCGACGCTATCTCGGACCTATCCCTTTCGGACGTTCCCAGCAGACTACCGCTTTCAGAGTACGAAAAAGATCTGTCGGAGCCTTTCGATTTCTCCGGCGCAGGCATGACCGGAGCCCTCCGGCTAGCTCCAGATGTTCGTTGGCTTGCCGACGAGTCTCCGATGGACATTGTGGGAGAGCTTCCCGATAAGTGGGCTGCAGCCGAGCTACCACTCGTATCGCCGGATTGGCTTATTCGATTTAGTTTGGCCTATGGCGGTAAGGTAGTTGTGACCAGTCCGGAATCGGTTGCCACCGCAGTCCGGCAACGGGCAGAATCTGCTCTACAGAAATACGTTTAGACCCCTCACACAGGAGAACACCATGAGTCTTGGACCAGCTGAAATCGCCATCATCGTCCTTGTCATCTTGCTACTTTTCGGAGGCAAGAAGCTTCCTGAACTCGCTCGTTCCCTTGGTCGCTCCATGCGCATCATGAAGTCCGAGGTCAAGGAGATGCAAAACGACGAGACCGATAATTCTGCTGCTCCGCAGCAGCAGGCGATTGAACAGCCGCAGCAGCAGTACCAGCAGCCCCAACAGGGCCAGTACGGCAACCCTGCCCAGAACAACCAGTAAATAGAATCAGTTTCCTTTTACATTTATGAGCCAGAAATCACCCGCTAACGACAAGCGCACGCGGAGTCGACGCAAAAAGAAGAAGAACCCCGACGGCACAATGAGCCTCGTTGATCACATCAACGAGCTCCGCCGTCGACTGTTCATCTCGCTCGTCGCTCTCGCGATCAGCACTGTCATCGGGTTCCTGTGGTATCAGCATTCCATCCCCGGAGTGCCTACCCTCGGAGAGATCCTTCGTGGACCATACTGCAGCCTTCCGCCCGAGGTACGCGCGGACTTCTCCGGCGATGGTCACTGCCGCCTCCTGGCAACCGGCCCCTTTGAGATGTTCCTCCTGCGCCTGAAAGTTGGCGCACTAGCGGGGCTCGTTTTCTCCTCGCCCGTCTGGCTCTCCCAAATCTGGGGCTTCATCACCCCCGGCCTGCACAAAAACGAGCGTCGCTGGACGTTTACCTTCGTTTCGCTAGCTGTGACGCTGTTTGTCGCGGGCGCGGTGCTGGCTTACTTCGTTGTCGCCTACGGCCTCAGCTTCCTGCTGACCATCGGCTCCGAGGTCCAAATCACGGCACTTTCCGGCGAGAGGTACTACAACTTCGTTCTCGGACTCCTCGTCATCTTCGGCGTGAGCTTCGAGCTGCCGCTCGTCATCGCGATGCTCAATATCGCCGGCCTTGTCGATTACGAGGATCTCAAGGACAAGCGCTCCTACATCATCGTCGGGCTGTTCGTCTTTGCGGCCTTCATGACCCCCGGCCAGGATCCGGTCTCTATGCTGATCCTCTCCGTGGCTCTCACCATCATCGTCGAGATTTCCATCCAATTCACGCGCATCAACGATAAACGTCGCAAGAAGGAAACCGAGAAGTGGGGAGACGACGAGGCCTCACCGCTAGACGAGTCTCAAGACGAGATTGCAGCCCCCATTCCGCGTCCAGAGAAGATCGCGAAGCCGATCCCGGTCAATCCCAAGGCCCGCCGGGTGAAAGATTATGCCGGGGGCACTCCCAAGCCACGGGCAGTCCCACGGAACATGGAAGGTGCGGACAAGCGCGGAACCCTTAATAAGCGGGAGCCCGGCGATTTCGACGATGTTCTCTAGCTAGAATTCGCGTCCGAGCTAGTAGTTGGTAGTTTGGGAACTATGACTGATGCGTTTCCTATGCTCGACGAGTTCGCTGCACGCCAGCCCTTCCCCCTCGATGAATTTCAGGTCGACGGCTGCCGCAGTGTAGAAAGCGACCACGGCGTGCTCGTTTGCGCGCCAACTGGTGCCGGCAAAACCATCGTCGGCGAATTCGCTGTCTTCCTTGCCCTGCGCAGGGGGCTGAAGTGCTTCTACACCACGCCAATCAAGGCGCTGTCCAACCAGAAGTACCACGACCTCGTAGACACCTACGGAGAAGAATGCATCGGGCTGCTCACCGGCGATGTTTCCATCAACGGCGGGGCGGATATCGTCGTCATGACGACCGAGGTTCTGCGCAACATGATCTACGCGGATTCGCCCGCACTGGCCCGGCTCGGCTATGTGGTCATGGACGAGGTGCATTACCTTTCGGACCGCGACCGCGGCGCCGTATGGGAGGAGGTCATCCTCAACCTCGACGAGTCCGTCAACATTGTCTCGCTTTCGGCGACGGTATCGAACTCAGAGGAATTTGGTCAGTGGCTCGGGGAGGTCCGGGGCACCACCGATGTCATCGTCTCCGAGGTGCGGCCGGTGCCGCTGACGCAGTATCTGCTCGTGGGCACCCAGCTGTGCCCACTATTCAACGCTGACTCCACCCGCATCAGTAGCCAAGTTAAGCGCGCGATCTCCCACCAAGGCGAACAGCCAATCGGCTGGGGACAAACCGACCGAGATCGTCGTTATAAGCCTCTGGGCAGGCCAGAGGTGCTACGCCTGCTCGGCGGGGAGGGGATGCTTCCCGCCATTACGTTCATCTTTTCCCGTGCAGGATGTGACGGTGCCGTCGCCCAGTGCCTCGGGGCTCGTCTTGACCTCACAACAGATGAAGACAAGGATCGCATCGCGCAGATCGTCGATGAGGGCGTGGAGGAGATTCCGCCGGAGGATCTCGACGTCCTCGGCTTCAAACGGTGGAAGCTCGCCTGCACCCGGGGATTCGCTGCCCACCACGCTGGTATGCTTCCTGCATTTCGCCACATCGTGGAGAAACTGTTCGTCCAGGGACTGCTGAAGGCGGTGTTCGCCACCGAAACCCTCGCCTTGGGGATCAACATGCCGGCGAAAACGGTGGTGCTCGAGCGCCTGGTGAAGTTTAACGGGGAGGCGCACGTCGACCTCACACCGGGACAGTTCACCCAGCTGACAGGCCGTGCCGGCAGGCGTGGCATCGATACGCAGGGGCGCGCTGTCATGGTCTGGGAGCCGACGATGGATGTCGAAGCCGTGGCCGGACTCGCCTCGACTCGCACGTATCCGCTGATTTCCACGTTCTCCCCGGGCTATAACATGTCGGTCAACCTGCTGAACACCATCGGCTACGCCAACGCCAAGCACATCATTGAGCGGTCCTTCGCCCAGTATCAGGCGGATAAGTCGGTCGTCGGCAAGGCCCACGAGCTGGAAAAGGCTAGTCGCACGGTCGAGCAGCTGCACACCCAACTTGAGCAGGCGATCGACGGCCCCGTAGATGAGTTCCTCGAGTACATGCAGCTGCGCGCGGATCTCACCGATGCCGAGCGGAAGGCGAAGAAGGACTTCGTCGTCGAGCGGAACAAGGAGGCCACGGCGGTCCTGGCGAAGCTGCAGAAGGGCGATGTCATCGCGCTTCCGGGGAAGAAGACAACCCTCGCCGTCGTCATTGACCCGGCGCACCGCCGAAACGATCCGCGGCCGCAGATCATTCAGCAAGGTGGCTGGAAGGGGAGGGTCTCGCCGGAGGACTTCCCGGTCCCGCCCATTACCGTTGGGCACACGCATCTGCCTCGCCATGGCAGGCTCGGACGGTGGGTGGATAATGAGCTCAAACACGGCCACTACCCGCGGCCCAAGAAGATTCGTGCGCCCCGTCTGAAGACGAAGAAAGACCCGCAGATCAAGGCGTTGCGGGAGGCGATCCGCACGCATCCGGCCCACAACTGGGAAAACCGCGATGCTTACGCACGGCTCGGTGAGCAGCTCATGCGTGAGGAGCGACGCCGGGATAACTTACAGTCTGCTGTTTCGTCCGCCCGCGAAACTTTGGGCAAGACATTCGACCGCATCCTGGATCTTTTGGCAGAACTCGACTACATCACGCCAGGGGAGAACCCGACTGTCACCGACGAGGGCCAGCGCCTCGCCTTGCTGCACAACGAATCCGATCTCCTCATCGCCTCGTGTCTGAAGCGTGGCATCTGGGACGAGTTGGATCCGGCGGAGCTAGCCGGCGTTGTCTCCATGACCGTGTTCGAAAACCGCAAGGAAGTCCGCGGGCGGGTCGGTGCGCCGACCGAGAGGATGGCCACGGCGATGAACAACACGATGCGCATCTACACCGAGCTTTCCAGTGATGAGCAGCGCCACAAGCTCGCCCTGTCGCGGGAGCCGGAGCCCGGTTTCGCCTTGGCCATGCACCAGTGGGTGGCCGGAGCCCCGCTCGATTACGCATTGGAGGCGGCAGCCGCCAGCGGAGCTGAGCTCACGCCGGGCGATTTTGTCCGCTCGTGCCGGCGGGTCATTGATGTTCTGGAGCAGGTGGCCAAGACGGGGTACACCTCCGACATCACCCGCCACGCGAACCAGGCTATCGACGCTATTCGACGCGGTGTCGTCGCCGTAGGCGATTAGCTCACCGCATGCGCGATGCGTGCCAGGTGCGGACGCACGCAGGCGATCGTCGACAAGCCGGTGTTGACTCTGCAGGGGTTGAACACCAGCGATTGCACGCCGACGATCCGTCCGTCGGCGAGCACGGGGCTGCCTGAATCGCCGAGATGCACTTTCCTGCCCGGGTCCGGGGCGACGAGAGCGCCGGTGCGCACACGGATCCGCATGTGAGTTCCCAGACCGACCACCACCGGCGTGATCACGGTTCCGGGGATCGGCTCCCGGGCGACGGTGAGCACGCGCGTCAGTGGACGCAGGCGGGCCTGTCTCTTATACACATCTCCGAGCCAACGAGACTCCTGAGCATCTCGTATGCC